>Ga0180437_10004060_pt1 | contig 21181 bp, 14 predicted proteins | sample SS_ome_4_FD_132410 | JGI IMG/M metagenome (GOLD analysis project Ga0180437, IMG submission 132410) | Hypersaline lake sediment archaeal communities from the Salton Sea, California, USA - SS_3_D_1 metaG | ecosystem: Environmental > Aquatic > Non-marine Saline and Alkaline > Hypersaline >...
ATTCCGCCCCGGCTGATGGACGTGCTGATCACGTTCAACATCGCGCTCTCCGTCATCGTCGTGCTCGTGACAATGTACCTTCGGGAACCGGTGGAGTTTGCGGTTTTCCCATCGCTGCTGCTCGTGCTGACCCTCTTGCGGTTGTGTTTGAACGTCGCCTCGACGCGCCTGATCCTGCTCACGGCAAACCCGGGAACGGTGATCCGGGCGTTCGGCACGTTCGTCGTCGGCGGCAACTACGTTGTGGGGGTCATCATCTTTGCGATTCTCGTCGTGATCCAGTTCGTTGTAATAACCCGGGGCGCCGGCAGAATATCGGAGGTTGCCGCGAGGTTCACCCTGGACGCGATGCCGGGCAAGCAGATGGCGATCGACGCCGACTTGAACGCCGGGCTTATCACGGAAGCCCAGGCTCGCGAGCGCAGGCGAAAAATAGAGCGCGGAGCCGACTTTTACGGAGCGATGGACGGTGCGACGAAGTTCGTCAGAGGCGACGCCATCGCCGGCCTCATCATCACCGCAGTCAACATAGTCGGCGGATTGATTATCGGGATACTCATACAGGGTCGCTCACCGGCAGACGCGGTCGAGATGTATACGTTGTTGACCATCGGCGACGGTTTGGTGTCACAGATACCCGCGCTCATCGTTGCGACGTCGGCCGGCATTATCGTAACGCGCACGGTATCTGAAGCCGATTTGGGCACCGACATCGTCCGGCAGGTTCTCGCGTACCCTCGCGCTACGGGTATTGCCGCGGCAATGCTTTTCCTGCTCGCGCTCGTACCTGGACTACCCACCGGGCCCTTCATGCTGATAGGCGCTGTAATGGCGGTAGTAGCGACCAGCACCTCGCGCGCAAGACTCGTCGAAGTGCAGAAGAAACGCAGGGCCGAGGAACTCGAGAGGAGAGCCGCCGAGCTACCCGAGCCGGAAGAACGACCTGTAGACCTGCTCCAGGTTGACACAATGGAGGTCGAGCTAGGTTATGCGCTGATACCCATAGCGGACGCGGCGCAAGGCGGCGACCTGCTCAACAGGGTAAGCATGATCCGACGACAGATGGCGATTAAAATGGGATTTATGGTCCCGCCCATACGTATCCGGGACAACATGCAGCTCGAGCCTAACGAGTACGTGATAATGATTAGAGAGGCAGAGGTGGCCCGATATGCGCTGCACATGGACCATTTTCTCGCGATGAACCCTGGTCTGGCCAAGGAACCGCTGCCCGGGATAGCTACGGTCGAGCCAGCGTTCGGCATGCCCGCAGTATGGATAACCGCGGAGCAGAAAGACGCGGCTGAGAGGCTTGGATACACAGTCGTCGATCCGCCCAGCGTGCTGGCAACGCACCTCACGGAGATTATCAAGAAGTACGCTTACGAGCTGTTGACCAGGCAGGATGTCAGCGACCTCGTTGAGAACCTCAAGAAGACTACCTCCGCCGTCGTCGACGAACTTATTCCCACACGCATGTCCATCGGCGAGGTCCAGAAGGTGTTGCAGAACCTGCTGAGAGAACGTGTGCCGATCCGCAACCTTGAAAGAATACTTGAAATTCTCTCGGATTATGCTACTATAAGTAAGGACCTGGACTTGCTGACGGAGTACGTGCGGCAAGGTTTGGCTAGAACGGTATGTAGTGAATACGTTGGTGCGGACGGCAAAATGCACGTCATGACGCTCGCCCCCGATATCGAACAGGATATAGCGGGCACGGTCCAGGAAATCCACGGCGTAAGCCGAGCGGTGCTTGAACCGGGGCACATACAGCGGATAATCTCCTCGGTGGCTCGCGCGGCGGAGAAAATGGTGTCATTGGGATATCAGCCGATCATAGTCTGTGCGGCTCAGGCGAGGCGGTTTCTGAAGCGTATGGTGGAGAGACAGTTGCCAAATGTTGCCGTTCTCAGCTTCAACGAGATCGATCCTTCGGTAACACTGGAAAGTGAAGGGACGGTGATCCTGGCCGATGCAAGTTAAGAAGTTCCAAGGCGAGAGCATGCAGGAAGCTCTGCTGAAAGTCAAACAGACGATGGGGAAAGACGCCGTTATTCTGCACACCAGGACGTTCAGGCGCGGCGGGTTCCTTGGCATTGGCGGCCGCGAAGTGGTTCAGGTGACCGCCTCCAACGACATCAAGATAATGAGTGACACCGCCTCGTTGTCGGAACGGGCGCGCCGGGCTTACGCGGACGTGCAACGAACCGCGACCCCCGTGCGCAAACGCGAGGCGAAAGTTGTCGAGGCTCTCGAACCTTCGCTGGGAACTCAGATCAAAGAGCTCAAGGCCCTTATCGAAGCTCTGTCGGGCGAGACAGGTGGCGGAGGTTTCCCGCCCGAGCTCGGGAAACATTATCAGCAACTGGTGGATGCCGGAGTGGCGAAACCGCTCGCTCGCAAGATCATCAGGACCCTACACGATGAACTGGACGGCGCAAGTCTGGGTGACGAGAAGATGGTGCGAGAGCGCGTCGGGATGGAGATCGCGCGCCTGGTGAAGGTTACCGGCGGGGTCAAACCGTCGGGCAAGAGCAGGGCCCGGGTCATCGCTCTTGTGGGACCCACCGGCGTCGGCAAGACCACCACTGTCGCAAAGCTCTCTGCGAATCTGTCAATGAAGGAGAGAAAGAAGGTCGCCATGGTCACCGCCGATACGTACAGGATTGCAGCTACCGACCAGCTCAAAGTCTACGCCGACATTATCGGTGTTCCGCTCGAGGTGGTACTGTCGCCAAAAGATATGAGGACCGCAATCAAGCGGTACAAGGATCATGACTACATCTTCATAGACACCGCGGGAGGATCGCAGTACAACGAACAGCAGATTGCAGAACTCAAACGGTACCTCGACGCGGCCTCAACCGACGAGACGCATCTTGTTGTCAGTGCAACGACGGAGTTCAAGGAGCTTCTGCGAATAATCGATAAGTTCGCCGCCGTCAAACCGAGCTGTCTGCTCTTCTCAAAGATCGACGAGACGCAACAGGTGGGAATCGTGCTGAACGCGCTGTCGCATGTTGACAAACCGATAAGCTATTTCGCGACAGGCCAGAACGTGCCTGACGATATGGAACTTGCCAGCGTTGACGGCATAACCAGAATGATGTTGGGAGACGGTGTTCGGTGACAGACCAGGCGCAAGGGCTCAGAGAACTCGCCAGCAAGAGCTACGGGCCAACAAAGGTTATCGCCGTGACCAGCGGGAAAGGCGGGGTCGGCAAGTCCAACATGGTGATCAACCTCGGCATGGCGCTGGTCAAACTGCGCAGGCGCGTGTTGATCGTCGACGTTGATCTCGGACTGGCGAACATCGAAACCCTTCTCGGAATATCGTGCGACTACAGTGTGCAGCACGTTCTCGACGGCCAGAAGAAACTTGAGGATATCATCGTGCAAGCTGCCGGCGGTATACGGATCATCCCGGGAAGTTCCGGAATATCCAGGCTCGCCGATCTATCAGGCAAGAAACGCAAGGAGTTCATCGGTCATTTCGCGAGACTTCAGGGCACCGTTGACGTGATTCTCGTCGATACGATGGCCGGAATATCGAAGAATGTGGTCGGGTTCGCCGTGGCGGCTGACGAGGTTCTCCTTGTGACGACGCCCGAACCGACCGCCGTGCTTGACGCGTACGCGATGGCCAAAACGATATTTCACAGACAACGCAACGCGAACATCAAAATGGTGATAAACATGGTCAACGACGAACGCCAGGCGAAACAGACCGCGCATCGTCTCGAGTCGGCCGCGAAACAGTTTCTCAACCGCCGGGTAAGAACGGTCGGCTACGTTCCGCTCGACCCACACGTGAGACAGGCGGTCATGAAAAAGCGGGCATTGATGGAGCTATATCCCGACTCGCCTGCCGCTAAAAGCGTGCAGACGCTCGCGGCAAGGCTGGTGAATCACCGAGTGCCGTTGGAGGAAGGGCGAAGGCGCGGGTTTGTGGAACGGTTTGTCGCGGCGTTCGGGACGGGTTCCGCCCAATAGAAGGAGGCTCGTATGGATAACCTCGCGTTGGGTGAAGATCAGCTCAACACGTACGGACCTCACAAAGAGGAGAGTCGCAGCGTCGTCGTACTTACTGTGGGCAACGATATGGAGGCCCACGGATACGCGATGCCGCCCGATATCGACAGCAGGAACATCCGCGCTATAGCGCAACCGGCGTGTCAGCGCACCGGCGCTACGTTTCTGGGCCATCTTCCGTACAGCACGGACAGCGTCGGCGAAATCGCCAGAAACTGGTCGCCTCGGTACCTGCCGTTCGAAGAGTTTGTTGAAAGAGTTACGGGGACCGCCGCGCATCTGGTCGGTTCACTCGGTTTCAAGCCGCGAAAAGTGTTCATACTGATCGGTCACGGAGGAAACCGGCTACTCCCGACGAAGAACAAGCACCTCTCCGAGGCTCTAGGCGTGGTGGTTGAAGCGTTCATGCCCGGATTCGCCGGAAATCTCGACCTCAGCGGTTTCGAGGCGGGCGACGTTCTGATGCAGATACTTGCGGCCGGCGGCGAACATGCGTATATAATGGAGCATTCGGCGGCGGCTTACTTCGGCGACGTGGACGAGCAAAAACTGGGCGAGATGAATAGTGTGGCGGAAAAGGATCCGCTGGAAGCGCTGAAACGATGGCCGGCGATAGCCGGGCTCGGCGGGTACCTCGAGTTCGGCGGGAAAGAGTTCGATCCGCTCAGGGAGATCGAGGGTCTGCGGCTGTGCCTCGACGATTTCAAGAAACGGCGAAAGATCATCGCTGATAAGGCGCTTGGAAAGGCGATCGTCGAATCCGTAATCGAGTTTGTCGTCAACCGTATAGAGGAGTGAGACGCTAGCGGGATATTCGTAGACAACATATGCCACTGCCCGGCGAGGGAATATCTGCTCCACCCTCCAAAACAAAACCGTGGTACGGGAGGAAGCTGGTTTTGCCAGATTTCCCTCGCCTTTTCTTTCGAGAATTATCGCTTCCTGAAAAGATTTGCCTGCGGATTTCAGAGATATGGATCGTTCAGGCGGGAGCATCCTGTCTCAGCGCAGTCAATAAGGTCTCAAAATCGTCGCGCACAGACGATTCGAACCGCACCCACTCGCCGGTGCCGGGATGCACGAATCCGAGTGACGCTGCGTGAAGCGCCTGCCCTTTAATCGCTTTGATCGCGGACTGGACGCTCTCGGGGAAACGGGACTTTGTAGTCGCGCCCGCGCCATACTTCTTGTCGCCCAATATCGGATGGTGCGTGAAAGCCATATGCACGCGTATCTGGTGCGTCCGACCGGTCTCCAGTTTGACCTCGAGCAACGACGCACCGTCGAACCGTTCCGCGACATGAAAATGCGTCACAGCGGTGCGTCCTTTCACACCGGTGACCGCCATACGCTTCCGGTCGCTGATGCTGCGCCCTATCGGTGCGTCGATTTTACCCTGCGACTCTTCGAACGTACCGGCGACGAGCGCGAAGTACACGCGTTCCACTGAGCGGTCCTTGACCTGTTTCGATAACGATCGGTAACTCGCGTCGTTCTTCGCTACGACGAGCAGTCCGGACGTATCCTTGTCGAGACGGTGCACGATGCCCGGACGTTTAGTTCCCCCCACGGACAGTTCGTCGCCGCAATGATGCAGTATCGCGTTCACGAGCGTACCGTGAGGCGATCCCGGAGCCGGATGAACCACCAATCCTGCCGGTTTGTTCACCACCAGAAGGTCGCCGTCTTCATAGACGATGTCCAACGGGATAGGCTCTGGTGCCGGCACGGCATCCTGAGGTGCCGGTATACGAACGACGACCTCGTCGCCGGACGACAAGACCTTGCCCGGTTTGGCGGGTCGACCGTCCACAGTGACTAGCCGATCAACGATCAGCTTTTTCGCCTGCGACCGTGTCAGTTCCTGCACGTGCGAACCGACAAAATGGTCCAGCCGTTCCCCCGCATCCGACTCAGATACCGTGACCCGTTTCGTCACCGCCGTTTCCCTGATAAGGTCGTTGTCGTCCATAGAATCCTGCATTCCACGACTTTCAAGATCTACATTGCTAAGGCTAAACCGCACCACATTGTACTTGCTCTAAAGCCGCTCGGTCAATCGCTGCACTTGCCAACGACCGCCGCTGCACGCCAGAATCCTTTGTACATCCATGCCCTCTTTGGCTATAATGACCGCAGCGTTAAAGGAGGTTCCGTCTAAACCGAGATCTGTGGCGACATCGGGATTGTTGAACGAATCGCCGCAGACAACCGGCTGCCGTTCTGAGCGCAAGCGAAGCATCTGCTTTTTCAGATCGTCATGCAACGCGAGATCGTTCGTCCGGCACAGCGTAGCGCCTGCCTGTCGGAGACTCGCCGCGGAGAGCCGCAGGCATGGGCAATCTGGTTTTGTGGCAGGGGGTGACAAACCGAGGTTGAACGATGCACGAACAAATGTACATGCCCGGACAGGAGCCTGAACCGGCGAAACGCAGAGGCTGTAGCTGGGTAGTGATTATCCCTCTCGGCTGTCTAGGCCTGGCTATCTGTATTGCCGGGGTAGTCGGCCTCGTTCTACTGAGGGCGACGCGCGTGGTAAAATCATCCGAACTCTACACGGAAGCGCTGGCGCAGGTCCAGGCAAATCCCGAAGTTCAGGAAGCGCTCGGAAGCCCGATCGAAGGCGGGATGCCGCGTTCCGCCAGCTTCCACATGGATGGCACTTCCGGTGACGCGGAGGCTGAGATCCCAATTGCCGGGCCGAAAGGCAGCGGTACGCTGCATGCTGCAGCCAAGAAAACGGGGACCAAGTGGGAGTTCACCACGTTGGAAGTGACTATTGAAGCTACCGGCGAGACGATCGATCTTCTGCCATTGAGACCGATCATTTCCGTAGGGTTGTTTCGGACTCAGACAGAGAAAAGAGCGTGAATATGGATCCATCGAAAAAGAGCCTGACTCGACGTAACTTCTTGAAAAGGACCGGTGCAACCGTTGGACTGCTGGGCGCACCACACCTGCTCGGTTGTGCAACCTCACCACGCAGGAGAATAGACCCACCAAATCTTGTCTACGTTTTCGCGGACCAGTGGCGGGCGCAGGCAACCGGATACGCCGGCGATCCAAACGTGCGCACACCTAACCTCGACAAGTTGGCTAGGGAGAGTATCAATTTCGCCAATGCCGTCTCATGCTGTCCCGTGTGCACACCGTACCGGGCGAGCCTGATGACAGGACAGTACCCGCTGACGAACGGTCTTTTCCTGAACGACCTCTGCCTGGGCGACGATACCGTCTCTATCGCGGAAGCCTATCGCGACGCCGGCTACGACACGGCATATATCGGCAAGTGGCATCTCGACGGACACGGGAGGAGCTCGTACACCCCGCCCGAAAGGCGCCACGGGTTCGACTACTGGAAAGTTCTCGAGTGTACCCACAAATACAACGAGTCACACTACTACGCTGGGAACGATCCGACGAAACGCGTCTGGGAAGGATATGACGCAATAGCACAAACACGTGATGCTCAGCGCTACATAACCGACCATGCCAACCGGCGGAAACCGTTCATCCTGTTCCTCTCCTGGGGACCGCCCCATAACCCTTACGGTACGGCTCCTCGCCAATACAGAGAAATGTACGATCCGAGTAAAATAACTCTCCGGCCGAACGTTCCTGAAGAGTCTCGGAAGATGGCATTGAAGGATCTTGCCGGCTACTACGCCCATATCTCGGCGCTGGACGATTGTGTCGGCGACATTCTCAAGACTCTCGAGCAAACAGGTATTGCGGACAACACGCTCTTTGTTTTCACCGCTGATCACGGCGATATGCTTGGATCTCAGGGTCACGTGCGCAAACAGCGGCCGTGGGACGAGTCGATCAGGGTACCGTTCCTGCTACGGTACCCCAGCGCGCACGGCAGAACGGGAAAATCAATCGACATGCCGATCAACACGCCCGACATTATGCCGACACTGCTCGGATTGAGCGGAATCACCGTTCCCCATACGGTTGAAGGTACCGATTATTCCGGCATCATCAGAGGAGAAGGGGAACCAACCGATAACCCTGTCTTGATTATGTGTCCGTCACCTTTCGGCGAATGGAAAAGAGGCGAAGGACGCGAGTATCGCGGTGTACGAACCGTTCGGTACACTTACGTGCGCGATCTGAACGGACCGTGGCTACTTTACGACAACAAGAACGACCCCTACCAGATGGACAACCTCGTCAACAGGTCGGAAAATCTGCAGAATGAGATGGAGATGATCCTCCAACGACTACTGACTCAAAGGAAAGACGAGTTTCTGCCCGGCGACGAGTATGTCAAGAAATGGGGTTACGAGGTCGACGAGAGGGGCAACATCCCTTACACTTCGTAGACACAAGCCCTAACTCAACCATCCCCACTTCTCCAAGACCTTCCTTCTTGCGCTTATGGGAGGGCCGACCTTCGGGTCGGCTGGCGTCTTCAATCTCAAGGCCCAGCGTCCTCGCGGCTTTGGGAGGGCGAGGCTCATGTCGAAGACGCGCCGTGGCGTGCCGAGCCGTGCGCGGGGAAATATGATCGGTCACGGGGCATTCTCCCCAAAAAATTCTTCTTGCATCATCGCGATTTTGGGCTATAATGTGGACGGGTTGATCTGAAATTCCGTTAACACCGAGTTCAGCAACGCATCAATAGGTGCGAAGGAGGGAATCGATGAAGAAGAAAGCGATCAAGATCGGTCTGGCCCCAACTCGTCGCGACGTGTTCAGCCGCGAAGACAGTATGAAGTATAAGAAGCTGATCGAGAAGAAGCTGCGGGATTGGAAGGTCAAGTTTGTCAACATCAACTGGTTGAACGATGAAGGGCTGCTATACAGCGGAGCGGAGGCCAAGAAGGTTGCGGAGAGGTTCCGCGCTGAAGATGTAGACGCGGTGTTCGCGCCACACTGCAATTTCGGCACGGAAGACGCCGTGGCGAAACTCGCGCGCGACGTCGGCAAACCGTTTTTGCTGTGGGGACCGCGCGACGAGGCTCCCGAACCCGACGGCACGCGGTTGAGAGACACACAGTGCGGCCTGTTCGCCACGAGCAAGATTCTGCGTCGTCTGGGCGTCCCGTTCACGTACATAGTGAACTCGCGAGTTGACAGTCCGGTGTTCGAGCGCGGGTTCAAGAGTTTTCTGGCGACCGCGGCCGCCGCCAACGCTTTTCTAGGAGCGCGAATCGGCCAGGTCAGCCCTCGACCGCCCGGTTTCTGGACGGTCATGGTCAACGAGGGCGAACTGCTCGAACGGTGGGGGATAGAGGTTGTTCCGACTACGCTCGTTGAGATAGTCGATGCCGTGGAGAAGAAGCTGGCGACCAAGCCGAAGAAGCTGAAGACGACGATGACCCAGTTCAAAAAGACGGCTAGTTTCGGCGATCTAGGCGACGATGTCGTCGCGAAATTGGCTGCGCTCAAGATCGCGATTGCTGAGTGGGCCGAGGCGGAAGGGTTAGACGGCGTAGCGTTCCAATGCTGGGACGCACTTCAGGTAGCGCTGGACATCGTGCCCTGTTTCGTTTACGGCGAGCTCACGGCCGAGGGCCTGCCTCTGGCCTGCGAGACGGATATTCACGGTGCGGTCGTCTCAGTGATGCTTCAGGCCGCCGCTATGCACGCGACACCGTCCTTCTTCGCCGACCTGACGGTGCGCCATCCGACCAATGACAACTCGGAACTACTGTGGCACTGCGGTCCCTTCCCGAGCGTGCTGGCAGAACGCCCGTCTGCGCGTAAAGTGGGTGGACACTTCATCCTGCCGGCCGGATGTCCGGGCATCGGCCAATGGAGAATCAAGGGCGGCGACGTCACCATCGCGCGGTTCGACGGCGATAACGGCAAGTACTCGCTGTTTATGGGCGAGGCGAAGGGCACGAAAGGACCGCATACCCAGGGAACGTACCTGTGGGTCGAGGTGAAGAACTGGCCGAAGTGGGAGGAAAAGATAATATACGGTCCGTACATCCACCACGTTGCGGGTATACACGGCCGGTTTGCGGCGGCGCTTCACGAGGCTTGCAAGTACATACCGGGTCTTGAACCTGATCCGGCCGACCCGACTGCGGAGGAGATCGCCGCGTACTTGAGAGGCGACGATCTGGTGTAGACCGCTCCGGCCAGCACTGAGCGTCAACGACCCACTCTCTGGCGTGTCGGGAAGACTGCTCCGATTGGGAAACGCCGTCAGGATCCGAGAAGCCTACTGGTAAGGTGAGGAAGTGTGTGGCGAGCATGAGACAGCGATATGAGAACACATCACGTGTCGTCGCGTTCGGTCTGGCGGTTTTCCTGATCATGGGCGCGCGACCGCAAGTTTTCGCAGACCGATTCTTCCAGCCGGTAGTGCCGCCTCGACCGGTCCAGGTCATGGTCCATCGCGGCGTCATGACCGGCGCGCCCGAAAACACGCTAGCCGCGTTCCAACTTGCCGTGGACATGGGCTTCGAATGGATCGAGGTGGACGTAAGGCTCACCAAAGACGGCCATCACGTGATCTTCCACGACGGCAACCTTGACGGAAAGACGGACGGGACCGGTCCACTCAAGGAACATACCCTCGAGGAAATCAAGCTGCTCGATGCCGGCGCGCGGTTTGCGCCCCGATTCGAGGGTCAGAGGGTGCCGACACTCGCCGAGACGCTCGCGTTCGCCAAGGACAAGATCAATATCTACCTTGATTGTAAAGACGTGGACGCAGCCAAGCTCGTGCGGGAAGTACAGGATGCCGGTATGGAACGGCAGGTGGTGGTGTTCGGCGATTACTCGCTTCTGAAGCGAGTGAACAAACTGAGCGACGGTACCGTCGCGGTCATGCCCGATTTTGACGATAGACCCGACCTCGAGTTCTGGATAGAGAAGCTTAGTCCGGCGGCTATCGAGGTTGAATTCAATCTGCTCACACCTGAGCTTGTCCGGAAAGCGCATGAAGCCGGCGTGCTGGTTCAGTCCGATTCGCTTGGCGAAGCCGACAATCCTGCCGGCTGGCGCAAAGCCATTGACATGGGCGTTGACTGGATCCAGACCGACCACGGTGACGGGGTTATTGCCGCCGCGGCCGCGCATATGCTGCCGCCGCCGCGTCAGGTGATGGTAGTCGCACACCGCGGCGTGAACCGGCTTGCACCGGAGAACACCCTAGCGGCGTTCCGCAAGGCGATCGAGCTCGGTCTCGACTACATCGAAGTGGACGTCCGAACGAGCAGCGACGGCGTGCTTGTCCTTAGCCACGATTCGCGACTTGAACGCACGACTAACGGCTCCGGCCCTGTAAAGGCACTCACTCTGGCCGAGTTGAAGACTCTCAGCGCCGGCGCGTGGTTCGGCGCTCCGTACGCGAACCAGAAAGTGCCCACGTTCGAGGAGGTAATCGAGCTCGCCCGAGGCAAGATCAAGTTCTATATCGACGCAAAAGAAGTTGATCCACCGGCGTTGACCGACATTCTACGCGCCAACTCATTGGAGCAGGACGCCGTGATTTACGGCGATGGCACCACGCTAACACGCATAAAGAAACTCGCGCCCGAACTCAGGATAATGCCGCGGCTGAACGATCCAGACCGGATGGAGCGGTTAGCTGACAGGTTGCAGCCGTACGCGTTCGATGTGAGCTGGGAGATACTCTCAGCGGATTTGATCCAACGCTGCCACATGCGGGAGATAAAGGTCTTCTCGGATGCGATCGGCGAACATGAGACCATCGCGGAGTACTGCAAGGCGATCGAGTGGGGTATCGACGCGATCCAAACAGACTATCCCCTGCGCGTTCTCACGGCACTGATGCAGCATCAATCCGAAGGAGCCGCCGGCAGGTAGGGCGCCTGTCTTGTTTACTCGCCGTGGCGCGTTCGCCAGCAGGTGTTCGGGTCTTGCGAGGCTGGAATTGCTAAGTCCAGCGACCCCAGCGCCAGTCTTTCCTTGACACGGTGAATGTCGCGGTTCTATAATTTCAGCGGCATGATTTGCACGAACTTGGAGTTCGCGCAGCCTTTTGTTCAATTCCAACAGGTTCGCGTCAGGATTTCTCTCAGCGAGGCGCGATCTCCTGAGACAGGTGGTCGCGGTTAGACAACCGGGTACGATGGTCAAATGAGATTCGAGCTATTCCTTGGACTTCGATACCTCAAGAGCAAACGCAAGAGCTTCTTCATCTCGTTCATAACCGTGATCTCCGTCGTGGGCGTGATGGTAGGTGTGACGGCTCTGATCACCGTGCTCGCCGTGATGACCGGGTTCGACGACGAGCTGCGCGAGAAGGTGCTCGGCAACAAACCGCACCTGACCATCGAGAAGGTCAGCGGGCCGCTGGACGATTACCAACAGGTAATGGAAGAGATCGAGAAGGATCCCGACGTCGTGGCGGCGGCTCCGTTCGTACAAGCACAGGCCTTACTCCGGTCACCGTCGGGCGACATGACCGGGGCGATGATACTCGGCATCGACCCCAATCGCCAGTCGCGCGTCACCGACTTCAGCGAGAATCTCGCCGTTGGCCAGATTCGCAAGCGCGGGATCGTGCTCGGCAGCGGCGTCAAACAAGCCCTGCAGGTCGGCGTTGACGACAAGATCTTGGTTGTGACGGCACGGAACTTCTCGACGTTCTGGGGTAGTCATCCCGCAAGGAGAGAGTGCGTTGTGACCGGTACATACCATTCAGGAATGTACGAGTACGACGCGTCCGCGGCGTTCATGCTTCTCGAGGATGCGCAGCCGCTGGCCGACCTGAAGGGCGCCGTGTCCGGCATCCAGGTGAGGTTGCGAGACCCGTTCAAGGCACGGGAAGTTGGACAACGGGTCATTGACAGGCTTGGAACGTCTTTCTGGGGCATCACGTGGATCCAGCAGGACAGCACGTTCTTCTCCGCACTCAAACAAGAGAAAGCAGTCATGTTCATCATACTGACGTTGGTGATAGTCGTTGCAGCGTTCAACATCGCGAGCACACTTATAATGGTCGTAATGGAGAAAAGAAGGGACATAGGCCTGCTCAGAAGCGTCGGGACGCCGACCCGCAGGATCATGGGAGTGTTCATCTTTGAGGGTCTGACGATCGGAGTGGTCGGGACGCTGCTCGGTCTGGTAGGCGGTATATCGCTGTCAAACTCGCTCAATACCATCGAGAATTTCATCGCAAAAAAAACCGGCGTCGAGCTATTCTCAGAGCAAATATACATTTTCGATGAGATCCCTGTCACGATTCAGGCAAGCGACGTCGTTCTGGTTACCGTGTCAGCGGTTCTGATCACCTTGTTGGCAACGATCTATCCGGCTTGGCAGGCGGCCCGTTTGAACCCGGTCGAATGCCTGCGGTACGAGTGACCGGCGGCGGATCCAATAGCGGCGAGATCCGAATTATGGACAACATTTACGTCTGCGAGAACGTTAAAAGAGAGTACCGTATGGGTGCGCAGCTCGTTGAGGTACTCAAGGACGTCAGCATGACCGTCCCGCCGGGCCGAATAACGGCGGTGTCCGGTGTGTCCGGCGCCGGTAAGACCACGCTGCTCAACCTGTTGGGCACTCTGGACAGGCCGACGAAAGGATCGATAAGTTTCCGCGGCAGGGACACCAGCCGGTTGAGCGTAGGCGAGTTGAACCGGCTCAGAAACGCCGAGATCGGGTTCGTGTTTCAGTTCTACTATCTCGTTCCGGAACTCACCGCGCTCGAAAACGTTATGTTGCCGGGACTCGTGCGTGGAATGAGAAGGTCCGCACTCAGCAAACGCGCAAAGGAGCTGTTAGAGCAGGTCGGGCTTGCAGAAAGGGTGCAGCACAGGTCGGCGGAACTCTCCGGCGGTGAACAGCAGCGCGTGGCGATTGCCAGGGCCCTTTACAACGAGCCGCAGGTCGTGCTCGCGGACGAACCGACCGGCAACCTCGACGAGCGCACTAGCGAGGGGATTCAGCAACTCCTATGGGACCTGAATCACGAGCGCGGAACCACCTTCGTCATAGTCACCCATGAGGAGAAAATGGCCCGTCAAGCCGATCACTGGCTGAGACTGGTGGACGGGACGGCGGAGGAAGTGGTAGGATAAGGAAGGGTCTTGTGCAGACCCGGCGGATCGGTTGGGCCTGGAACGCAAGCTCATGCGAGATATACCATGTTGTGTCAAGTCTGCAAGGTGAACGAGGCTACGGTCCGTTACACCGAAATCATCAATAACAGCGTCACCGAGATCCACCTGTGCGAGAAATGCGCCCAGTTTGAGGATAAGACTATCGGGTCGGAGATCTCTTTCTCCGGGATGTTCGCCGCTTCCGATCAAGGGGATGAAACTGGCGTTACCGAGGCCGACGCCGCGCAGAAGTGTTCCGCGTGCGGACACAGCCTTGGAGATATCTCAACTGAAGGACGGGTCGGCTGCGCAGAGTGTTACGCGGCGTTGGCACGGCAGCTAGCGCCGCTTATAAAGAAGGTTCACGGGGCTTCCCAGCACGTCGGCAAGGTACCTAGTGCGGAAGGCGAAGGGATCAAGGTGAGGACCGAATTGCTGCGTTACCGCGGCCAGTTGCGCAACGCGATCGAGGTCGAGAACTACGAAGAAGCTGCTCGCCTGCGGGATCTCATACGCGAGATCGAACAGAAAATGGTGAGCGGCTAACGAAAACACCCGCATTGGCACAGAACAATGAGCGGTCTTATTGAAATGATCGGAGAGAAGTTCGGGCGGTGGCTCGCGGCGGACGGGCCGGAAGCTGAAATCGTTTTCAGCAGCAGAACGCGTCTCGCCAGAAACCTTCTCAACATGATATTCGCCACCAAGGCCACCCCGAGCGAGCAGCGAACTGTGGTTGACATTGTGAAAAACGGTGTTGAGAAGTGTCCGTCGCTTGGCGCGTTCAACTTCATTGATGTGGGTACCCTGGACCAACGCGAGAGACATTTCCTCATGGAGAGCTACGCTATCAGCCGGGAGATGGCGTTGGGCGAAGGCGATAAAGCGCTACTGTTGAGCCCCGACCATACGCTGAGCGTTATGGTCAACGAGGAGGATCACGTACGCATTCAGTCGCTTCAGTCGGGTCTGCAACTGGCAACCGCATGGCAGAGAACCAGTGCGATCGACGACGAGCTGGGACGAAACCTCGACTTCGCGTTTTCGGACAGGTGGGGATTCCTCACGGCGTGTCCAACCAACGTCGGCACCGGGTTGAGGGCTTCGGTGATGCTGCATCTGCCCGCTCTCATAATGACGCGCAAGATAACCTCGGTGGTGCAGACTGTGTCGAAGTTCGGATGCGCGGTCAGAGGCCTTCACGGTGAAGGAACCGACCGGATGGGAGATTTTTTCCAGGTCTCCAACCAGGCGACGCTTGGTCAGGAGGAGGCCGCTCTGGTCCAAAGCGTGGAACGGATCGCTGGCGAACTTATCGCGCAGGAAAAGCGGGCGCGCCAGATCCTGCTCGAGGAGAACAGAAGGCAAACGGAGGATAGGATCGGTCGCGCGCTAGGAATACTCAACAACGCTCGAATTCTGGGCCACGAGGAGACGATGAGTCTCCTGTCAGCACTTAGATTGGGAATATGTCTTGGGCTTGCCGCCGGTTACTCTATCTCACTCGTCAACGAGCTTATGATTCAGGTCCAGCCGGCACACCTCGAAGTGCTTGCTGGACGGGAGCTAGACGTGGTGGCGCTCGACAGCCTCAGAGCGGATGTCGTTCAGAAAGCACTGTCACCGCGGTAGAGGAAGTCGGCTGGAACGCGGTCGCGGGCCGACGCCTGCACTCACTGGCGCGGCACAGCGGATTTCTGCTATAATTTAAGAAGAGATTTGGCATCCCAGAAAGGGGGTTTACATAATGTTTGATAGGTTTACCGAGCGCGCGAGAAAGGTTGTCCTTCTCGCCAGAAAGGAAGCGGCTCGTCTCAACAGCGAGTACATCAGAACGGAACATATTCTCCTTGGTCTGGTCAAGGAGCAGGAAGGCATAGCCGCGCGTGCACTGGCGAATTTGCACGTCGACTTGAAGTCGTTGCTCAGAGAGATCGAGCGCCACGTTCAACGAGGCAACTCTCTGACCTCAGGTGACGACATCCCGTTCACGCCGCGAGCAAAGAAGGTGCTCGAACTGGCCATCGAGGAAGCGCGAAGGCTCAGTCACAACTATATCGGCACAGAACATCTGCTTCTGGGTTTGATAAGAGAAGGAGAAGGTATAGCTGCGCGGGTGCTTCAGGACATGGGGGTCGATCTGAACAAGGTCCAGGCTGAGGTCACGAAGCTTCTCGGCGGGCATGAGGCGAGAGCGGCAGGCGCTACACGGAAAAGCCAGACGCCTGCACTCAACTCGTTTGGTAGAGACCTGACGGAGCTTGCCGGCCAGGACAAGCTTGACCCGGTCATTGGACGCGAGGATGAGATTGAACGAGTGACCCAGATACTGTGCCGGCGCACTAAGAATAATCCGGCGCTCATCGGCGAGGCCGGCGTCGGGAAGACCGCCATTGTCGAAGGTCTGGCGCAGAGAATCGTCAACAACAACGTACCGGAACTCCTCTTGAACAAGCGTGTTCTGACCCTGGATCTCGCCGGTATAGTCGCGGGCACGAAGTACCGCGGTCAATTCGAAGAGCGACTGAAGGCGGTCATGAAAGAGATCCGGCGTTCCGACAACGTTATTCTGTTCATTGACGAGCTTCACACGATAGTGGGAGCCGGTGCCGCCGAGGGCGCGGTTGATGCCTCCAACATGCTCAAGCCGGCTCTGGCACGCGGCGAGCTGCAATGCATCGGAGCCACGACGCTCGACGAGTTCAGGAAGTACATCGAGAAGGACGCGGCTCTTGCGCGCCGGTTCCAGCCGATCATGGTCGATCCTCCGACCGTCGAGGAGACCGTCAACATACTCAAAGGATTACGCGACAAGTACGAGGCGCACCACAGGGTCAAGATCTCCGATGAAGCCATCGTTGCCGCCACAAGGTTCTCCGACCAGTACATAACCGACAGGTTCTTGCCGGATAAAGCGGTCGACGTCATTGACGAAGCCGGCGCGCGCGCACGGTTGCAGAATACGTTGCGTCCACCGGATATGAAGGATATTGAACGCGACATCGAGAAGATAACACAGGAAAAGGAAGAGTCTATAGGGGCGCAGGAGTTCGAGAAAGCCGCAAGATTGCGCGACAAAGAGAAGCAGCTCATAAAGCAGCTCGAAGAGAACAAGAAAAACTGGGAGAAACAGAGAGAAAGACGCGATGTAGTCATCGACGAAGAGGACGTCGCGTACATTGTGTCGAAATGGACCGGTGTCCCCATAACTAAGCTCGAGGAGAAGGAGTCTGAGCGGCTGCTCAAGATGCGCGAGAACCTCCACAAACGGGTGATCGGCCAGGAAGAGGCTATCGACGCCATTGCGCGGTCAATACAGCGTTCGCGCGCGGGTCTCAAAGACCCGAAAAGACCGGTCGGATCGTTCCTGTTTCTGGGCCCGACCGGCGTCGGCAAGACAGAGCTTGCCCGGACTCTCGCGGAGTTCCTGTTCGGGGACGAAAGCGCTCTCGTCCGTATTGACATGTCGGAGTACATGGAGAAGTTTGCAGTATCGCGAATCCACGGTGCACCGCCCGGCTACGTCGGCTACCAGGAAGGGGGCCAGTTGACCGAGAGGGTGCGGCGGCGGCCGTACAGCGTGGTGTTGCTTGACGAGATTGAGAAGGCGCATCAGGACGTTTTCGACATTTTGCTGCAGGTCCTCGAAGACGGTCACATGACCGATGCTTCGGGCCGCAAGGTCGATTTCAAGAACGCCGTGATTATCATGACGAGCAACGTCGGTGCGCGGCTTATCCAGAAAGGCACCGTCGTCGGGTTCCAGAAAGACACCGAGGAGGATGCCTACGAAGCCATGAAATCCAAGGTGCTTGACGAGCTTAAGAAGACGTTCAATCCGGAGTTCCTCAACAGGGTCGACGAGATTATCGTGTTCAAGAGCCTGACGGACGAGGAACTCGTCCAGATAGTCGAGCTCCGGGCGAGCGAGGTTGCCGAAAGGCTTCGAGACAAATCTATAGATCTCAGGTTGACCGACGAAGCGAAACAGTTTATCGTTAAGGTCGGTTACGATCCGGCGTACGGAGCCAGACCCATTCGGCGCGCCGTACAGCAGTATGTCGAAGACCCTCTTTCTGAGGAAGTTCTGAAGGGGAGCTTTCCGGAAGGTAGCTGTGTTGAGGTGCGTAAAGACGAGCATCAGGAGCGGCTAACGTTCTTGAGAGTGGACAAGGTGCAAGAAGGGGCGCCGATTTGAGCAAGCTCAAATTCTGGCTGATTGTCGCTCTTCTGTCCGTCCTTCAGATCCTGTTCCCCGCCCATGTCGCCGTGGCGCAGAACGACGGCGCGCTCATCAAGGAGGTTCGCGTAAACGGCAACCACCTTGTTAGCGATCAGCTGATCCTCTCCCATATCGAAACGAAACCCGGCGATTCACTCAACAAGGGCGCGATCCAGCGCGACATTAAGCGTATCTTCGACCTCGGGCGCTTCAAAACAATACTCGTCGACGTGACCGACGTCGAAGGTGGTGTGGCGGTCAGTTTTATCGTCAGCGAGAAAAGCGTCGCCAGCGAGATACGCATCATCGGTAACACCAAGATCAGAGAGAGGACTATCAAGGACACTATCTCGCTCCGGCTGGGCGAGAGTTGCGAGCCGGACATACTGAAAAAGGATGCTGAAGCAATCCTGAAACTATATGAGGAGAAAGGGTTTCCGAACGCCTCGGTGTATGTCGAAGTCGAGACCATCGATCCATCCAAAGTTCGCGTCACGTATGAGATAACTGAAGCACAAAAAGCTCGCATCCGTGGTATAGAGATCGAGGGGAACACCGTCTACACCGACCGGGAGATCCGCAAGAGGCTCAACACCCGCACCGCCAAGGTATGGTTCATCGGTGGCAGGTACGACGAGATGGCGTTCCAGGAGGATCTCGACCGTATAAAAGCCATGTACGGCGAGAAGGGATACGTCGAAGCCGAGATCGCGAGCACGTCGTTCGATTTCTCCGCCAACGGCAAGAGCATGTTCATAACCATTGCGGTAAGCGAGGGACCTCAGTACCACGTGGCAAGCGTTGGCGTAAAGGGCAACGAGGTATTCGCCGATGAGGAGATCATGGAACTGGTCCGGCTCAAAGAAGAAGACGAGTTTAACCGTTTCCAGGTTCTCCTCGACGGCAGGAATGTTTCGACGTTCTATTCCGACGCCGGTTACGTCTATGCGGCTGTCCTCCCGGAGGTCACACTCGATGAGGACAAGAAGATAGCACACGTACTCTATTCGATACAAGAGAAAGAGCTGGTATACCTCGGACAGATCGAGATCGCCAACAACATCAAGACCAAGGACGAGGTGATCCGACGCGAACTTACCATGTATCCCGGCGAACGGTTCGACGCGAAAAAGATCAGGCGCAGCATGGAAAGGATGACCAATCTCGGCTTTTTCGATAGGGAGAACCCGGTCGACCCGTCCACGAGACCGTCCGCGATCGAGGGCGCGGAAGACCTCATACTGAACGTAAACGAGAAGGAGACGGGCGCCTTCTATTTCGGTGCCGGATTCAGTTCCGAGGAAGAGCTTCTCGGTTCCGTCTCCCTGGACTTGTGGAACTTCGACATAGGCAATCCCCCGAAGTTTACCGGCGGGGGACAGCGACTGACACTCGCGCTTCAGTCAGGTACGCTCCGCGAAAGGTACAGTTTGAGCTTCACCGACCCGTACTTCATGGGGTACCCGCTGCTGTTCGGAGCCGACGTGTTCACGGACAAGTTCGAGTTCGTACATCACAACGATTTTTCCGAGGAGCGGTTCGGCACCGGGATCAGGTTCGGCAAACGGCTGTCCGAGTATGTGTCAAGCTCGCTCGGTCTCAGATATGAGGACATAGAAATCGGCGACATAGGAGATGACGTCTCGGACGAGATACGCCAAGAGGAAGGTAGGCGCACCACGGTGAGCCTGATCTGGGCGATAGAGCGCAACTCGCTCGACAATAGATTCGATCCGACAATTGGGACGATCCTCGGCGGCTCGGTCGAAGTTGCCGGGGGAGGGTTTGCTGCGGACACCGATTTCGTCAAACTCCGACAGAACTACAGCCAATACTTCCCGCTTACCGAGAACAATAAATGGATATTCTCAATCCACGAGAACAGCGGGTACGTGACGCAGTACGGCAGGTCCGATGACGTTCCCATATTCGAACGGTTCTTCTGCGGCGGCAGCTCGACCGTTCGCGGCTACGAAGAGAGAGACGTCGGACCAAAATCCGACGACATCTATCGCGACCCCGTAGGCGGCAACGTCCGGCTGGTGCTGAACCTCGAGCTGTCCTATGCGATAACGGACATACTCAGAGCTTATATCTTCCAGGACAGCGGTACCGCATGGCGTGACATTCATGACATGGACGCTTCGGAGCTGCGGTTCAGCGTCGGCGCGGGGCTGGGTATCAACACCCCCATGGGTCCGCTGCGCGTCGATTACGGAATCCCGATAAACCCGGACGACGACCAGGGAAGCGGCCGGTTCCACTTCCGCGTCGGTCTCGGCAGATTTCTCTTCTAGCAGGAAATGCCGCGGTTGATTTCTCCCCTACCCTCTTCAAAGCCGCATGTCCGCAGTGTTCGTGGACAAACCGACGCCGGCCGCTCTGCATGGTGGGACAGACATTCGTGTCTGTCACAGGCGGCATGCCCAGACTGCCAGGCAAGCCGCAAAGCGGGCCCGGCCCGCGCTGAGTTCGAAAGTTCTTGTCGAAGACGCGCCATGGCGTGGAAGGGGGTTGGTCGAAGACTCGCCGTGGCGAGAAAGGTCTTTCAGTGGCCTTTCTGAATTGCCTGGGCGAGACGCCCGGCCTACCGACGGTGTTGCCGCTTGGCGCATTCCAAGAAGGTGTCCCCGAGGTGTCAATTCACCGACAGCACATCATCGAACCACTCGATCGACTGGCCGATACACGTCTCGACCAGGTCCAAACCGTCCAGCCCGATATGGTCCGAATCGTGCCAGATGATCTCTTTCGGCTCGCGTGCCGCGGCGAACAACTCCTCCGCGCACCGCGGCGGGACCACCGTATCGAGTCTGCCGTTGATCATCAAAACCGGTCGCGGACTTATATCCCCGACATGCCGCACCGGATCGGTCTCCTTCAAGATAGC
>Ga0180437_10004061_pt1 | contig 21179 bp, 18 predicted proteins | sample SS_ome_4_FD_132410 | JGI IMG/M metagenome (GOLD analysis project Ga0180437, IMG submission 132410) | Hypersaline lake sediment archaeal communities from the Salton Sea, California, USA - SS_3_D_1 metaG | ecosystem: Environmental > Aquatic > Non-marine Saline and Alkaline > Hypersaline >...
CTGGCGATTTCAGCAAGGGGCACATAAAGGATGCGAAAAATATTCCGATGTCATCATTGAAGCAGCAGCTTGACAGTGTCGCCAAAGGCAAGGACCTTCCGATCCTTATGTACTGTCGCAGCGGCAATGTCTCGGGCAAGGCCTGCCGGGTATTAAAGCGTTCGGGTTTCACCAATGTGCATAACCTTGCCGGTGGAGTCCTGGGCTGGCAGGATGCAAATTTGCCGCTTACGAAAAAATAAACTTCAAATTCAACTAGAGACTTCATCATGGCCGAGGAAAATCAACCAGCAGAGGGGCAGGCGCAGGAACAGCAGTTTTCGATTCAGAAGCTTTACCTGAAAGACGTTTCATTCGAGTCGCCCAACACACCGGGTTTGTTTACAGAAGGCGACTGGCAGCCTGAAGTGAATATTCAACTGAACAGTTCCAACCAGTCGATCGGCCAGGATACTTTCGAGGTCGACCTGAAAATCACCGTTACCGCAAAGCAGAACAAAAAAACAGCGTTCCTGGTCGAGCTTACGCAGGCCGGAATCTTCACCATGACCGGCTTCGAGCCGGACAATCTCAGGGGAATGCTGGGCGCTTTCTGTCCCGAAACCCTGTTTCCATTCGCGCGCGAGGCCATCGCCGAGCTGGTCAGCAAGGGCGGGTTTCCGCCGCTGTTGCTGGCGCCGGTCAACTTCAACGCCCTGTATATGCAGCAGGTGCAGCAACAGCAGGCATCTGCCGCCGCGCAGGATACAGCTCACTAGGCGTTAGTGGGCAGGCAGCACAAAACCGTTGCTGTTCTCGGTGCGGGCTCATGGGGCACCGCGCTCGCCATCCATCTGGCGCGCGCCGGACTGGACGTCCGCCTGTGGGGCTACCATGCGGACCATATCGCGGTCCTGAAGCGGGAACGTTGTAACCAGCAATACCTGCCCGGCGTGGCATTTCCGGACAATCTCGAGCTCTACAGCGAGCTCGAAGATGCACTGCGCGGCGAAGAGCTGCTGGTTCTGATCGTGATACCCAGCCACGCCTACCGCTCGTTTCTGGAAAACTCGTCAGCGTTGTTCAAGCCCGAGATGTCGATAGCGTGGGCCAGCAAGGGGCTGGAAGAGGGCACCGCCAGGTTGTTGCACGAGGTGTTCAACGAGGAAGTGCCCCAGTGCCGGAAGCTGGCGGTCATATCCGGTCCGACTTTTGCCAAGGAAGTGGCGCGGGACCTGCCAACCGCAATAACCGTGGCTTCGGACCTGGAGGACGTGGCCAACGAGTGGCGAGACTGCCTCCACAACGGTTATTTTCGCGCCTACACCAGCCAGGATGTCGCCGGCGTCGAGCTTGGCGGTGCGCTGAAGAATCCTCTCGCGATAGCCGCCGGGATTGCAGACGGGCTGGGATTTGGCGCCAACTCCCGCGCTGCGTTGATAACCCGGGGCCTGACCGAGGTGATCCGCCTGGGTGACGCGATGGGCTGCAACCGCGACACCTTCATGGGCCTGGCCGGCCTTGGCGACCTGGTGCTGACCTGCACCGACGATCAGTCACGGAATCGCCGCACCGGTCTGCTGCTGGCCAAGGGGCTGAGCAAGCAGCAGATCGCGATCGAAATCGGCCAGGAGATCGAGGGTGTGCGTTCTTCACTCGAGGCAGTGAGGCTGGGCGAGAGATACCAGGTCGAGCTGCCTATCATCGAGCAGGTGCACAAGGTGCTGTACGAGGGCTTCCATCCGCATGATGCGGTACGTTCGCTGCTGGAAAGAAAATCCATCGCCGAGCTGATCTAGCCCGCATTTTGGTTGACGGCGGACCTGCGCGGACTAGCGCAACTCGACCCGGCCGTGGGTGAATCCATTCTGGCGCAGACCTTCGTAAACCAGCACGGCCACCGCATTGGACAGGTTCAGACTTCTGCTGGTGTCCAGCATCGGGATGCGCAGAACTGACTGCGGATCAACGGTCTCCAGGTAGCTGGCTGGCAGCCCCCGTGTTTCGGGCCCGAATACCATTGTGTCGCCCGGTGCGAGGGTGGCGTCGGTGTAGAGACGGCCGCCGCGCGTCGATATCGCGTAAACCCTGCCGCCACCGCTGCACGCGCCCGCCAGGTCGGGGTGCAGGCTGACGTCGGCCCATTCGTGGTAGTCGAGCCCCGCACGGCGCAGTTTCTTGTCGTCAAGGTCAAATCCAAGCGGCTCGACCAGGTGGAGCCGGCAGCCGGTATTCGCACACAGCCTGATGACATTGCCGGTGTTGGGCGGGATTTCGGGCTGATATAACACGACATTGAACATCGGGGGATTTTATCGATTTTTTCCAGCTTGCGGCGCCCGAAATGCGCGGGAAACCGGTATTGGCGGCGCGTTCTGCTATAAATGGTAGCAGGGGAAGCAATTGCAAAAAACGGGGCATGCTATGCCTGAAACGGCGATGAAAAATGATCTAGAACAAAAGTCCACCTTACTGCTTGTCGATGATGATCCATTGATTGCCGAAAGTCTTGGCTTTATGCTGGGACAGTATTATCATGTGGTCACGGCAGAGACCAGGGATGCTGCTAACAGGCGGTTGGCGGCGCTGGAAGATTGCCCGGACATTGCGCTGGTAGACCTGGGTCTGCCGCCATTCCCGCACAAGCCAGAGGAGGGCTTCGAGTTGATCAAGGAACTGATTAACAAAAACCCCACAATGAAAATCCTGGTGCTCTCGGGCCAGGATAATGATGTGAACATCCAGCATGCGCTGACACTGGGTGCCGTGGATTTCATTGCCAAGCCGGCAGATCCCGACCTGCTGCTGAGTCGCCTTCAGCATCAACAACGGCTCCACGCGATCGAGGTCAAGCGCGAAAAACACGCCGATTCCTGTCTCGTCGGCTCCAGTGCCGGCATCGAAGCCGTTCGCAACCAGATACAGCAGTTTGCCGACTCGCCGTTTCCGGTGTTGATCGAGGGCGAGTCCGGGACCGGAAAGGAAATGATTGCGAAAGAGCTGCACCAGCGCAGCAAGCGCGTTAAAGAGCCCTATCTTGTGATCAATTGTGCATCGATTGCTCCGGATTTGCTCGAAGCGCAGCTTTTCGGTCACAGGAAGGGCGCGTTTACCGGTGCTGAAAGCGAACACCGGGGTTTTTTTCTCGAAGTGGGCAAGGGCACGCTGTTCCTGGATGAAATCGGCGAATTGCCGCTCGAACTGCAAAGCAAGCTGTTGCGGGTACTCGAAACCGGTGAGTTCTACCGCGTCGGAGAAACCCGGGTTCATTATTCGCAAGCGCGTATCGTCACTGCAACCAACAAGGTTCTGTCGGAAGAGGTGTCAGCAGGCAATTTCAGGGCAGACCTGTATCATCGCCTGAGCATCCTGCATATCAGTCTTCCGCCCCTGCGCGAGCGCAACGACGACAAATTGCTGCTGCTAGAGCATTTCCAGCGGTTATATGCCGATACATTGTCACCATTCAGTTTCGACGAGGAAGCCGGCCGCATCTGGAACAGCTATGTTTTCCCGGGCAACGTGCGCGAGCTGAGAAACATCGTTATCAGGCTGGGAACCAAGTATCCGGACGCTGTCGTGACGCCTGAACAGCTGAATGACGAACTCGAGACACAGCTTTCCGCGGAAACATTGAGTGCGCAAAGTCCTGCGTTGACGGACGAATTCATCGTCAGCAGAATAGAAGCAGGCGACCTGAGGCTCGACGAGCTGCTGAGCGATATTGAAAGCCGGTGTATTCGCATTGCGCTGGAAAAGTACAACAACAACATAAGCAAAGCCGCCGAGGCCCTGCACGTGAACAGGACAACCCTGTACAGCAGGGTGCAGAAACTGGGGAATAACTGACATGTACCTGGAGCATTTCGGGCTCGACCGCCCGCCGTTCAAGATAACCCCTGATACCAGCATGTTCTTCGAGGGCAGTAAACGTGGTGCCGCGCTCGAAGCCCTGATCTATGCGATTACGTCGGGCGAAGGAATCATCAAGGTCGTGGGCGAGGTCGGCAGCGGCAAGACCATGCTGTGCCGAATGCTCGAAGTCAGGCTGACGGACCTGGTCGATATCGTTTATATCGCAAACCCGAGCCTGTCACCGGACAATATCCTGCACGTTATAGCACACGAACTCCATATCGATATAAGCAATGCGGACAGCAAGCTTGACGTGATGCAGAAGCTGCAGAAGTACCTGCTGAACAAGCACGCCGATAATCGCCAGGTCGTCGTATTCGTCGAAGAAGCGCAGAGCATGCCGCTGGAAACGCTGGAAGAAATCCGCCTGTTGAGCAACCTCGAAACCGATCAGCACAAGTTGCTGCAGATGGTTCTGTTCGGCCAGCCGGAACTGGATGAAAAGCTGGCGCAACCCGAGATCAGGCAGCTGAAGGAGCGCATCACGCACAGCTTCCATCTCGATCCGTTTCCGCCGGAGGATACGCTGGACTACCTCAATTTCAGGCTGCGCGCGGTCGGCTATCGTGGTCCCAGCCTGTTCAATCAACGGACCGCGAATGCTGTCGAGCGCTATTCCAGCGGCCTGTCCCGGCGCATCAATATCATTGCCGACAAGGCGTTGATGGCATCCTTTTCAGAGGGCAGCCACGAGGTCAGTGCTGGCCACGTGGCGACCGCGGCCAAGGACAGCGATTTCGTCAGGCCGGCCAGCTACCGGTCAGTGCTGACAGCGGGTGCGGTGGTCGTCGTGCTGCTGCTGCTGGCTGTCTGGCTGGGGACGCTGCTGCCCGGCTGGCTCGGCCCGCAGACAGGCGGCCCGGCCGTGTCTGAAAACGTTGCCAAGTCATTGAATATCAACGGTGCGGGCACGGGCGAGCTGCAGGATCCCGGCACCGCTGCATCCCGGCCGTCCGGGGACGGGCAAGCCCGGGTTTCCGTGGCCGCAGGCGAGAACGGCGGGCAGGCGAGGATAAGGCCCAGCCTGCTCGATCAGCGCCTCAGCGAGACGGAAAAATGGCTGAACGGGGCCAATGACGATCACTACAGCATTCAGCTGTTCATGACCCGGATCGCAGACGCAAAAGCACTCGAACGCTTTCTTGGCGAACCGTCCGATCTCCTTGATTTAGAAAAGATTTACGTCTATGAAACTAAGATCGGAGGAAGTCGTATGTACAGCGTTCTGTACAGCGATTTTGACTCGCGAAAAACCGCTCGTTCGATGCTGCAAGATCTGCCTGCTGACATGAAGGCCAGCAAGCCTTTTTTACGTCGCGTGAGTGCGCTCAGAAAGGAATTTGAGTCCAGCAGTTAGGCTTTCGCGGGCGTCCACGTAAATGCGGTTATCGACCTGGTAAATTGATGGATATAAGAACTATAAAAAGCTGTGCGTTACTCGGGCTACTGGCGGTTGCAGGATGTGGAGCATCCAATCCTCCGGAGGTGTCCGATGGGCACCTGATGATTGACGAACCCGCAAAGGACACCATACCCGAACCGGTTGCGCGCGTACCGGTTCTTCCCCGGCCGGAACAAAGGCCTGACCTCGAAACATACACAGTGGTGGTTCACGATGTCCCGATTCGCGAACTGCTGTTTTCAATGGCGCGGGATGCGAAACTGAACCTGGATATCGCAAACGATATCGAAGGCAATGTAACGATGAATGCGATCGACCAGACATTGCCGAAAATCCTGGATCGAATTTCACAGCAGGCCAATATCCGTTATCAGCTCGTGGATGATACGCTGCGCGTTCAGGCCGACACACCGTACCTGAAAACCTACAGCATCGGTTACCTGAACATGGCCCGCCTCAGTACCGGTTCCGTCGAGGTGTCGTCCGAGATCAGTTCAACCGGCATGGCCGATGTAGAGGGTGGCTCGAGTGGCCGCGGCGGCGGCAGGAGCGGCCAGGGTGGCAATGATTCCAGTTCCTCGGTGCGCAACAGTTCCAACAACCAGTTCTGGCGAACGCTGACGATCAATATCTCCGGTATCATCGGGGAAGCGGTAAAGGCAGGCAAGAGCGATGACGTCGATACCAGCGACCGTATCATCGTCAACCGGGAAAGCGGCATGATCGCGGTGAAAGCGACTGCCAAGCAGCACGAACTGGTCAGGAGTTTTATCGACCAGGTGCTCGACAGCGTGCAGCGCCAGGTGCTGATCGAAGCCACTATTGCGGAGGTTCAGCTCAGCGATCGATACCAGGCGGGGATAGACTGGTCGCTGGTTACCAGTGACCCGAATACGACCACGACGCAGGACCTGCTCGGCGGCAACCTTGGTCAGACGCCGTTCTTTTCGTTCAATCTCGCCGAGACCATAGACGGTAATCCGCTGAACGTGACGCTGAAGGCGCTCGAGACTTTCGGCGATGTCAAGGTCCTGTCCAGTCCCAAGGTTATGGCGATTAACAACCAGAGCGCGCTGTTGAAGGTCGTCGACAATGAAGTCTATTTTACGACAGACGTCGAGGCGGTACCGGGTTCGGTCAACCAGAACGCAACTGTCGCGATCGACACGGACGTCAATACCGTACCGGTCGGGCTGGTCATGGCGGTAACGCCGTTCATAGACGAGAACGAGGTTGTGACCCTGAATGTCAGGCCGACTATTTCCCGGATTATCGACTTCGTCGCGGATCCGAACCCTGCGCTGGCAGAGGCAGGCGTGATCAGCGAAGTGCCCGTGATCCAGGTGCGTGAAATTGAATCAGTACTTAAAATCGAGAACGGTGATACCGCGGTCATCGGCGGCCTGATGCAGGACCAGATCGACAAGTCGATCTCCGGAGTCCCGATACTGTCCAGCATACCCGTGCTGGGCTCGCTGTTCAGGTACCAGGACGATCAGTACGTGAAATCTGAACTGGTGATTTTTATAAGGCCTGTTGTGACGCGGGATGCGAGCCTGACCGGTGATTTCAAGGAATACAGAAAGTATCTGCTGGAAGAACTTCACACCGGTAACAGCACGCAGCTTGAAACCGCCCAGGCGAAGAAAAACAAACTTGACGAAGACGATCAGTAAACACTGTTTGTTCTGAATAAAACAAGAGTGTACACATGAGTCTGCTACTGGATGCCCTGAAAAAAGCCGCTCTGGAAAAACAGAATGCCGATTCTGTTGATAAAGAGGCGGGCGCCGATGACGGCCCGGGCATGCAGCCGGTCGCGGACCTTGCGCTGTCGATCACCGAAAGCGAGGAACAGGATGCTCCGGTTATCGAAGAGCTGGAGCTTGGCGATGACCTGGAACTCGAGAATCCCCGCGCAAGCGATGTATACACGGTTGAAGAAGAGCCTTTTGCACACGCGGTTAGCGACGAGGGGCGTATAGCGCCAACGCCGTCCACGGTATCTGACGAGGCTCTACAGCTTCTGATACACAAGACCAATCATGAATACAGGAAGTCCCGTCTCATGACCTGGGGAGGTGTGGCGGCGGGCGCATTGCTCCTGTTGTCTGTCAGCGGATTTTATTATTACAGCGAGATGATGGACGATATAGATTCGATGCATCGCAAGCACCAGATCGCGCTGGCGACACTGAAATCCAAGACACGAATAGAGGAAAACCTGACATCGCTGGCCGCGGTTCCGGACAGTGAAACGCAGGGTGCTGGCAGCGGTGCATCTGGCGACAGGAAAAGCGCGCCGGCAGGCAATAAACCGGCCGTTGAATCCGGAGCCGGATCTGCACCGCGCACCGGGCAGGTATTGAGCGTACAGCGGCTCGACCGGCGTGATCCGGTCAGCGAGGCGCTGGAGAACGGCTGGAAGGCATACCAGGAAAAAGACTACCGCACGTCGATGCGCGAGTACAGGCGGGCGCTGGATGCAGAGCCCGAGAACCACGATGCGCTGCTCGGAGTAGCCGCGGTTTCGATCCAGCAGAGCCAGTTCGACACCGCCAGGGATATTTATATAAAACTCCTGGAGAAGGATCCGCGCGATCCGCACGCACACGCCGGTCTTGCAAACCTGGCGCAGACCAGCGGCTCGGAACTTAGCGAGACGCGGTTGAAGCAGCTGATTGAATTCCGTCCCGATGATGCCCACCTGCAGTTTGCGCTGGGCAATCTCTATGTTCAGAAACAAAGCTGGCCGGAAGCCCAGAAGGCATTTTTCAATGCATGGAAAGGGGACAGCAAGAACCCGGACTACGCTTATAACCTGGCGGTCAGCCTGGACCAGCTCGGCAAGCACGAGCAGGCGAAAACTTTTTATGAAGACAGCCTGAGGCTGGCAGCCGGCAAGAATATCAGTTTTTCGACGGATGCCGTCAGAAACAGGCTCGCCTACCTGGGAGCGGTTCAATAGTCATGAATGCGCCGGTACTGATCAAGAAGCGGAAGCGACTTGGCGAGGAGCTGATCGAAAAAGGCCTGGTCACCTACGACCAGGTCGAGATCGCCCTGACCGAGCAAAAGAAGAACTATCGCCTGATCGGTGAAATCCTGGTGTCGCTGGGTTTCGTTTCCGAGTCGGTGATGCGTGATGTGCTCGGCAAGATACTGGGTGTCGGCAGTGTCGACCTGACCACGGTAATCCCGGACCAGGGCGCACTCGCCCTGATTCCCAAGGAAATCGCCGAGCGCCATACCATCATACCGGTCAGTTACGATGAACGGGTCCAGCAGTTGAAGGTCGCGATGAAGAATGCGTCCGACCTGATGGTCCAGGACAGGATTCATGCGCTGGTAGGGCGCAAGATAGAAATAATACCGCTGGTTGCAGGCGTCGGCGAAATCAAAAAGGCGATCGACCAGTTTTATGGCTATGAACTGTCGGTAGACGGCATCCTCCACGAGATCGAAACCGGTGAGATCGACTACAAAAGCCTGGACGCCAATGATGACGAGTACAGCCAGCCGCTGGTAAGACTGGTTGACGCGATTCTGGCTGATGCGGTAAAGCGTGAAGCATCGGACATACATTTTGAGCCGGAAGACGGTTTTCTGAGGCTGCGTTACCGCATCGACGGCGTGCTTCGCCAGATCCGCAGCCTCCACAAGGACTACTGGTCAGCGATCGTCGTGCGTTTGAAAGTCATGTCTGCAATGAATATCGCCGAGACCAAGATACCGCAGGATGGCAGGTTGAGCCTGCAGGTGCAGGGCCATCGCGTTGATTTTCGTGTGTCAGCGCAGCCTACCACTCACGGCGAAAATATCGTACTGCGTGTGCTTGATCGTGCCAAGGGCATTGTGCCGCTGGAAAGCCTGGGCGTCAGCGAGTCTACCCTGGACACACTGCGCCTGATGATGGCGCGGCCCGAGGGCATTATCCTGGTCACCGGGCCTACCGGCAGCGGCAAGACCACGACACTGTATTCCCTGCTGAACTACGTCAAGTCCGAGCAGGTCAACATCATGACACTTGAAGACCCGGTGGAATATCCGGTCGACATGATCAGGCAAACTTCGGTAAACGAGGTCGCGCGCATGGACTTCGCCAACGGCATACGATCGATGATGCGCCAGGACCCCGATATCATTCTGGTCGGTGAAATACGCGACGAAGACACTGCTGATATGGCGTTTCGCGCTGCGATGACAGGGCACCAGGTGCTGTCAACGCTCCACACGAACTCCTCAATTGGTGCAATTCCGCGCCTGCTGGATATCGGCGTGCTGCCGGATATCATGACCGGTAATATTATCGGGATAATCAGCCAGCGTCTGATCAGGGTGTTATGCAGGTCCTGCAAAAAGCCAAGGGAGGCTGATGAAGTCGATGCCAAGCTGCTCGGCGTGGAATACGTTAATGAGGCCCTGACGATCTTTGAAGCCACGGGGTGCCCGGAATGCGACAACACCGGTTACAGGGGCAGGGTGGCAATTATCGAGGCCCTGCGCATCGACAGTCAGCTGGATGAGCAGATAGCGAAGCGGGCGACCCTGGGCGAGTTGCGTGCATGCGCCAAGGCAACCGGTTACAAAACCCTTGCCGATGACGCCATACGCAGGGTTCTGGATGGAGAAACATCACTACATGAAGTGTCACGCGTTATAGACCTGACCCCGAGGCTGCTGTAGATGCCGGACTACAAGTTCAAAACCATCGATGCAGCCGGCAAGGTGCGATCCGACACCATGGTCGCCAGCAATCCAATGGAGCTGGAAAAAAGGCTGGGAAGCATGGGCTTCGACCTGCTCAGTTACCGGGAGCAGACAAGGGCATCGAGTTCCATACTGCAAAAGAAGTCCATAACAAGGCGGGAGCTGATCAATTTTACCTTCCATGTCGAGCAGCTGACAAAATCGGGCGTGCCGCTTCTGGACAGCCTGAAAGATATAAGGAACAGTATCGAGTACAGCAACTTCACTGATGTGCTGCAGACGGTTATCGACGATATCGAGGGTGGTAAAACCTTTTCGCTGGCGCTGGCCGAACACCCGGCGATTTTCGACAAGGTGTACGTTACCCTGGTCAGGGTGGGCGAGGAAACAGGCAACCTGTCGGAAGTGTTGAAAGAACTTGCCGAGTCGATCATGTGGCAGGACGAACTGGCCTCGCACACGAGGAAGATCATGATCTATCCGGCAATCGTGACAGCGGTAGTGATCGGCGTCGTGAGTTTCCTGATGATGTACCTTATGCCGCAGCTGTTGCCTTTTATCAGGAATATCGGAACCGAGGTGCCGTTCCACACCAGGGCCTTGCTGGCGGTGTCCGATGTGTTTGTTAACTACTGGTACCTGGTTTTCTCGCTGCCGATAATTTTCTATGCGGCTGTCGCAACGGGGGCCAGAAAGCATCCTGGTTTCAGGTATTTTATTGACGGCCTGAAGCTCAAGGTCTGGATGATCGGGCCACTGGCATCGAAAATCAAACTCGCGAGGTTTGCGAACTATTTCGCGATGATGTACAGCTCGGGAATAACCGTACTGGATGCCCTGGGCATATCCGAAGGCATGGTCGACAATCTCGTTCTGGAAACGTCGATAAACAAGGCCAGATCAAATATAGCCGAAGGCATGCAGATAAGTGAAAGCTTTGAACGCACAGGGGTGTTCCCGTCGCTTATCGTCAGGATGATCAAGGTCGGTGAAGATACCGGCGCGATGGATGAAGCATTGTTGAACGTCAGTTATTTCTACAACCGCGAGGTAAAGGAGTCGATAGACAAGATCGAGCCCGCAATTATGCCGGTTCTGACTGTGATGTTGGGTGGCCTGATGATGTGGATAATGCTGGCCGTCCTGGGCCCGGTCTACGACGCGGTATCCAACGTAAAGATATAGAAAGCGAATAGCATGAAGCGAATATTCTATTTTTCAGGCCATCGATTGACAGTCTTCCACTGGCGCGGCAAGACGATGGCCGGCGCCTGTTCGTTCGAATCTACCGAGGAGGGCTTCAGGAAGTTCAAGCTTTATCTCGATGAGTCGGCGAAAACGCCAACCGCGCTTTTGCTGGATGTAATAGAAGAAGATTTCAGGAAAGACATGATACCGCATGTCTACGGCAAGGACAGGAGGGCGGTTATATCCAGGTTGATGGACCGGCATTACAGGTCGAGTCGCCAGTACACCTACTCCGAGATACAGGGCCGGCAGAAAACCGGCCGCAGGGACGACGAGATATTGCTGGCAGCTATTACGAATCCGGAGCTGGTCAGGAACTGGGCCAGGATTATCGAAGAATGCGATGTGCCGCTGTCCGGGATACTCAGCCTGCCGCTGGTGAGCAAGCACGTATTGCCGGCAATCGGTGGCAAGAAAGGATATGTGCTTCTTGTAAGCCAGCAGGTCAACAGCAATCTCAGGCAGACCCTGTTCAAGGACGGCAAGATGGTGTCCAGCAGGCAGTCGGTTATCAACCAGGACGCGAGGAATATCAGCAACATAGGTGAGCACGCCCGCCCTGAGATAGACAGAACCCTTAATTTCATTCGCAACCAGCAGCAGATGAGTGATGCTGAAGTTATCAATGTTCACCTGCTCGGCTCGGATGCGCAGATCGATTCGCTGGAAAGCTCATTCGTGTCAACCGGCTCCAATACCTACCATGTTCACAGACTGAAGGATGTAAGCCGTAAACTGGGTGTCAACGGTCTCGAGGAGAGGCTGGCGGACAGCCTGTTCTCCTGGCTTGCCCTGAACAAGTGCAAGGTTTCAAGCCACTATGGCCACAAGAATGAATTTGTGCGCTACTACTATGCGCTGGCATCCAACGCGCTTTACGCAGCCTCCGTGCTTGTCGTTATCGTGTCACTGTTGATGATCGAGTCAAACATATCAGACGGCATGTCTTCCAGGGAGTCTACAAGCCTGCTTACCAACAGAACAGCCGAATTCAGACGGGTATACAGCGAAAAATACCAGGCGTACGAGGAGCTGTTTTCGAATGCCAGCCTGATGGATATGGCTGTCGGCATGGTTGACCAGATAGAAAGCAACAGCAAGGTCACCCCGCTGGATTTCATGCTCGAACTGAGCAGGATCATCAGCGATCCGCAAATTGGGCGTCTGTATATCGACAAGATCGAGTGGTCGACAAGGCAGGTGGACGACAGGAGTAAAAGAAAATCGAGGAAGCCGCAGGACGCGGAAGTCAAATACAAACTCACGGATGTTACTTCGTCAAGTGAAATCCAGCACGTGGCCGTGGTTACTGGATGGATTCCGGTCAGGTCCAACAATTACCGGGAGTCGGTCAATAAGATCAACAGTATTATCGAGACCTTGGGCGCGAGTGAGCGAGTCGCGGCGGTCTCTGCCCTCCGGCTTCCGGTCGATGTGCGGTCAGAGAAAAAATTCGCGTCAGAAAGCAGGAAGCCGGCTGGAGATGAGCAGGTTACTCGCAGGGATGACCAGGGCAAGTTTTCACTGCAGGTTTTCATGAGGCCGCGCCAGCATGTATAGGGTTACTGTAAGTCCCGAGGTCAAGCGGTCGCTTGTCATATTCGCCATCGTGCTGCTTTCGATGATAACGGCTGTTGCGGTATCCGGCATGTTCAAGGCAAAGGCGAATGACGAAAACAAGCTCGCCTCAAGTGAGATGCGCAGGTGGAAAAGCAAGATTGACGATGCAAATACCAGCAACCAGATCCTGGTCAGGCATGAAGATACGTTCAAGCAGCTGAAACAGGATTCGATAATCGGCGATGAAAACAGGCTTAGCTGGGTTGAGGTGGTGCAAAAGGTCGCCGACTCAAGGGGGATCGCTGCGGTCAAATACGATATAGCACAGCAGGTTCTGCTGGACAAAAAGCTACTGGGAAAGAAGTACGAGGGACTCGACGTCTACAAAAGCGTGATGTCTATCGAGATGAACTTCATCCACGAGGGCGACCTTTTCGTTATGCTCAATGCTTTGAGGGAAGAAGCGAAAGGTCTCATGGTTGTTGACAAATGCGACGTAGAACTGATCAACAAGGACGTCAATGAGGGCATCATCGGCCAGGATACAACAGACAATATGCGGGCTTTCTGTGAACTAAGCTGGTATACATTGAAGAAAGCAGAGAAGGGTTGACCATGCGAAATAGAACAGCTCTGACAATAACCGGAATGTTTTCTGTTCTAGCTGCCCTTGTGCCATGTACGCAGCCGGCGGCGGCGCAGGATGAAATTGAAGGCCTCGGCCGGCTTTTCATTGACGAGGAACAGCGTGAAAAGCTGGAAGCTGTTAGACGCGGAACCTACAAAGCTGAAAAGGAGCGGGAAAGCAGGATATCCAATGTGCGCATAAACGGCTTAATGATGAGAAGCGGCGGCGAGGGCGTTGTCTGGGTCAATGGCCAGAATACGCTCGACGGCCCGCCGATTGACGGAGTTCGCATTTATCCAGACAGCGCGGATGGCGATGCTTATGCCGTCAAGGTAATGATCGACGGCAGGCTCGTTAATATCAAGCCAGGTCAGAACTGGTCTGAAGGCACGGGAACCGTCAAGGATAACTATTAGCTGTTTGAACCATGCGTCGCGGACTCCAGGTAAGCGTATCAAGACAGGGCGGCATTGCGCTGTTGCTTCTCGTGGTGACCATAGCGTTGGCGGCGATGTCCTATTTTGTATCCACCCTGTCCACAGCGGAAATGCGTCAAAAGCGGGTCGACTCGACCGCGATGGCTCTGCAGCGAGCGAAACAGGCGCTGATCGCTTACGCGGTCACCTACGGCGACATAGACGCGGATACCAATGGTTTCCCGGACTTTCCGGGGGAGTACGGTTTTTTGCCCTGCCCGGACTATAACGCGGGACTGTCGGAGGGTCTCGAAGACAACGGGAATTGCGGCGCGCAGTCTGTTTCAAAGCTGGGCTATTTGCCCTGGCGAACGCTGGGATTGCCGGGGCTGAAGGATGAGAGCGGCACCTGCCTGATGTACGCCGTTTCCGGGGATTACAAAAATGACGAGTCGGCATTTCCAACCAACAAGGCAAGCCTGCTCAATGAAGACAGCAACGGCATGTTTCAGCTCGTGGACGAAGGCGGTGTCGTTTTGCAGGGACTGAACCCGGATGACAGGGCTGTGGCGGTCGTACTGGCGCCGGGTATGCCTCTACCGGGGCAGAACCGGACCGTTGATGCGGCGGGTTCGGTTTGCGGCGAGGATTATGCCAATTATTCCGCCTATCTGGACGCTGTCGGCGGAATCGACAACAGCGCGGTAACGAATGCCGCGTACCAGATCGACCAGTTCGTACATGCAAATGCGGAGTCCGCCGGCGGCAGCGCTTTGAATCCCTACAATGATCGCTTCGTTACGATCACACGTGAAGAGATATGGCAGGCCCTGACCGCCAGGTCCGATTTCGTGCAGAAAATGACCGACCTTGCCGAGGCCTTGACGATGTGTCTGAGCAGCTACGCTGCGGTCAACGGACTGGGGCGGCTGCCGTGGCCTGTGCAGGCTGACCTGGCCGACTACCAGCTGAATTCCAGTTATAACGACAACGACGACGACTCGCTGGGCTATGCCGGCAGGCTGCCTTTCATAGTTGACGACTCAAACGGCGATATTGGAATGGCGGGCAGCACGGAACTGTTCACGATAGCGGGGTGCAACTCCCTGACGGTGACTTCCGGCGCGGTGGTCGATCTTCAAACGGCGGGCACGGAATACAGAACGCTCTGGGACAACTGGAAAGATCATTTTTTCTACGTGGTGTCACAGGACCACGCTCCGGATAACGTGGCAGCGGTGTGCGGAGGTGACTGCATTACCGTCGATGGAACCCAGAGAGCGGGCCTGGTGATCTTCGGCGGTTTCCGCGGAGCAGGCCAGTTTCGCACCGAGCCTGTTGCAGGTGATCCTGATACAAAGTTTGATATCGCGAATTACATCGAGAACGGCAACAGGAACGAGTTTCCCGATGGCGACGGAGACGGCTCATACAGCACGGCCGGAACGAACGATATCATGTACTGCCTGACTGCAGCGGTGCCGCCGCTGAAAAGCCCATGCTAGGCCGCGGCAGGTCAGTTTGTGTCGGAAGTCAGCAGGGCTTTTCGCTGATCGAACTCGCCATTGTGCTGCTTATCATCGGCGCATTGATCGGCAGCGTAATAGGGACGCTGGGTTCGAGAGTCGAGAGAAGCAGATACGTCGAAAACAACGCGGAAATGGAAGCGATCAAGATAGCCCTGTTTGGCCATGCCGCGAGCCAGGGTTTTCCTCACCTTCCCTGTCCCGACTGCCGGACTGCATCATGTGCAGCAATAACCGCGGGCAATTTCGCAAATGACGGTATCGAGGACAGAAACGGCGCTGTCTGTGATGCCAATACCGACGGTACCCTGGGCAATCTGCCGTGGCGGACCCTGGGAGTGGGAGAAAAAGACCCCTGGGGCAACAGGTACAGCTACTGGGTGTCCGACACCGTTGCCGACAATACAGCTACGGCATTTCAACTGACGTCGGTTATCAATTCGGCGACTATCAATACCCGAAACGGGGAGACACTTGCAGCACTCACCGATACCGCAGCAGCAGTCATCTTCACACACGGTTCGAACGGTTATGGCGCTATAAGCATCGATTCAGTCTTGCGGCCCAACGCTAGTTCCGATGACGAGGACGAGAACACGAACAATGACAACGTATTTGTGTCTCGAAGTATTTCCAGACCGGGGGCGGTTACAGCCGGAGGCGATGATTTCGAGTTCGATGATGTCTTGATCTGGTTGTCGGAATACGAGCTCAAGGGCAAGATGGTGCAGGCCGGCGCCTTGCCCTGAGCGCTTTTAACAGCTTGAATTGCTTCTGGCGGCTGCCGTCACGTCCTCCATGCGCAGAAACATTTCGAAAGGTCTGGTTCTCTCGCCAAGGCGCAAAGCACGCAAAGGGTTTTAAATGAATTAACACAATTCACAGCACGCACTGAGTCTCTGCGAGAAATATACGGATTGTCGAACGAATCAGGTAAATATCATGGTGGGCTGAATCCCAAAAGTTCAATGTGCCTGGCATTTACACCAGCGAATCACCGCGGCTGCTCAAGTCGTGCGGAAGTTTGAAGAACAACTGAAAAACCTTGGCGAGCTTTGCGCCCTGGCGAGAAAAAAGTATTGCCATTTACAATGCAGGCTGCCCGTCGCAGTTCCCGCATCATTTACCGGCAAGGCAAAAACAGACGTTTCCCTGGTTGTTGCTTTCGAGAGTCAGGCTGTACCCTGCGCGCTTTGCCAGCTGGCTCGATTGATAGAGGCCGATACCAAATCCGTTTTCGGAAAATATCACTTCGCTGAAAAGCTGGGCGGTCGTTTCGTCCGGAACCGGTGAACCGCTGTCGATCACGCGAAGGCTGACGCCGTTGTTGTCCGCCTGCAACGATACTGTTATCGACAGGTCGGGCTGGGTCAGTCTCTTCGATCGGGCGTTGTCCAGCAGATTTTCGGTCACGGTATTGAAGACCTCAACCGGTATGGCTTTATCGGCATGTATGGACTCGGTGAAATCTATATCACGCCCGGCGTATTTCGACTGTATTTCCTGCCACCAGGACCTGACCGGTATCGACTCCGAGGATTCCATGGTGGGCGCGCTTAGCTTGTCGAGCGTTGTCTGCAGGCGCTCGGTCAGCAATGGAAGCTGCTTTTTCAGAATACGGTAAGCCTCGTTTGTGCGCTCGTCCTCGTGCAGTACTGCCTGCGTCAGGGTCCTGGTCGATTGCAGGATGTTCTTGACGTCATGGGTAAGTTTTGAGCCGGTCTCGTAGATCGCTCTCAGGTGTGCCTGCTTGGTTAGCTGCCTTTCCTGTACCTTCGCCTTGTAGTAGAACATGAGTACACCGAGCAGCAGCTTGGTATGCAGTAGCAGTGCGGGTCCGATTGGGCTGTGTGCATACAGTGTCAATTCGACCTTGTCGTCGCTGACATTTACCATGTGTGGAGTGCGTTCGCCCGTCAGACCTTCCGACCTTTCCGTTTTCCACTGGATTCCGCTTATCCAGTGCCTTTCGTGCAGGTACCTGATGCTGGTGCTCAGGAAATAATCGGGATCCAGCGAAGCATTGGCTTCCAGTGACGACAGCTGCGAAATCCACTGTTCGAACGGGCCGCCGATGTTGAGCAGGTATTTCTCCCATAGCTGGGCGATACCTGAAAATCCGCCCCTGGGCGTCCATAAAAGCGATGTGACCAGCAAAAACAGTGCGGCGATTAAGACAGTGCTGGCGAGTGCCTGTATGTACGGTATGTGTGCGGTGAAAGTGACCAGGACGCTGCCCATGCTGAGAAACAGCGTGAGTATCACGATGAGGAATCCGCGGATGAAATCCACGTGTGTCTGGTGGCGATGATCATGCGACTTTATGAAAAACAGCGGCAACAACAGCAGGACCAGCCCGAACTGCAGGCTGGTCAGTACCGGCCTGGAAAAGCCGTGTAGATCGAACAACGCCGGTGTTGTGATGAGTGTGAGCTGAAGAAACAGCACGATCACGGCGATTCCGTAGGCCACGCGGCCCATGCCCTGGGAAAATATGCGCCCGGTGAGCAGGCTCAACAGCAAAAGCATCCAGAACGGCGTGAGCCAGGCATTAAGCCAGATGACAAATACCCCGATAAATCCCAGCAGGCCAACAAGCTGCCCCAGGCTGAAATCAAGTTCCTGTTTGTAGACAGGCTGCCACATCAGGAAAAACCCGAAATGTGTTATGAACAGGCTGCGAGACAGGTTCAGGTTGTCGCTGAATGAAATCGCCGCTATCAGCGAAACCATCATCAGGCCGAGCAACCTGTGTTCGTTGCCCAAAAGCAGTTTTTCCGATAGAAAAGACATCAAGATGTGCCTACACTTAGCATCAACAGGGTGAATCGTGGCGGGAAATGTTTTCACAAGTATCCACAATTTCGAAATTTACCATAATAGAGTCATTACGTAATCGGCTGCTGTGGTTGTCTCTGCTGGTGGTCGCTATAAGTTTTGCTCTCGTGGAATTCATCGGAGACCTCGCCATTACCGAACACAGGGTCACCCAGGTGGCCGTGCTCGCTGCGTTCTTGAGGATTAGCGCCGTTGTAATCATAACGATGTTCGTTGTTTCCAGCACGATACGCGAGCTGCAGGACAAGACGCTGGAGATGATACTCGCAATGCCGATACATCGCGCCAGCTATTACCTGGGCAAGCTGTCGGGATTCATCCAGATTGCTCTTGTCGTTGCTGTGATATTCAGCGCAATGCTTCTGATCTATGCGTCTCCGGACCAGGTGATGATATGGGGATTGTCGCTTTTATTTGAACTTGTCCTGGTAGTCGCGCTGGGCCTGGTCATGCTTTTCACCTTCAACCAGATACCTGCAGCAATAGCCGGGGTTTTCGTTATCTACGCGGCGTCGCGCACGGCCACTTCCATCTACCTGATGGCCAAGTACCCGATCATTTCACCCACTTCCTTTGCGCAGAAGTTCATGGACGGGTTCGTCGAACTGCTGACCTGGCTGCTGCCCGACCTGCATCGTTTCACACAAACTGAATGGCTGGCGCACAACACGGCAAGTATAGACCAGCTTTTACCCGTTATCGGCCAGACCCTTATCTATCTCGGGTTGCTTTCGGCTGTCGCATTATTTGACTTCTACCGCAAGAATTTCTGATGGTCCGGTATCTTGTCAACAAGGATCGGCCGGTAAGGGATGTGCCCGTCGCGGTAATCGTGCTGCTTGTTTTATCGCTGGCGATGCAGTTGATCTGGCACAGCCGGCAGGAGCCGGTGGCGGCGAAAGCCGAGGATCTGCCGCGGCCGTTGCCTCACAGGGCCTACGTCATGGGTTCCTTCGGCGAACCGATAGCCGCCGCAAAGGTGCTGAATCTCTGGCTGCAGGCATTCGACAACCAGCCGGGCATCAGCATACCGTTGCATTCGCTGGATTATGATGTCGTTACCGACTGGCTCGACACCATACTCGCGCTGGATCCGCGCGGCCACTACCCGATGCTGGTTGCGGCCAGGGTTTACGGCGCGGTCAGTGACCGGGAAAAAAAGCGGCAGATGATGGACTACGTCTTCTACAAGTTCAATGAAGATCCGAACAAGCACTGGCGCTGGCTCGCGCACGCCGTGATCACGGCCAAACACGAGCTGAAGGACATGCGGCTGGCATTGAAGTACGCGCACGCGCTCTCTGAAAAAGCGACGGGCGACAATGTACCGTACTGGGCCAGGGACATGAAGATCATCGTGCTGGAAGACATGGGCGAAGTGGAGGCCGCAAAAGTCCTTGTCGGTGGTTTGATAGCAAGCGGAGAGATCACGGACCCGTACGAGCTGAATTTCCTGCAGAACAAGATTCGTGTGCTGGAGGAGAAACTGACGAAAATTCGACAAGATGTTGATAACTAGACAAAAAAAACGGGGAAAATAGCGCTGGTATGCAAAAAAACGACTGAAAACGGTTGTTTTTTGGTCTATATAAATTGGTATGGTAATTGCTTCTATAACAATAACAAGACTGCAATAACGTATGAATTTTACTGACATGAATACGCCAGACAGACAAAAAGGCTTCACTCTAATCGAGATCGCGATTGTGCTGGTCATCATCGGGCTGCTGCTTGGCGGCGTGCTCAAGGGACAGGAGTTGATCAATACCGCGCGCGTGCGTGCCATGAACAATACTGTCGACGGCATTACCGCTGCCTGGTTCAGTTTCCAGGACCGCTACCGTTCTTTCCCCGGCGACTACCTTTCTGCCCAGTCGAGCGTCAATCTTCCTGGTGCGCCCGCAGGCGGTGACGGTAACGGGCTGGTCGATACGATCAACGAAAGCGGTCGCGTATGGGTACATCTGGAAGCGGCCGGTTACCTGACCGGTGGCTATACTGACGATACAGCCACGGTTGCTGCCAATGCCTACGACTGCACGCCGACGGTCTGTCCGGACAACGGCTTCGGTTCCGGCATGAACCTGGCCTATGGAATCATGGTGCAGACTGGTGCCGCCAACGCGCATGAGCTTATCAGTGGACGCGGTATTCCGGTTGAGGTCATAGCCGAACTTGACCGTAAAGTGGATGACGGATCGCCTGATTCCGGCGCCATGCAGCTGGGTACGGCAGGGCAGGGATGGGATGCAACGGCCGAATCACTATGTATTGCGGGAACGGATTATGAACTCCAGAATCCCAGCGACAACTGCGCGGCAGTGTTCAGAAACTTCTAGCGTAAACTGAAAGCACAATATGATGAATTACAAGAGCCCGGCATCAGGGCTCTTTTTTGTGTAACAACAAATCTCTGATGATCAACAACGTTATCCGGTGTCAACAGGTTTCCAAGTCCTACGGCAGGCAAAGGGTTCTTGATGCGATCGACATAGAAGTGCCCGAAGGCATGTTCTTCGGGCTTGTCGGCATGAATGGCAGCGGGAAATCCACCATGATCAAATCGATGCTGGACCTGACCGCCATCGACAAGGGGTCCATCCAGCTGTTCGGGGAGTCGCACCGCAGTGTCAGCGCCCGAACGCGCGTCGCCTACCTGCCCGACAGGTTTTCGCCGCCGATACATCTAAAGAGCAGGGATTTCATCCAGTACATGCTAAGGCTGCACCGCAGCCGGAAGAGCGTTGAGGATGTACACAATATGCTCGAAGCCCTGGGGCTTGATCGTTCAATCATGGAGTCTTCTGTAAGGAGCCTGTCGAAAGGCATGACACAGAAGCTGGGCCTGGCATCCTGCCTGTTGAGCGATAAATCACTTATGCTGCTCGATGAGCCCATGAGCGGGCTCGACCCCATGGCACGGGTTTTATTCAAGAAACAGCTGTTTGAAATGAAGC
>Ga0180437_10004062_pt1 | contig 21173 bp, 13 predicted proteins | sample SS_ome_4_FD_132410 | JGI IMG/M metagenome (GOLD analysis project Ga0180437, IMG submission 132410) | Hypersaline lake sediment archaeal communities from the Salton Sea, California, USA - SS_3_D_1 metaG | ecosystem: Environmental > Aquatic > Non-marine Saline and Alkaline > Hypersaline >...
AGATGGCACGCAAAAAGTAGCTATGGCTATTTTACGTTGTCCTTTGAGGGTTGCTAGAGGCTGTTTCCTTGCAGGCAGAGCTGTTGTAGGATGTGCTGGAAGGGCTATTAGGAGAACTGCTACAAAGGTGGCCGATACCTTTATGGGAGTTTTTGCTTCTAGAGAGCAGCGGGAATGGAATCAGTTTCTTCGGACGGTTCTTAGAAGGCTTAATAACGAGACTGTTTTTGGATCGGACACACTTAAGGACGTAGATAATGTGATTGGTCGGTTTGCTGGCAATAATCTTCACCTTACTGAACGAAACGCCAATGCTATTCGGGCGGCGGTTAATTCTCTCTTAGATCGAGGATTTACCGTGCAGCATCGGCTTGAAGAGGTTTCCTCCATTTTTCCAGCAAAGTGGGAAGAAGGACAATTGATAAAAGATAATGAAAAGGCAATGGCGACAATCGAACGCGCCATCCCGACAGGTGGTTTTTGGACGAAGAAAACTTCGGACAAAGGGTTTGATGAAATAGCAACAGATCAGATCGAGGGAATTTCTGCTTTTTATAAAGCAAAGGGAGTACCAAATCCGGAAGATTTAGCGCATCATCTTATATTGAGATGTGCTTGTGATTACAACGGTACGACTATTTTCAAACATTTTTCTATGATCGAGAATTTTAGTATGATCCATTATTTTACAGCAAAGCGTTCAGAAGAGGATCCTGAAGGTGGATATTACTTTGGTTTTGAAAATGGAGTAGCAACAGTTGTTCACAAGGGGCGGTATACAAAAATCGATCCCAAAGAGATTGATCCCCCTCAATTATTAGAGGTCACACGTTCGCTCTCTCTTGACCCGCAAAATATCTCCTCTGCCTGGGATGAGGTTGTTACGATTAGAAGGCTGGAAGAATAGATTTACGACAAAGAAGCCATACGGTGTCGTGAGATGAGAAATGCGACAACCCAGGGAAGCAATAAAATAGGTGTTGGGAGACAGATTGGGGCACGAACAAGAACAACGAATGCTTGCACGATAATAAGGTAGCTAAAAAGGGCTGCTAAAGAGAAAAAGAGCAGGACTGCTTGAGGCACTTTCTTTTCAAAGCGAAGACAGAATGGAGCTGGAATGAGAAAGGCAAGAAGCGCGAGAAGGGGAAAGAGGCTCTTTTGGTACAAGGCAATCGATGATTCAATAGCTCTCTCTGACTGAGAGTATCCAAAACGAGGAACGAGATAGGCAAGCTGAAATATAGAAAGCTCATGAGGGTCTGCTGTCGCCATTTTTAACTCTTTGTATGAGAGTGAGAGCTCAGAGAGCTCAAGGCTGTCATATGAGGCCATCTTATGCATTCTTCCCTTAAAATCTCTTTTGATAAGGTCAACAAAAGAGCCCTCTGGAGGCTTATCTGAGAAATAGGAAAGCTTTTCAATATGGAAAACAGTGTCAGTTGATCGTACCCAGAACACATCGTAGAGCTCTTGGAGCTTTTTGTTGTGTTTAGCAAAAAAGAGTCTAGATCCTTCTTTCCCCAAGACAATTCCAAGCTGACTTGAGCTTTCTTGAGGTTTTTCCCTTCCATATTCCGATTCCACAATTTGATGGTGGTAATGAGCTGCTCTTGGATAGATATATTGTGTATTTATCAAAAGGATAAAAGAGCAGAGTGCTGCCACAGCAAAGAAAGGGCGGGCAACAGCTTTCAGGGAAAGTCCTGCATTAAGAAGAGGGATAAGCTCATTATTTCGTACGCGACGAGAGAGCACTATCGCTGTTGTACAGGCAATAGAAAAGGGCAAAAGCATATCGAGACGGTAGCTGAGCATACACAGATAGTAAAGGCCCCAGGCGCTCCATTTTGTTTTGGGATCGACAACATCTTTGATATGAGAGAGTAGATCAGCAAGGATAAAGAGCGAAAAACAGATAGCAGAGAGGAAAAGAACAAAGAGAAGAAAGCGGACAAAGAAGTATCTATACCAAAGAGGGCGACTCATCTGCTACTCCATACCAAGTTCGATCTTGTTTTTGCGCCTGTATACATAGCCTAAAAGCACAAGATGACTAATAAGATAAAACCCGATTGCAGCTACGGCTCTTTCATCGACATTTTTCCCAGCAAGATAACAGGAGATGAAAAAGGCAAAAGCAAAAAGTGGTCGTACAATTGATGAGAGACGACGCGAGGATCTCTGGTTTCGTATTCCTGAGATAGCGCCAACAAGGTAGAGTGAAAAGACAGCAATGGAAAGAGAAAGTCTTCGAAATGGTTCTGAGAAGAATTTCTGGACGAGCTTCTCGACCTTTTTCGTCTTTTGTCCTTTATACTCTCTGGCAGTCAACTCCTGTTGAAACTCCTGTCGTTTAGCTCGTATCACCGAAAGAGGCATATATTCTGGTGGAACGTGCCACGTCTTTTTCTGGGCCAATTCATGGACTTGGCCAATAGGCGTTTTTTTCTTATCAGCATTTTCGATAAGAAGAGATCCGAAGCTTTGAGAGTTTGGAGAGGGCGGGTTTGATGAAAGAAGTGTCATATAATTACCATGCAAACAGCCGCGTTTAGCATGAGCCTGTTTGATAAGTGCGAGGCAGAGCCGATCATTTTTTCGAGATGGAAGACAAAAGAGCAGATCTTTTGCGCTTTCTCCTGTTCGAAGAGATCCTGTAAGCTCCATAGAGATCCCATGTTTGGAAAAATAGCGACTGTTTTGAATAAAGGTAAGAGGCTCATCTTCTCTCACATCGAATTCGAGTTTTTTAATGGCGTATCGTGCCTTTGCAGAGACGTCGAAGAGCCCCCACATCATCATGATGGATAAAAAAATTGTGAAAAAAGAGAGCGGAGCAAGAAGCGATTGCAGGCTATAGCCTGTGCTTCGAAGAGCTGTCATCTCGCCCGATGCACTCATATTTGAAAAGAGCACGAATCCTGCAACAAGAGAAGAGAGAGGAATCGCAATTTGAAGCATATAGGGAATTTGATAGAGGATGAAGGCAATAATCTTTGCAGGAGGAGCTCCAAGGGCAATAAATCGAGCGACATCTTCTAATCGAGTTGATAAGAGCAAAGTAATAATACCAAACAGACAGATAGAGAGAAATTTGGTATACTCTTTGATGAGATGTTTCCAGATAATTGGCGGTCTCACCATAGAAAAGAGATGTTTCATAATAAAGATGCGATCTCGAGTAGTAACTAAAGAGAGTAGTATAGCCTGATTTGGAGTTTTTAGGAGTATTGTGCAGAAAATAGACGTTGAAAAAATCATTTTTTCCTTTCTCGAGCAGCACGTGCCTTTTGGCGAAAAGCTTCTTCTTGGCTATTCTGGGGGGCTTGACTCAACAGCACTTCTTATGGGGCTCCAAGGAATTCTCAAGTGGCCAATTCATGTAGTTCATGTAGATCATGGATGGCGAAAAGAGAGCAGAGAGCAAGCAGAGCAGATACAAAGCCAGGTTGAAGGGTTAGGGTTTTCCATCTCCTGTGAGAAGTTGCCTCCTTTTCCCAAAAAAGGGAATCTTGAAGAGTGGAGTCGAAAACAAAGATACAAAGCATTTCTTGAAGTAGCAAAGAGGGAGAAAGCTCGGCACCTATTGATCGCTCATCAAGCTGATGATCAGATCGAGGTTGTTTGTAAACGGTTTTTGGAAGGATCTTCCTTGTTACGGTTTTGTGGAATGAAACCAAGTGAAACACTCTTTGGTTTGCAAGTGCTTCGACCACTACTTGTCTTTAGGCGGTGTGAGCTGCAAGAGTGGCTTGGAGAGATTTTTTACATAAATGATCCTACAAATAAAGAGAGCCGGTTTTTACGATCAAGAATGCGAGAAGAGATCTTTCCTTTTCTCTCTCGATCTTTTGGAAAGAACGTGACAGATTCGATCTATCGTGTCTCCAAAGAGGCGGCACTTCTCAACCACTTTGCTCATGAAGAGATGGAAAAGAGGAGCGAGATCATCCCTTGTAAGGGCGGTGCTATCGCAAGGGCAACTCCTCTTCATCCCTTTCTTGCAGGACTTCTTGTCGACACCATTTGCGAAAAAGCCCAAATCCCAGCGCTTAGTCGCCAGCAAAGAGAGAGCGCTGTAGAGACACTCTGTGGTGAAAAGGGCAAAGTTCGGGTCTTTCAAAGTGGTACTGGCATTCTCTTTGTTGAACAAGGGCAGATGATAGGATTTTCTAAGAAAATAGAAAAGATAGAAAAAATCTCGTGTGAATCTCTTCAAGGAGCTCTCTCTATCGGTCCTTGGCAGATTCAGTGGGAGGTAGTTGAAATGGTAGAAAAGCAAAAAAATGGGAGCTGGATAGAGCTTTTTCAAGGAGAGGAGGTCTGTTTTTACATCGCAAAAAAACCCTTTGTTATCGCCCCTTCAAATGAAAAGCTTTTGCGTGGCATTGAAAAAAAAGGAGCGCCGCTTTCTCTTCGAGCATATGTTCCTTCTATAATACAAGGCTTTACGCTTGTTGCCGATCCCTTAACCGGGTATAATAGAGAGCAAAGCTCCTCGTGTATAAAGCTAAAATTTAGGTTTCAACTGGCGCAAATTAGAGGGGAATGCTAGGATCGCGGAACTACTAACCAAATAGACTAAAGGGTCTATCTCGGAAACGATTTAAAGATGCAAGGTAAACATGAATAATGAAGGAACGCCACCTGAAAAAAAGAAGCGAACAAGCAACACAATTTTTGTCGCATTAGTTGGGGCGTTGTTTGTATTAATGCTGCTTCAAAATGTGTATGGGGCAAAACAGGCTCGTGTCTCTTTTAGTTACCAGATAGAACATCTTGTTAATTTAGATCTTATTCAGCCAGAAGACTCTCGAAAGACCGCCACAGCGAATAATCTTGTGACCTTTTCTGGTCGTTTTCGTGAAGTACGAAGTGCAGCTGGCAAGCAGCGCTTTCAATATCTTGGAACTATTGAAGAGCAAAATAACCTGCAATTAGAAGCAGTTCGCCTTGAGCAAGAGATGGCTCAGATGCGCTCTCGAGTTAATAATGCGACCAAGCTTTTTTTAAGCGTTTCTGGTCTGAGACCTGCCTCTGGAAGGTATATTGTTATTAGTGAGTTTTACGACACACCAGATCGACAAAACTCTACGATTATTCGCGATCTTCCAGAGCCTGTTGTTCCAAATTTTGCAGCGTTGGGAAAAAAGGTTAAAGAAGATGGCGGTGGTGATGAAAAGACAACTGTAACCTATCTCAACTCTATGCAGACGATTGTAGCAAGTTTGCGCTCTCCTCTTTTAGGCATTGGAAATGAAGAAGTGAAAAAGAATTTGCGCCAGATAGACCTCTCTATACAAGAGGCACTTAGTACTGGAGTAGAGCATTCGCTTCGCTTAGAGACATTGCGAACATCTATTGCCTCTCTCTCTTCGATAATTGTGCGCCTTGATCAGGTTGAAGACCATGTGAGATTAAAAGAGCTACGAAGTGTTCGAGAATATCTCTCCTCTTTAAAACAATACTCAGAGCTTTCTAAAAAAATAGAAGAGAATAGCATCCGCTTAGAGCGGGCCCTGCAGCCAGTTTCAGATTTTGTCTGGTATTTTAATAATGAGGAAATCTCTTCAAGAGTGTTGGCACAAGAGCCCCCAGAGATTTTTCACCAGTGGTTTGTTGCAGCTAAAGAAGAGTGGAAGAATTTTGATATCAATACTGGAGCGGTTTTCAAAGCGCCTGATCAGCCTTTAAATAAGGTTTTAGAAAAGACATTTAAGAGTGAAGAGGTTCCTGCAAACTATCTGGGCTATTTTTTAAGTCTTGCCCCACTTCTTTTAATCCTCTTTTTGCTTTATCTTGCGTTCTCTCGTCAGGTCAAGGGAATGGGTGGCAGTCCAATGGACTTTAGTCGCTCTCCAGCAAAGCTTTCTCCCAAGGGCTCGAATCCGATTACGTTTAAAGATGTTGCTGGTATTGACGAGGCGTTAGAAGAGCTCGAGGAGATTGTCGAATACTTAAAAAATCCCGGTAAATTCACTGCGCTGGGGGGTAAGATTCCCAAAGGGGTTCTCTGTATAGGGCCTCCAGGAACAGGTAAGACTTTAGTTGCAAAAGCTGTTGCAGGGGAAGCTGATTGCCCCTTCTTCTCAATATCAGGTTCTGATTTTGTCGAGATGTTTGTCGGTGTTGGTGCAAGCAGAATCAGAAAGATGTTTGAAGAGGCGAAGAAAAATGCTCCTTGTATCATCTTTATGGACGAGATCGATGCTGTTGGACGCCACAGAGGTGCCGGTGTCGGTGGTGGTCATGATGAGAGAGAACAGACACTCAACCAGCTGCTTGTTGAGATGGATGGGTTTGAGGCTAATGAGGGGATTATTATTATTGCGGCAACCAATAGACCTGATGTTCTCGATAGGGCCCTACTTCGCCCAGGTCGCTTTGACAGACAAGTAGTTATTACCCTTCCAGACATCAAGGGAAGGTTTGAGATATTAAAGGTGCATGCTGAAAAGATTAAGCTTGATGAATCTGTTGATTTGATGATCCTTGCTAAGGGAACACCAGGTTGTTCAGGCGCCGATCTTGCCAATATCCTTAATGAATCTGCTCTGTTAGCTGCTCGGCGCGGTCGCAGTGCGATTACCATGGATGAGATATATGAAGCTCGAGACAAGGTTTTATATGGTAAAGAGCGGCGAAGTCTTGAGGTAGATAAGCAAGAAAAGAAATCAACCGCGTATCACGAATCTGGACACACAGTTGTCGGCACCTTGGTAGAGCATGTAGATCCTATTGACAAGGTGACGATCATCCCTCGTGGTTTTTCTCTAGGCTCGACACTCTTTTTGCCAACGAAGAATCGCGTGACCCACTGGAAGAAGGAGTTGCTCGATGAGCTTACTGTTCTTATGGGAGGGCGCGCTGCCGAAGAGATCTTCGTCCACGATATTTCCAATGGCGCGAAAAATGATATTGAAAGAGCAACCCATATTGCTAGAAGCATGGTTTGTGAATGGGGGATGAGTGATAAGCTTGGCACTGTTGTCTATGATGAGCGATCTGAAAATGGCCAATATTTGGGAATGGGGGGATACAAAGAGAAGCTCTACTCTGAGTTAACCGCTGAGGAGATCGACAAAGAGGTTCGCCAGATCTTAGATACTGCATATGAGAGGTCGAAAAAGCTTGTTATCGAACATAAAGATGCGATCGAGCTCATGACAGAAATGCTGATTGAGTTTGAAACACTTGATGCTGAAGATATCGAAAAGATCGTTAAAGGTGAATGGGATGCCGATGAAAAGCGAGGTAGGCTCAAAGAGATGTTAGAAAAAGCAAAAACAGCGCCACCACCACCTCCTGAAGAGGCATTGGAAGAGACGAGCTCTGATATCACTCGTGAAGAGGGCACTCCACCACTTAGCTCTGCTCAAGAGCAGGGAGCGGTTTAAGCTTGAGCTTTTTCTAGAAGTGCCTTTCTTGAGAGTTTAAGCTGACCACGATCATTGACGTCGAGAAGGAGTACATCGATGGGATCTCCAACTTTGATGTTATTCTCTTTTGCATAAGCATTGATATCTTCAATTCGTTTTGTGTCGATCTGGGAAATATGGCATAGGCCCTCTTTCCCGGGCAGAATCTCGACAAAAAATCCAAACTGAACAATCGAGGCGATCTTTCCAGAATAGGTTTTTCCAACTTCAGCTTCAGCTGTCAAACCGCGGATGATTTCCTTGGCCTTTTCAAGAGAATTGTTATCCTGGGCAGCGAGGTTGATAACACCATCGTCGTTGATATCGATTTCAACGCCTGTCTCTTCGATAATAGCTCGAATCTGTTTTCCTCCAGGACCAATCACAGTGCCAATTTTACTTGGTTTTACAATGATGCTCTCAATACGTGGAGCGTACTGTGACATCTCAGATGGTTTTGGACATGTTTCGAGCATTTTGTCAAGAATATGAACGCGTCCCTCTTTAGCCTGGGAAAGAGCCTTTTTCATAATATCAACGGTAATTCCTTCTACCTTGATATCCATCTGAAAGGCGGTAATTCCTTCGTGGTTTCCAGTGACTTTGAAGTCCATGTCACCAAGGGCATCTTCTATTCCGAGAATGTCGGAGAGAATAGTGAACTCTCCTCCCTCAACAAGAAGTCCCATCGCAATTCCAGCTACAGGGCGATCAATGGGAACCCCTGCTGCCATCATGGCCAAACATCCGCCACATACAGAAGCCATAGAGGAAGAGCCATTACAGGCGGTAATGTTCGATTCTAGTCGAATGATGTAGGGGAAGGCTTCTTGGGATGGAAGAGAGGCTGTTAAAGCTCTCTCTGCCAGCTTTCCATGACCAATCTCTCTTCTTCCTGGAGGGCCGATGCGGCCGACCTCTCCAACAGAAAATGGGGGGAAGAAGTACTGCATGTAAAAGCGTTGATTTCCTTCGCCATGCAGATCTTCAAATCGTTGTGCCATCTGCTGGCCTCCCAAGACACAAACAGCAAGCGACTGTGTCTCCCCACGTGTGAAGAGGGAGGATCCGTGGGCACGGGGAAGTAGATTCTGTTCGATGTGAATGGGCCTAATCTCTGTTGGTCCCCTTCCATCCCACCGAGTTTTGGTTTCAAAAATCTTTTTCCTCATGAATGAAGATGTGACCTTTTGAAGAGCCTCTTTTACGTCTATCTCACTATAAGCGTCCTCTTTGGTTTCATCGGTAAGCTCTTGGACAATAGTCTCTTTTCCCTTGTTTAAGGCCATCTCTCGCTCTTTCTTCTCGCGAATAGCCCACGTCTCCTCGAGCATTGGCAGTGCCATTTTTTCGATAAGAGGAGAGAGTGTTTCATCAACAGGTTTAATGGTGTCTAAGCGCTTTTCTTTTCCTAACTCGTTTTGCCAGTTTTGAAGGCAGTTACATATCTCTTGTATTGCTTTATGGCCAAGGTCGATAGCTTCAAGTACCTGTTCTTCTGTTAAGAAGCTGCAGTGACCTTCGATCATAAGAACTGCATCATGCGTTCCTGCTAGCACGAGGTCGAGAGACGATTCTTTACTCTCTTCTGCTGTTGGGTTGATAATGAAGGAGCCATCAATGAGTCCGACTCGGACAGCCCCAATAGGTTTGATGAGGGGGATATCTGAGAGGCAAAGGGCTGCTGAAGCAGTGCAAATAGCGAGCACATCAGGGCGGTGTGTTCCATCATATGAGAGCACATATGAGAGAAGCTGAATTTCGTGACAGTACCCTTTTTGGATCATCGGACGAATAGGACGGTCGATGAGTCGGCATGTTAGTATCTCTCTCTCTACGGGCCGTCCCTCTCTTTTGATAAAGCCAGAGACGGTCTTTCCAACAGAGGAAAATTTTTCCTGATAATCAACGCGAAGAGGGAGGAAGTTTATTCCTTCCAAGGGCTCTGCACTTGAGCAGGCTGTGGAAAGAATCATGGTATCGCCACAACGAAGAGTGACAGAACCATTGGCTTGGGGAGCGATTTTTCCTGTTTCGAAGGTAAGAGTTTTTCCTGCGATGGTTACTGATGTTTGTTTTGCGTTCATAGTACAAGTTTCTCCAGTTAGGGCTGATCGTGCGTAAAATTAAAAGTCCAACAAGGATTTTTCCTGAAGGGAAAAAAGCACATGTTGGGCGTGTACCAAGAAAAAAGGGATGGATTAGCGACGTAGTTTAAGTTTTGCAATGAGGGCCTGGTATCTCTTTGTGTCTGTTGAATTCAAATAATCAAGAAGCCGACGGCGTTGACCGACGAGCTTTAAGAGGGCGAGCCGAGAACTAAAGTCCTTCGGGCTTCGTTTCAAATGCTCAGTAAGATCAGCGATTCGCTCTGTTAAAATAGCGATCTGAACGTCAGCGGAGCCGGTATCTTTCTCGTGAAGCTGAAACTTCTTTGTGATTTCTTCTTTTGTACCCTTATCGAGCGACATCTAAAAATCTCCATGCGTTACGCTGGATTTGACTAGCGTATGATTCAAAAAAAATTAAGTGATTGTATCAATCATAACACAGATTGTAGTTATTATTCAAACTCAAGTTGTACTCCGTTTCTCTTATCCTACAAGAAAAGTTAGCTTGCGATGTTTGCATCCTCTTCACGTAAGGTTTTTCGAATTTTGCGATATACTTCGAGAAGATTCTCTCGATATTGAAGAGTTGCGCATTCATTGAGAGCTGTTTTGATTATACTGCTATATCTCATGAGCGTACTCATCATCTGTCCCTTGAGGTTGGTAGTATTGGGAGAGGTGGATTGTGAGAGTGCTTGAAATGCTGAACGTAAGTTTTGGATAAATTCTGTGAGAGATTCATGTGTTAGAAGGGCTATGGTCTCTCCTTCACTTAAGTGGGAGCTGTCTTTGGGAATGACCTTTTGCAGCTTTTCTAGTGATGCTAGAGCAGAAGATAGACTGTTATCTTCTGGGGAAGCAGAAGGACGGATTTCTTGAGATTTTGCCTCTATAAGCTCCAATAAATCCCCCAGCGCACCGTGTAGTTTAGAGAGATCTGTAGTGTCACTTTTGGGCCGTATATTGAGGCCATTATATGCTCTTCGCAGCATTTCCATGGTACGAAACTCTTTTTTTGCCTCTTTTGGAATCTGAGGAGCAGCGAGCAGTTTAGCTTCGAAAGAGGCATTTTTATATGGGCCGGAAGAGGCGATCAGCAGAGTTGTATAGTAGACAAGTAGATCTTGAGGCGAGCTTTTATTTTCGTAGAGTCCATCAATGTCAAATACAACACGAAGAAGATGATGCTGAAAGTCTTCGGGAAATTCAGAAAATGGAGCTCTTATCCTATCAAGCATCTCTTTTTGACGAAATCTCTCGACCATTGCTTTGATCGTAGTCTCAGAAAGTATTGTAGAGATTGTACTCTTTAGCTCTTCTTTTGCCGATGCTATTGAGCTTTTCACGTCTGGTAGGGAAAGGAGGGAGTCTTGAGCTGCGTCAAAGAAAGTAGCAAATTCAGACCATTTCAAGACTGTTTGTCTATACAGTGAATCAGGGAGAAAAGTTGAGAGTTCTTTTGTAAACGTTTCAAGTAGACTTATGTATTTACTCTCGATTTGAAAATATTCTTCTACTCCTTTTGCGACCAAAAGCCCTTGAAGAGCGTTCTTTATGGGAGCAATATACTCTTGTTGAATGCTCGGAATCTTTGAAATAGAACGATGAAAGGTGTTTTGTAACCATTCAAGTACAAGGGAGGCGAGAAAAAAGGATTTTTGAGAGACCTCTTCTTGTTTTTCGAATAATTCTGTAGCAGCTTTTTTGTATTGTTGAGGGGGTATGTCCGTTGCTAATATTGACAATAGAGAATTCCATAGAGTTTCTCGTTTAGCGAGAGAAAGCACGATCATTAAGGGAATATCGGGATCATTTTTTATCTCTTTCTTTAATTGGGCCCCTTTTGTTGAGCAATCTTCTGATATTCGATTGAATAGTGTTGGTAGCTGGTCTATGAGCTCTTGATTTCTTTCTATTTTTAAGAATGCTTCGATGTAAAGAGGGCAGACAATGCTTCGTACCTTGTGCAAAGCGGGCGAAACAGAGCCATTGGATGCTAGAAGCTTATTTGCTACGGCAGTTGTTAGACGATCGCTAGCGGGAATATCGGATTCCAGAAGTTTGTTTGCTAGGGCCTTTTTCTTTGTTGTTAGAATTCCGCTGGCAGTGAGCTCGGATTCTAGAAGTTTAGTTGCTAAACTTTTCTTGTTTGGTGTTAAGAGCTCGGTGCGTAAAGCTAATGAACGCAACTCCTCGAAACATTCTTTCATTTGATCTGGCATTTGATCTGGATTTTGCTGGGTCAGTTGAGAGATTTCCAGAAACTCAGGGAGAATTGAGAGGATGTTTTGCCAAGAGGGCGTTTTGATCGAACGGATTCTCGTTTTAAGGAGAGAGATTCTTTGTTCGGTTTGGGAAGAGGGGGCAAATTTTTTGTCTTGAAACTTCTGGGTGAGGGGCTGAAGTTCTTTTGGCATTTTTTTGTTTGTCATCAAGTAGCTGAGACAATCCCTGGTTAATCCTGTATCGAATGGCCTGTTAAAATCACTGAGAAGAAGGCTTTTTGCAATAAATAGATAGGCTCCATCAGTCACTTTGTTGGATGAGAACAGTCCTTTTGCAGCAGCAATCTCTTCTTGGGAGATCTGGATTGAGGAGATTTTCTCTTCAATGAGAGTGTAGAAAAAGTTTAGCTTTTGGAAGATGATCTTCTTGGCAACAGATGAGTAGAGAGAAGAAGCTGTTTGGTCGGAAAGAAATAGTGAATTTGCTTCGAGATAGCACTGGTAAGCAGTACAAAGAGCAGTTATCTCTTCTTTTTCGGAGTGGGAAGAGGTGAGCTTGGTAAAGCACTCTAGCATTTTCAAACAGCACTTGTTTATCGCAATTACTTGTTCTGATGCAAGTGAGAGGGCGGTATGAAGGCGCTGTTGATAGACGACAAGAGAGACGGCAAGGAGTTTTGCTTGTCCAATCGGTAATTCATCAGGCGATTCTTTCGGGTATAAAAATGAGCCTTGAAGAGTAGAGAGAGCAATTTCAGCTTTCTTGATGCGGCGCTCCCATTCTTCTTTTTTTGTTGTTGAAAAAACTTCCTGTAAAAGGGTGCGGGTTTCAGTAATGAGCTCTATTGTTTTTGGGATAAGCTGCTCTATTTCGATCTGTTTGAACGATCGGGTTTTCTGATCGGGATTTAGACTGTGCAAAAGTGTGCAAATCTGCTCGTGTTCTGAAGAAAGTGGCCCACTTTGCATATGAGGGTTGGTTTTTGATGATAACAAAGAGGCGCTTAGTTCTTTGCGGAATCTTGCGGATGCAGGAGAAGAATTTCCCGATGATTTTTTTTGTGGTATAGGGGGAGGTTTGGTTGTTGGCAATGGTGGTGGAACGCGAGAAAAAGATTGTGATTGTTGGTTCTTGCGAAAATCTACTGGTGATGTAAGGGCTCGCCTACTTGTTGGCGATGGGCTACCTTCTTTTTGCATGTGAAGTTGCCTGGAGGCCGGCGGAGGACTATGTTCGGGGCAACCGGTTTTGTGTGGTATAGGCAAAGGGCGGCCTTTTTTTAAAGAATCCGGGGAGGGTTCGTCTTGTTTAGTGCAATCAGTTTTGGGTGGAGGTGGTGCGGGCAGAGGGCGCGGCTGTTGTTGAGGGGGTAGTTGGGCAGATGAGGGGGTATCACCTTTTCGTAAGGATTGAATTGTAGAGATAAGTGCGTCGACTTTTTGGATGGATGGATATCCTTCGTTATATAGATCAGGAAAGGACCTCTGTTCGAGACGTAATGTTTCAATGAGAAGTTGATACTGAAAAAAGAGATTTCCTTCTTCTACATTCACTGGAAAGGAAGAATCAGAAATACCTTTTGAGAGATATTGAGAGATATTGAAAAGCTCGGTGAGGTTTCCTTTTATTTTTTCGGGATAATTGCTTTGAGGCGAGTTGTTGAATTGATTTTTATGAAACGACTCTACTAATAGATGTCGGTTTTGAAGGGCCATACCAATCTTTTTAAGATAACTCTGTGCAGATGTTTGTGTGGAGCTTGAATGGCAGGTAAGCGCAGAAGATAGTTGTAGACGCGCGGAGATGGAATTGGTGTTCATATAATTCGTCCTTTAAAGTAATTTGAATTATTATTAAGTCCATTTTAGAGTTTCGAATTGTATTATTTCAAGTTGAGGATACGCTTGGTGTAAACTGTGCGAATTCTTGAGAAAATGGAGGTAAAACCTCTTGTTGAGAAAGGGCTCTTCTGCGTATCTTCATACGCTAAAAAAACAGACACAATAATAGGGGGGTGATTTGTGAGCCATGCAAAAAGAGAGTTGTAGCGAGCGATTTTCACTTCTTTCCCCTTGGTTTGCAGATATCATAGCAGTTGTAAAGCGAGACTGTAAGAGCGAACATTTGCGTCTTGATCCAACATTTGTGCGGCAACATTTTGGGGGTGTGCCGATAGCGAAGATAAGCCTTGAGGATATGAGGGCTGTCTACTTGCAGCAGGTTCTTGCAGGGCAAGAGAGAATTGCAGAATTTATATCGAATCGCTGGCTCTTTAGAAATATGGAGGTTTATCGCTTTTTTGAAGAAGAGCTCGGCAAAATTTCACCGGAATTCGAGAAGATTATTCTTAGAGAAGATCAAGCTAGAGCAATTTTAGGGGTAGCAGTAGAGTGCTTTGGAGCTGAAAAGGTCTTTTGTTTTGTCCTTTTAAATGAAGTGGCGCTTCCAAAGGCACCTCTCGATGATCTGCAGCGTGAAGCCCTGGAATGCTTAGCGAAAAGGCAGCAGAAAGAAGAGGCTCTTGAAGAAGAGAGATCTTTACAGCGCATGCAGCAAGAGCTTGATCGAACCAAAGCTCGATACGAAAAAAAGATCCAAGAGATGACGAAAAAGCATCAGATAGAAATTCAAAAATTACAAAAACAGATTAATAAACTCCAAACCGAACAAGTTAATGTCTGAAGAACAGCGTCTTCCTCCACATGTGCTTATAACCAATGATGATGAACGGTTTATGGTCGAGGCGCTCAAAGAGGCGTGGAAGTCATTTGACGAGGAAGAAGTTCCTGTAGGAACGGTTGTTGTGCACCAAGGTTCGATTATTGGGCGAGGACACAACCAGGTCGAATCTCTTCAAGATGCAACCGCTCATGCTGAGATTATTGCAATAGGAGCAGCTTCTAATGCCCTTTCTGCATGGAGATTGGAAGAGTGTGTGCTTTACTCTACACTCGAGCCGTGCTGTATGTGTGCAGGAGCCATGTTCTTATGCCGTCTGCCCCGTCTTGTGTGGGGAGCTCCGGATATTCGCCACGGAGCAAACGGAAGCTTTACAGATCTTTTTTCCCTTGCTCATCCTATCCATAAGGTAGAGGTCTCAAAAGGAATATTTTCCGAGTGGTGTTCGAGACCTTTGCAGCTCTTTTTCCAAAAGAGACGTCAGGAAATCGCTTGAGTTTCGCCAATTCTGATCATTAGAGGTATGACAATTTGGCGTGCTAGTGCACGCCGAGCAATAAATTCGAAAATCCTTTGAGATCGTTGAGTGCGAGGCTGTTCAAAACAGACTTCTAGAACTTGAATGGCTAAACGCTCAAGCTCGTCTTCGTCGACTTGATCGGGCTCTTCGACGATGGTGACCTCTGTGATGTTAGGCTGTTGGAAAACAGGATCTATTCTTGACATTACTTTCCTCTTTTAAAAAATAAGCGACGTATGTGGGAGGCGATGTGCCATTCAAACAGGCGAAGACAGGTATGATAGCTTCTATCGAGCCATTGTTCTAGAGATGTGAGATAGAGAATGTGAGAGCGAAGTCGACAGTGGGCAATCCCAAAAAGATAAGAAGCAGCAGACATGGAACAGGTCATCAACACCTTTCCCCATTCATTGCTGTAGAGTGGTGCGGGAAAGATGATGAGACAGGCAATGAAGAGGACCCACCATCGTGAGATGGGAATAGCGACGAAGATAGTGGCTCCACCTTCTTTATGCAGAAGAAACCAGAAGACAATAAGAGCGAGAGCAAGGCTGCTAAAAAGAGAGCAAGGAAAGGCGTAGATAAAAAATGTGTTAGCTATCCAAAAAACAGCTGTTCCTATTGCAACGAGTGCAATGAGAAAGCGTATGAAGGCTTTGCGCTCTAAAAAGGAGAAGACAAAAGAGGCAACTGGTACAAGAAAGAAGTTGAGCAAAAAAAGATCAAAGACCATCTCCAAGCCTATTCCTGAATAGGGGATTGTTAGTGGGGCAAAAATGACCTGCCAGCATGCTGCCCAACTTGGAATTGGGGAAAGCAGAAGTATAAAAGGCGAAAAACCGACTGTTCCCTGCATATAGAGGCGATTTAATAGGGCAAAGAAAACAGTTGCAAGAAGAACGCCAAGCCGAAGATGGCGAATCGTCTGTGGATAGGGAACGTGAGATAACGATATCATAATTTAAGGATGTTTTTTCGTGATTAGCCTATATAATTATGCCTTTTTTGTTCTATAAATAAATACGTTATTTTTGGAGGCTCCTATGAGAAAAGGTTTTTTATTAGTAGTTTCGATAGTTCTCTTTTGTGGGACTGCTCTTTTTTCTACGCCTGTTGTTACTCCTGAGCGGTTTGTTGACTATCTTTGCTCTATGGGTGTTTACGATCGAGAGACTGTGGCGCCAGAGACTGTTATTTTTTGTTATGGGCTCTCTGATGCGTACTGTATGGAAAATTTTGGTCCTTTTGAGGAGCGATCCGTAATAAAAAAAATATACACTCTCAAAGGAACAGAGATTGCCATAATGGGCCGTTCTGGGACTGGGATAGGAGGTCCCTCACTGGCCATACAGATGGAAAAGCTTATCGCTTTTGGAACAAAGAGGTTTATCCTTGTTGGAGATGCTGGGGCTCTTTCTAAAGAATTTCCAATAGGGACTACACTTGTATGTGAAAAGGCGTTGAAGATAGATGATCTCCTCTCTCAGCTCTACGCTCCAGAAAAAATGCTTTTTGTGAGAGCGACACCCTCCCTATTTACTAAGTGGAACAACTTTTCGAAAGAAGAGCAGCAAAGTGTTGCTGCATGGACCTTTTCCTCTCTCTTTTTTGAAACGCCTGAGAGAATTCAGAAGGCAAGAAAGTTGGGCTGCTCTGTTGTTGAGATGGAAGCTGCCACTTTGTATGCTGCTGCTCAAGCACGAGGTGTTGAAGCACTTGCTCTTTTTGTTGTGAGTGATCAGGTGACAGAAGAGGGATGGGAGCCTGGATTTTCAGATCCTCGGCTTAATGAGGCGTATCCAAAACTGTGTGATGCTATTAAAGAGTTTTGTGAGCAGGACTAAACATCGATTCTAAGGAATATCTATGTCTAACATCAATTTTCAAACAAATTCCTTTCCACAGCTTGTTGATATTTGGAAGCCAATAGTTGATCGATTGGATTATCGGTCCATGCAATCTTTGTACAATACCAATAGAGAAACGCGAAGCTTAGTTGAGGGCAGTCTATCTATCCAGAGTGTTGCTCGGTTTGCACAAGAGATTTTGATGTTACCTACTATTTTTCTGGAAAATGTTCCGGAAAAGTGCTGGAGAAACAGAAATTTTGTTTGTAATGCTGTTGCAATAAATGGATTCAATCCTATTCCTGAAGAGTTTCAAAGTGACCTGACAATACTTAAGACAGCATTTGTAGCCCAACATATTTCTGAAAATGGGAGAATTCTTGGAACGCGAAGACGAGCCGAATGTTTGCAGCAATTGGTGAATATAGGGGATATAAATTTTGGTAGAAATGTAGCGCGTTTCCAGACGAGTTTTTCAATTACAAATGAGGTTTGGAGAAAGGAGCAGTTGGCCTTCTTGTTTAGCTATGGTTGCTTTCAAAATGATAGAGAGGTTGGCTGTGCTGCGGTAGAGCGAGACGGTACTGCTCTTCGATATGCTGTCGATTCTCTTCGAGATGACGAAGATCTTGTCTGCATTGCTGTAAAACAGAATGGATTGGCCCTTGAATATGCTAGCGATAGATTAAAGAACAACAATACCATCGTTTCTCTTGCATTGGAACAAGATAGTAGGGCTCTGCAATATGCTAACGAGCGATTTAGAGATGATGAAAAAATTGTCCGTTCTGCATTGGAACGAGATGGAAGAGCACTTGAGGGTGCGAGCGACAGGCTTAGAGATAATGAAGAGTTTGTCCGGTTTGCAATAGAGCGAGATGCTAGAGCTCTTAAGGGCGCGAGCTACAGGTTTAGAGATGATGAAGAGTTTGTTCGGTTTGTAATAGCGCGAGATGGAAGAGCGCTTGAAGGTGCGAGTGACAGGCTTAGAGATAATGCAGGATTTATTCAGTTTGCGTTAGAGCGAGATGGAAGAGCCCTTAAGGGCGCAACTGGCAGGTTTAGAGATCGTCCAGACTTTGTTTTATTTGCAGTAAAGCGAGATTGGAGAGCATTTAAGTATGCGAGTGATAGATTGAGAGATAATCAAGGTTTTATTTCTCGGTTGATAAATAAATGTAAAATGGAGTTTGTGAGCGGGTACCATACGTACGATATATATGAGATGGCGATTATGGGAGCGAGCAATAGCTTAAAGGATAATGAAAGCTTTGTTTCCCAAATGGTAGAAAGAAATGGTTTACTCCTCCGGTTTGCTAGTAATAGATTAAGAGATACAAAAGAAGTCGTCATTGCTGCTGCGAAAAATGATTATCGAGCCCTTCAATATGCTAGTAATAGGATGAGAGACGATGAAGAGGTTGTGCAAGTTGTGGTGGAGCGAGATGGTATGGCTCTCCAATTTGCTAGCGAAAGATTAAAGAATAAAAAATCTGTTGTTCAGGCTGCAGTGACATATTTTGAGTGTGCTGGGAGAAATTTGGTATGTGGTGATGTTGGAGCAAGTGAAGCTCTTAAATGTGCGAGTCCTCGATTAAAAGATCATAAAGAGACAGTTCTTATTGCCGTAACAAGCTATGGCCTAGCTCTTGAACATGCAAGCGTTTGGTTACAAGATGATGAAGATGTTGTTCGTGCTGCAGTGGAACAAAATGGTATGGCCCTTAAGTATGCTAGTGCTCGATTACAGGACGGTAAAGAGATCGTTCTTATTGCAGTAAATAAATATTGCCTAATTCTTAAACACGCTAGCAGTAGGTTAAGGGATGATGAAGGGGTTGTTCGCGCTGCAGTGAAACAAAGTGGTATGGTCTCGAAAAAAAATGGTAGGGGCTTTAAGTGTGCCTTTAAGTATGCCAGTACAAGGTTAAGGAATAACAAAGAGCTTGTTCTTGAAGTGCTCGATAAGAACAGAGGCGCCCTTGAGTATGTTAGCGATAGATTAAAGGATGATGAAGATGTTGTTCTCGCTGCAGTGGAACAAGATGGTATGGCCCTTAAATATGCCAGTGCAAGGTTAAGGGGTAATGAAGAGGTTGTTTATGCTGCGTTAGATGCTTATGTTGCGTTTTGTAAGACAGGATATAATCCATTTATGGGAATAGTTGACGATCCCGACGAGTTTGAAGGTTTTTTTGTTTTTGTTGGTGACCAATTAAAAGATAATGAAGAGTTTATTCTTGGTTTGGAAAATCGATATCCTGACAATTTTGAAAATTTTTTTCCTTTTGTTGCTGATCAATTAAGAGATAATGAAAGGTTTCTTCTTGGTTTGCTAGAGCGATATCCAAAAATTTTCAACTATCTGAGTGATCGGCTACGTAATAGCAAGGCGTTTATTCTTGATGCAGTGGCAAGAAATGTCGGGGTTCTTGAGGATGTCGATGAAAAATTCTTGGATGAGGAGGAGTTTATCCTTGCTGCTGTAAGACAAGATGGTCTTGCATTCAAATTTGCTAGTGAAAGGCTTAGAAACAATGAAGAGATTGTTCGATTTTCGCTAGAGCAAGATTGTCGAGCTTTTCAATATGCCAGTGCTAGGTTGCGTTGTGATGAGAAATTTGTCTCTGATGTTGTAAAAAGAGATTACAGGGTGCTTGAGTGGGCTAGCGACAGATTAAGACAAGATAAAAGCTTTGTTCGAAGCCTATTATGGCAAGATGTTAGGTTACCTGTAATACCAGATGTTAGGACGCTTGGTGGTGCTCATATCGTAGTTAGAGATGATAAGGAATTTATTTCAGAGCTTGTAGAGCTTAATGCAGGAGCATTTGAGTGGGCAAGTGATAGATTAAGGTCTGATAAGAATTTTATTCGCTCATTAATAGGTCAAGGGTATCAGATTTTTAAGTATCTTGATGAGGGGTTGAGGGCTGTTGAAGATATTGTTGCTGCTTCGGTAGCACTGAATGGGCTTGCCCTTGAATATACTAGTCTCGAGTTTCAGGATAATTATAATATCGTTTTGAGTGCTGTGAAAAGTTGTGGTTTTGCTCTTAAGTATGCCAGTGATCGATTAAGGGGTGATAAAGGAATTGTTCGTCCTGCAGTGGGAAACAGAGGGTATGCTCTTGAATATGCTCATCCTCATCTGAAGGGTGATAGAGAAATTGTTCATCTTGCAATAGAACAAAACGCTTATGCCCTTAAGTATGCCAGTGTTGATTTACAAGATGATGAAAGTATCGTTCGTTTTGCACTAGAGCGACAAGGAAGAGCTCTTGCATTTGCTAGTGACAGATTAAGGGGTAGAGAGGCTACGGTTTGTTTGGCTTTGAAGCAAGATGGAAGAGCCCTTGAATATGCTAGTAGCGGATTAAAGGATACCGAAACCATTGTTCGTCTTGCGTTGAGAGGAGATGGAAGAGCCCTTGAATATGCTAGTAGCAGATTACGGGATTCTGAAGATTTTGTTCATGGTGCTGTAGAGGCAGAAGCTAAAGTTCTTCAATATGCTAGCAACAGGTTACAGCGAGACTGGACATTTCTTCTTAGTATAATCGAACAAAATGCTGAAGTTCTTAAGTATGTTAACGATGACCTTCAAGAAAACGAGGCTTTTGTTCTTGCTGCAGTGAAAAAAAATGGCGATGCGCTTGCGTATGCTAGCAAAGTGTTTCAAGATAATGAAGCTATTGTTATGGCTGCAGTAAAACAAGGTGGTTCTTCAATTAACTATGGTCTTGATAAAGTTAATTTTAGGGAAGTGCTTAATCAAATTGATACTTACCATGAGGAAAAAGAGTGGTCTTCTGCATATCAGGATCTTTGCTGGGATTTGAAGAACAGGCGATACGGTCCTCTGCTAAGTGCTAGCCCTCGGCTACAGAACACAGAGAACGTTGTTCGTGCTGCAGTAAAGCGTACTGGAGCGTCTCTTAAATGTGCTAGCCCTCGGCTGCAATGTAACACGACATTCCTTCTTAGTGTAATCGAACAAAATGCCGAAGCTTTTGCCCATGTTAGCGAGTATCGTCAAAAGAAAGAAACGTTTGTTTGTTCTGCGCTTCAACGAAATCCAGAGGTTTTTCCGATGCTTAACAAAAGGCTGCAAGAAAGTGAGGCGGTTCTTTCTGTGATGCGTCCGCGAAAGAAGGCTCGATTAAAGTAGGGTTAAACTGAGGGCTTTTTTACGGTACTTTACAAAGGAATACTTATGTCTAACATTAGTTCTCAAGAAGGATCCTTTTCACAGCTTGTTGATATTTGGAAGCCAATAGTTGATCGATTGGATTATCGGTCCATGCAATCTTTGTACAATACCAATAGAGAAACGCGAAGCTTAGTTGAGGGCAGTCTATCTATCCAG
>Ga0180437_10004063_pt1 | contig 21170 bp, 16 predicted proteins | sample SS_ome_4_FD_132410 | JGI IMG/M metagenome (GOLD analysis project Ga0180437, IMG submission 132410) | Hypersaline lake sediment archaeal communities from the Salton Sea, California, USA - SS_3_D_1 metaG | ecosystem: Environmental > Aquatic > Non-marine Saline and Alkaline > Hypersaline >...
AAACTTCAATACTTGGTACGACACCGAGCACATACCGCTTCTCCAGAAAGTGCCTGGCGTTATGGTCGTTTGGCGGGGCAAGAACCTGGGTGAAAAGGGACAGAAGTACCTTACCGTCTATTTTCAGGAAAACATTGAGGTGCAAAAGAGAGAGGATTACAAGAAGGCATCACAGACGGACTGGCTCAAGTCTCTCTTGCCCTTTCTAAAAGACCTGTCAGGAAACAATTACGAAATTCAGTTTTGAGCCAACAGACAATCCCTAAAGACAGTGGCTTGAAGAGGGCCCCGTACCCCTGTTTTCATAAAGGTACGGGGTGGGGGCTCGGACTTTTGGTCTCGTCAGGCGCGATGCAAACCATAAGATGCTCTCTTCAGTGCCTGTTGCAAGGAGACAAAATGGAAAAAAAGAGTTACCCCTTTTTTTATGGGAAAAATAAGCAACATTTTGGAAAGGCGGTTGTGGCGGGAGGGTTTGTTTTTCTATCCGGTGTCTCAGGCAGGGAATTTGAGACAGGAAAGGTAAAAGCAGCGGATGTGAAGATTCAGACGGAAGTTGCTTGGGGCAAGATAAAGTCAGTTCTCGAAGAGGTGGGATCCTCGCTAGAGAGAATTGTCAAGCTTGTCATATACTTGCGCAATGCAAGCGACTATAATGAATACTATTCGGCAACTTCTGGATTCCTTGAGCAGCATTGCCCTGATTTACTGGAGAATCCTCCTGCCATGACCTTGGTGGAATCCGGCCTGTACCAGGAAGAGATGCTTGTGGAAATAGACGTTACAGCCATTAGCTCCAACTAACTCGAGGTCGGAGGAGCTAGGCTGGCGTTATTCAGACATATAGTGCCTTTGGCGTACAGACCCTTATGCATTGCGGCCTTCCCCCACAAAGGTCACAATGGTAGGCATGCTCACCAAATACGGTTAGAGCTTGAAATGGGCAGCGTTCCGCCCTGTCTTTTTCCCAAAGGAACTTCGGCCTCTCTAGCTTTTCCTCCACATTCTCGCCGTTTAGGCACTTCATTTCTTTACATTGACGACAGACAATAGGTTCATTCAGGCTGGTGTTCAGGTCATCTTTCTGAATGCGGATCGCAGATCTTTCGGTATTGATTGTACCCGTGTGAAAGAGAGAACAAACCATTTCGCAAAGGTGGCAGCCGCTGCAATGCTCTTTGTCAACCTTGATTCTCATTCACTCAATCCAAGCCGTGCTATAGTGCGTTTCTTGGGAATTCCATTCTCGTCCCATCCGTGAAGCCGGTAGTATTCATCCAGCATCCTGTCGAAACCATCGCGCAAAATGACCGCCCCTTTTGCAGGCCCCTCTGGGATCGGTTCTTCGAAGTATCTCTTTGGCAGGGTGTCATCTCTGCGGGATAGGCCGTCTTTGGCCAACATCATTCGTTCCAGGGTGTAGATGCGTTCTCCAGTGGTTTGTAGCGCCTTCGGTGTGACGTGGAGACCTGTGGCAAGGGCAATAAGCCTGGAAAACTGCCTGTAATGAGGAGCATGCGGGCTTGAAAATACGCTCTGGAACCGACAAAAGCCCAGAGAATCGCAGACCGCATTGGCCAGTTCATGCCACCAGACCATTCTTCCTTTACCCGAATAGGAGACCAGTTCATTGCTGACCGGGCCACCGTAAATCTTCTTGAGAACATCCTCGGGAAGGCCGAGAACATCGATGGAAGGACGGCTCCTCATATGGCATGCCCCCCGGGTGCTGGTGGCCATCCCCAGGGCGAAACTCTTAGGGAGTCTCTCGTCAGTCATCTCGATGGGAAAGTTCTTGACACCAAGGAAATACTCTTGAGATTCCTCTCCGAACATTTCTTTCGCATAAGGCCCTTCAGCCAGGATGTTTCCAAAACCTTCCCTGTGGGCAATCTTGTGAATCAAGTCGAGGATAACCTCGCGGTCTCCCCAAACCAAGGGTACTTCAGTCATTTCCCGTTGGAGAATGCCCCGCTGATATAACTCCATAGCCCAGGCCATGTAGGTGCCGGTTGAGATGGTGTCAAGGCCATAGCGATTGCAGAGTTCAACGGCATAGATGATATTTTCAAGATCGAGGTTTCCCAATTTGGTGCCCAAGGAACCTATGGAAGCATATTCCGGTCCTTCACCCCCGTAACCTCTTTCCTCGACAAAAAACCGATGCCGGCAGTGAACAGGGCAACTGTAGCAAGCAACCATGCCTGTAGAATAAGGTTCCAGCGCCTCTGCCTCCAGACGGGATCCCTGCTCTCCCACGGTGGTTTCCTGGTTGTTTAGGACACTGAGAAATCCCATGGCATTTGCCAATCGGAAGAGGAGGGGCGTGCCCTGTTTCCCGAGAGCTTGGGCCCATTTTGTGGCCATGAATTTTTTCAGGTATCTGAGATAGGACTTCAGATATCTCTCCGGATCTGAAATCTTAATATCCAGGGTTCCTCTGACAGCCACGGCCTTAAGGTTTTTTGAGCCCATGACAGCACCCATGCCGGTCCTGCCGGCAGAACTCTTCATCCCCGATCGGATAGAGGCGAACCTGACCAGATTCTCGCCAGCCGGTCCGATGCAGGCGACTTGTATGCTTTCATCCCCCAACTCAGCGCGAATGCTCTTCTGCGTCCCAATGGTGTCAAGCCCCTGCAGTGCATGTGCATCACAAATCTCCACCTTGTTGTCTCTGATTAAGAGGTAGACGGGGCCTTCACTCTTGCCTGTGATGACAAGGTGACTGAATCCTGCCTTGACGAGTTCCGCTCCAAAATCGCCGCCGATGTTGGAGTCACCAAGGTGACCTGACTCGGGCGATTTTGAGGTGACATTGAGACGTGCGCCGAAACCGAGGGTTCCTGTCAAAAGACCGGCCCCGAAGATGAGAGGATTCTGGGGCGAAAAGGGGTCCAGATGAGGAGAATAGTATCGGGACAGGAGATACATATTCATGCCCCTCCCCCCCAGGAACTTTTTGCGGAGATCCAATGAGATCGGTTTGGTCTCGGTGGTTCTTGTCCTTAGGTCAACAAAGGCAATTCTTCTATCCAGGACCATCTTCGTCTTGGCCTTCCTTTACTTTTCCTCCTGCTTCTGTCCTTCTCGTTCCCGGCACTGAGCATAACGGATCTTCGCTAGGGGGAAGGTGGCGTAAGAGCTCGTCACTGGGTTTCAAAGAGGTGAAGCCTTTTTGAGCGGGAGACGTCGACTGGTAATCCGGCATCGTCACTCAAACGAAAGCTGCATTATTGAAAGGTAGGGCAACACAATAATAAGCCTCGCGCTTTAATAGTACAGTCCTTTCTTGAGACGGAACCCGCTTTTCGTCATCTCCTTGATAATAGCCAAACCCTTTCGCAATGGGAGTATCTTCAGTATTTCACAAAATATCTCAGGCGGTGACTCCAAGATATCTTGCCTTGACGTCTTCATTATCTCTTATTTCTTCAGGGCGCGACTTGTGAACTATAGTGCCCTTACTTATGATGTAGACATAATCAGCCAATCCTAAGGCCATCGGGAAGTTCTGTTCTACCAGCAAAATAGAAATACCTTTTATCTTAAGGCGGATAATGATTCGTCCCAATTCCTGTACAATCATAGGGGCTAATCCTTCTGAAGGTTCATCCATTAAAAGCAGATCCGGATTTGTCATCAAGGCTCTTCCAATGCTTAACATTGCCTGTTCCCCGCCACTGAGTATAGTACCTTTATGCCTGGCTCGCTTCTCCAGTAATGGAAAAAGGGAGTATATTTTATCCAAAGACCATGCTCCGGGAACACCAATCTCTCTGGCGGACATGGTGAGGTTTTCCTTTACAGTGAGAGATGGAAAAATACGGCGGCCCTGTGGAATCAGCCCAATGCCCATTTGAGCAATCTTGTGGGGTTTTAGGCCGGTGATATCCCTTTCCTTGAATATTATGTTCCCCGAGCGGGGCGGCGTGAAACCGATTACAGAGCGTATTGTCGTTGTCTTGCCCATACCATTTCGACCTAGTAGAGTAACCACTGAGCCTTCCTTGAGATCTAGGGAGATTCCTTGCAAGACATAGCTATCGCTATAAAAAGTATGAACATCGATTAGTTTAAGCATTCCACAATCATATCGTTACTTCCCATGTAGATTTCTCTAACTCTGGGATCAGATTGGATTTCTTCAGGCATTCCTTGAGCAATAATCCTTCCATTATGAAGCACTAGAATCCGTTCTGCTACCTCAAATACCAAGTCCATATCATGAGCGACTAAGATCACAGTCACCTCTCGACCTAAATCGCGAATTCGACAAGCAATTTCAGCGCTTTCCACGTTGGTTAACCCGTTGCTGGGCTCGTCCATTAATATGAGTTTCGGTTTCGAGGCCAAGCACAGGGCAATCTCCAGTTTACGTTGCTCTCCATAGGAAATACTTTGCACGCGGTCGTCTTTCTTATTCCATAAATCAATCAGATCCAGCAAATCCTTAGCCTTGTCAAGGTGTTGGTCATAGAAAGTTATGGGACGAAAAACTTGAAAGCGAGATCGCTCAACACCATGAAGTGCTAACAAAACGTTTTTCAACACGGTGAGCTCGAGGAAAAGGTTGGTTATTTGAAAAGAGCGAGCTAAGCCAAGATGGGTACGTTGAAACACAGTCTTGTGTGTAATGTCCTTTCCGAAAAAAAGGACCTGGCCGGCTGACGGGGATAGCTGTCCATTGAGCAGATTGAACAAAGTTGTTTTCCCGGCCCCATTGGGTCCAATGATCGCCAATCGTTCGCCCGCCGCGACGCTGAAGGAAATGTTATGGGCCGCTTGAACTCCTCCGAAGTTCTTGTAGAGGTTGTTAACCCTTAATGCTTCCATAAAAAAGTTTCTCTCTTAGCCTTAGCAGTTGCTGGGCAATTCCACCACGGAGCGTCATAACAGATATAACAAATACAGCTCCTAAAACAAGAGGCCAACGCTCAGGAACTAGTATACTGGAGAAGTACTCCACAAGGATTATTATAAAGGAGCCTATTATGGGTCCCCAGACTGTGCCCAAACCACCTATAATACACATAAGCATTGCTAACGTAGACGTTGTGATACCCAGATGAAAGGGAGCGATAATCCCGTTGTAATGGGCGAACAAGATACCTGCTACTCCCGCAAAAGAACCCCCAATAATTAAAGCCAAATATTTGTATAACCATGTATTGTAACCTAGAACTTCCATACGGTGTTCATTCTCGCGGATTCCCTGCAAAGCATTCCCGAAAGGAGAATTTACAATACGAAATATCAAGAAAGAACAAATAACGAAGATCACTAAGATAAAATAGTATAATCCGGTAGAACTCCAGGAAAATAGGGAGGACAACCCGAGATCAGGAGATGGTATCCCCAGTATTCCATCTGTTCCGCGAGTCATCGAGTACCATTTGTTGGCTATATTCTGGAGCAGTAGAGATAAGGCAAGCGTAACCAACAGGAAATATATACCGGATACCCGAAGTGCTATGATACCAAGTATCGCGGCACTTGCTGCTGTAATCAGTATAGCAAGGGGGCAGATAATCCAAAAGCTGGTAATACCGCATTTCTTTATGAGAATCGCGGCGGCGTAACCACCAACCCCGAAGAAAGCAGCGTGACCTAGAGAGATAAGGCCGGTATAACCCATCACAATATCCAAACTCATGGCAAAGAGGGCAAATATAATAACCTTGGACATTATGTTCTGAAGGTAGAAAGGAAGGAAGGCAGGTAACACTAAGAGGATTATGGCAACGGCAGAGCAAGGAACTATTCGAAGGATCCATTGACGGCGGTGCAGGATGTTTGTTTCTCCATAATTCACACTCATCGTAAAGTCTTTCTACCCAGAAGACCGGATGGCTTAACCAGTAGGATAACTAACATCGCTATATAGGAAAGAAACATCGAAAGATCAGGGAATAAAGCTTTGCCAAAACTAATGATTAGGCCTATCAATACACCCCCTAGTAGGGCTCCTTGTATTGAGCCCGTGCCACCGACAATTACAACAACGAGCGCCAGGAGCAGGATTTCGAGGCCGAGTTCATGGGTCAGTCCAAATAGGTAGGCTCCAATAACACCAGAAGCGCCGGCAATAAAACAGCCGAGGCAAAAGACACCTGTTGCCACGAGTTCGTAGTTTACGCCTAAACCAACGGTCATCTCTTTATCATCCATTCCAGCTCTTATGATCGCACCAATTCGAGTTTTTTCCTGGAGCCACCACAAGCCAATTGCTAGAGCGATCCCGATAAATATAATGGCGACACGAGCTATAGAATACGACCAGTCTCCGACGAGATGAAAAGATCCTGACAAGATGGGGGCTATAAAAGGTGGCTTGGGGGCCGCTCCCCAAATCCACAAGCTCAGATTTGTCAGGATATAAATAATACCGAAGGTTAATAATACCTGTTCGTTGATCCTCCTGTGTAAATAGCGAAAAAACCCACGTTCAAGTATAAGTCCTATCAATCCGGCGACAAAGCCGCCGGACAAAACAGCAAGCCAATAATTCCATCCGTTTTTTACAGCTACAGTCCATCCAACGTAGCCACCAATCACATATATGGCACCATGAGCCAAATTCAGTACACCCATTACACCGAATGTAAGCGATAGGCCAGAACCTACAAGAAATAATATACAGCCAAATGAAATACCATTTAGGAGATTTAGTATGAATAACTCCATCGGAATAGCCCTTCTTATTGAAAAGTTTCTTTCAAGGAAAGAAAGAAGGATATGCTTCTTGCCAAAAAATGATCCAATAGAGACGACAAAAGCCTTTACCCCGACTTATTTGAGGGGAGTTATTGGCATTCTCAATAAAGTCCCCTCAAGTCGGGTTTTTCAAGCAGGCCAAGAGCTAAGGGTACGTCTCGCAAGTTGGCTCAATTGCGGGATATGTCTTTATCACCTCCCACTTAATCTCGCCACCTATCTTCTTGACTTCAGTAACATATATATCCTGGACCGCGACTCGCCCTGGACAGAACCTAAAATGACCTGAAGGTGTATCCATTTCCGTTCTAAGCAGCGCTGCCTTTAGCGTATCAGGATCAGTATTCCCTCCTGTGGCTTCGAGGGCTGCGAGCAGCACTCTGATCGTTATGTAACCATCCACGATTTTGTCATCAGGGATTTCTTTGTGTTTAGCAGTATAAGCCGAAAAGAATTTTTTGTTTTCCGGATTATCCAAACTGGGCAGGTACTTCTGCGATCCGACTATGCCGATTATCTTGTCACCCCAGCTCGGCATATATGACGGGGGTATTGATCCGGCTTCAGCTATTAGAATAGGCATCCTCTTGAAAAGCCCCAACTGATCATATTGGGCGTAAAGGCGCCCCTGCGCTGGTGGTCCCAATGATGAAGTAACCATAGCATCAGCCATCTTCAAGTTGGTAAGGTAGGGGATAAAATCCGTCTCTGTAATTGGGTGCCACTGCTGCTGAATTACCTGGCCCCCTCGCGATTTGAATTTGGATGTGAAGCCACCTAGAAAGTCTCGTCCCACCTGATGGTCAGTAGCAATAGTGGTGACTGTTCGGTAGCCCAGAACATCATAGGCATACAATCCAACGGGATACGTGGTATCACCATAAGAAGGAGACATCCAGAAGGCATATTTATTTATTAGTTCTTCCTTAACTGGAGAAGGATGGGTGTAGATTATATCGACCAATGGCAGTGAAGAAGTATACGGCAAAACTGAGAAATGTGCGCCTCCAATAAATGGCCCAAGGATAAGGTCCACTTTATCAGCTCCTACGAGTTTCTTTGCCTTATCAAGAGCGACATTGATATTCGTTCCGCCTTCATCCTCAACGATTAGTTTAATTTTCTTCCCTGCAACTGTCCATCCGGCTTCTTCAAGGGCAAACTTGAAAACGTGATCATACCACGAACCCCACATAGAGTGTGGACCAGTTAGGGGTAGGAGAGCGCCTATTTTTATGGTTTTTTCTTCTGCTACCGCAACTTTGCCATGGCTACCAAAAAAGATGGCGCTCATCAAGATAATGACCCAAGTGACTAACAGTAGTTTTTTCATAATGTTAAGCCTCCTTTCTTTAAAGTTCTCGATATAAGTTTCCCGTGGTGCCCCACATTTCAAAGGAAGTTCAAGGATTAAAATATTAAATATTATTAGTTAATACATTTAGCATTTCTTTCTGTCAATGCATTTCTGCTTGAAGAATTGGAGCAATGTCGGTCATTTCACAAATATCTAGGTTGAATTTTGGAAGCTGTCAAATTTCTATCAGCAAATCAGAGAGCACTGCAGTGGGGGTTAGAAGCAGAGGTTAAAAAGAGTTATATAAAATATAGTAAAATATGGCTAATTATATTTATGTTAGAGCAGTTGCCCTCGCCATTACGGCAATATCATCGTTGACATACCTTCCTAATCGCTATAATTAATGTATAGATATCTAATATATTAATTTTCTTGGGGAGGGGCTTTAAAATGGGGAGATACGGCTACACCAGCAACATGGATGCCGACGAAAAACTACTAGTGGCCATCGTTCGAGTGTCCGAGTCTTATAAGAAACATTGCTCTTCCATATTCAGAAATTATGGGCTTACATTTGCGCAATACACTGTCCTCCGCGCTCTAGAGGGATCTGAAGGTGGACGGAACACAATTACAAATGTCAGCAAGATCATGCTTGTTTCAGGAGCGAATATGACAGGAGTTGCCAAGAGATTGGCGAAACACGGATTTCTTTTGCGAAAGGACGATCCCCGCGATGAGCGAGTAACGATATTGGAGATCACGCCTAAAGGGAGACAGACAATAAAGAACATAGAAGGTGAAAAAAACGAGCTCATAAAAGAATTCGTGACTGGCTATTCGACCGAACAGAAGAATGAATTTCTGTCCTGTCTGAAGGGATCACTCAAGAGGGCGCAGTCCTAGGCTCTGGTAGTGGCTCAGTAACAAGGCGATTCTTGTTGATTTAGCAGGGAGGACAGGCGCGGGGGTTAGAAAGTTTTGGTCAATATGGTCCCGAAGACGCTGGAAATATTGCTCAACCAACGATCACAAAGGCTTGAACAGCTCAGCAAATAATGAAAGGGCTCCCATAATGGAATACCAAAAACTTTTTTCACCAGCAGACGTTAGGGGATGTATTTTCTCCAACCGAATCATGTCAACTGCTGCGGTTACGAGGCTTGCCGCGGAAGACGGACATGTGACAGAGGTCTTAACAGAGAGGTACAAAAGGCTGGCAAGGGGTGGACTTGGATCAATGGTTGTTGAGGCTGCAGTGATTCTTCCTTCAAGGAGTTCTTTTAATCTCCGGGTCAGCGATGACCTGTTTGTCCCCGAACTGAGAAGGTTTGTTGATGAAATCCGGTCCGCTAATCCAGAGGTCAAGATAGGGATTCAACTTATTCATTTCTTGAAGCTTTCTCGGAGTGGCTGGCGACAGAGGGTGGAGAACCTGAGGCGTGAAGAGATACAGACCGTCCCTGAGCAATTTGGAGCTGGAGCTCTCCGGGCTAAATCAGCAGGATTCGATTTTGTTGAACTTCATATGGCCCACTTCACAACCCTTGCTTCATTTCTGTCTCTGGTGAACGGGAGAAAAGATGACTATGGCGGAGATTTCGAGGGAAGGGTGAAACTCCCCACCCAGGTGATTCTTACAACGCGCGCTGCGGTTGGAGATAACTACCCCGTGGGGATGAGAATGAATGGTGAAGAATTTACGAAAGTAGGCAACACCCTTTTGCAGAGCCAACGCATAGCGCGACGTCTCGCGGGCATGGGTGTGGACTATATCAGCATATCGGCGGGTGAAAGGTTTGAAGACGCGGAGCCACCTCCCCCAAATTTTCCTCCTTTTGCCGGTTCGGGGTACAGTGGCTATAGGATGAGCCCGCGGTGGTGGCATCCAGATGGAACTCAAGTCTATCTGGCTGAAGGGGTGCGAAGGGCCATTAGGGATTCTGGATATGATATTCCTGTGGTAACAGCAGGCAAAATCCGAACGCCGGAGCTGGCAGAAGAAATTTTGGAACAAGAACAAGCAGACATAATCGGCATGGCAAGGGCGCTCCTCAGCGACCCTGACTGGCCTATCAAGGCAAAAGAAGGAAGATCTGAGGAGATTGTGAAATGTGCTGCTTGTGGTTATTGCAGTGAAGCGGATGAAAGATATGAAAAGGTCACTTGCATTCAGTGGCCCAGGGAATCGCTCAACGCGCCGTCACCCTGGCTTCTCACCCCGCCCTGTTCTGCAGCGTGTCCCGCTGGTTTGGATATACGGGCTTATGTGGATCTCATCGCCCAGGGCCGGTGCGAAGCGGCGTTGAACTTGATTGAACAGAGAATTCCTCTGGTAGGGGCGGTGAGCCGCATCTGCCCACGCCCGTGTGAATTAAAATGCAATCGTCGTAACTTGGATGAGTCGATTGCAATAAACGCCCTGAAGCGCTACGCGTTTGATGAGGTGACCGGCGGGAAGGGGAGGAGAAAGATAACACCGGCCGCCCGGACCAGAAATGAGAAGGTGGCCGTGATTGGGTCAGGCCCGGCCGGCTTGACAGCTGCTTACACCTTGGTCAAGTCGGGATACGGGGTGACCATTTATGAGACAGCCGGAATACCGGGCGGTATGATGGCCATGGGTATTCCGGAGTATCGACTTCCAAGAGAACTTCTGAAAGCCGAGATCGACAATATCAGGAGACTGGGTGTTGAGATAAAACTGAACAGTCCGGTGGGCAAGAACGGCCTGACATTGGACACTTTATGGACGCGGGGGTATAAAGCAATTTTCCTTGCTGTTGGAGCGCATAAGAGCATAAAACTTGGCGTTCCCAACGAGGACGTCGAGGGGGTTGTGGACGGGACATCCTGGCTAAAAGATGTCAACCTGGGTAGCCAGGTCAAGGTGGGAGAGAAAGTCGTGGTCATTGGCGGTGGAAATGTGGCTATTGATTCAGCGCGAACGGCACGTCGTCTGGGCGCTAAAACAGTAACTATCATCTATCGCAGATCGAGTGAGGAGATGCCCGCCATTAGGGATGAAGTCAAAGAAGCCGAGAAAGAAGGTATCCATATGCGGTACCTGTCGAGTCCTTGTCAGATTGTCTGCGAAGAGAACGCTTGTCAGGGTATAGAATGCGTTATGACGGAACTTGGAGAACCCGATGAGAGCGGTCGAAGAAGGCCGATGAGAATTGAAGGGACGGAGTTCGTCATTGATGCGGATATGGTTATATCCGCTATTGGTGAACATCCCGACCTTTCGTTTTTGGATGGAGTGGAGATTGAAATGGCACAGAACCATACCATCAGGGTGAATCCCCATAGCCTGGCAACAAATATCAAAGGCGTATTTGCCGGCGGGGACGTGGTGAGTGGTCCTGCAACGGTCATTGATGCGATAGCAGCAGGTCGGAAGGCTGCCATTGCCATCGACAGATATCTGCGCGGTGAAGCCCCAGACTACAGGCGACCAATTCCTGAGACAATTCCTTTTGAGGACCTCAGCTTAACAGGCATCAAAAGACGAAAAAGACAAAAAATGCCCTGCCTGCCACCCAAACGAAGAATCAAAGGTTTTCGAGAAGTGGAACTTGGACTCACAGAGCTATCAGCTCACATTGAGGCAGACAGGTGCTTGCAGTGCGGGATGTTTCCCAACAAGGAACGCGGAAGGTGAAAGCGCCTTTTCTTGGAGGTTAATGGTATGACTGACAATTCCAGTGAAACAAAAACTGTGAAGTCCGTATGTATGTTATGTTTTATGGTTTGTGGAATAGATGCCTATGTAAAGGGTGGTAGGCTCATCAGAATTGAAGGTATGAAAGAGCACGTGGCTACCAAGGGCGTCATATGTCCCAGAGGGTATCACTTACCTGAATATGTTTACTCCCCTGATCGATTGAAATACCCGATCATGAAAGACGAAGACGGTAATTTCAGGAGGGTATCCTGGGATGAAGCACTAGGATACCTTGCCAGCAAGCTCCAGGAAATCAAGGATGAGTGCGGGGCCCACTGCGTCGCAGTATCAGTCGGTTCCATCGGTGCAGAGAATATCCTCATATCGGCATTTGCGCAAAGGTGGAGGGCGGCTTTTGGCACGCCCAATTTTTTCTCCATTGAGGCCCACTGCTTCCGAGCTCGAATAATGGCGAGGCTTTTTACTTTTGGGGCCTACCCACTTTCGGATCCTGACAATGCCGAATGCGTTATCCTTTGGGGGCACAATCCTGATGCTTCTGAGCCGCCTGTGGCTGCAAGACTCCACAGGCTTGTTGATCAAGGGCTGAAGATTATCGCCATAGATCCAAAGCGTATACCGCTAGCGAAAAGGGGGATTCATGTCCCCATCAGGCCTGGCACGGATGCTGCCCTGGCGTTGGCTATGATGAATGTGATTATAAAAGAGGATATCTATGACAAGGATTTCGTGGACAAGCATACGACAGGTTTTGATGAACTGGCTGAGCATGTCAAGGATTATGCGCCAGAAAAGGTGGCTAAGATATGCGGGACCCCAAATGGTGATATCTACAAGATAAGCAGGGTATTTGCCAAGGCAAAAAGTGCCTGCATTGAGCAGGGCATAAATTCCCTGGATCAGCACATCAATGGCTTTCAAAACAGTCGTGCTATGGCTATCCTTCAGGCTATCACAGGGAACTACAACAGGCCTGGCGCATGGTGCAGAAATCCACTCATTCGATTGGCTGATATGAGACTTCCCGTTGATGGAAAACCAATCGGTGCTGAGGAGTATCCTATTTTCCATTCCTTTTGGGGTATGACTTCTCCTTATGGGCAACAGATGCTTTTGCCCGAGGTCATTCTCACTGGGAAACCATATCCCATCAAGGCAATGCTTGTAAGCGGGGGTAACCCGGTAGCCTCTTGGCCGGATTCTCAAAAGCTGAGAAGGGCCTTTGAAAAACTAGATCTGCTTGCAGTCATGGATTTATTTATGACCGAGACGGCGAGGCTCGCTGATATCGTCCTACCCGTGTGTTCGTCTGTGGAAACGCTGGGATTGGCTTACAACTATGGTTTGACCATGGGAATACCCTACGTTTTGTTGAGCAAAAAACTCATCGAGCCGATCGGTGAAAGCAGGCCAGATTGGTGGATCTATTCTGAGCTGGGAAGAAAAATGGGATATGGGGAATATTTCCCCTACACCAGCGATGAAGAGGTTGTTGAGCATATGTTGGGGCCTAGCGGGGTAACCGTGAAACAGTTACTGGAGGACCACCCAGAGGGGGTCATGTTCGGAGAAAGAGATTATGAGGTGCCAAAGAAGTTTAGGACGCCATCAGGCAAGATAGAGCTTTACTCACAGTCGCTGGCTGATCTTGGAGAAGACCCGATACCTGTTCACAAAGAGCCAACGCAGAGTCCCGTTAGCGCTCCTGAGCTAACAAAGGAGTATCCGCTGATTCTCGTTACCGGAGCCCGAATGCCTGAATACACACACTGGCAGATGAGGAATATTCCCGAACTTAGGAAAATGGCTCCTGATCCGCTCGTTTGGGTTCATCCCGACGCCGCTCACGATTCGGGTATTACGGACGGGGATGTGATATTCGTGGAAACACGGAAAGGCCGGATAAAGGTAGGGGTGGGCGTTACGGAGGACATTGTGCCGAATGTGGTGAGCTTGACCCATGGCTGGGAAGAGGAGATCAATGCCAACAATTTGACTGAATTGGATGCTCGCGACCCCGTCACGGGCTATGCGGAGTTTAGGAATGTGGCCTGCCGAATCAGAAGAGCTGGGGAATCGACTTAATATGTGATTGCTTCTGTTCCGGTGCCAGATGGGTCTGGTGGATAGCGGTTTCGCCTCAAACGAGCATAGCGGAAGTCTGGGGTCAGGGAGAATTCCAGAATCTTTCTGCAGGCCAGGGCCGGTCGTATCCCATGAGCCCATCCCCCCACAGCAAGAATCTATTGAAAAGTGACGTTCTTCCAATGACAGTCCGAACGATTTCATGGAAAATCCCTTCGGGCTTGTTAAATGGACATATCCGAATACAATTGGCGCAATCCATTCTATTTTTTGCCCAGAACTGGAAGCACTTCTCTGGATTCAAATACCACTTTAGTATCCCGTGCTGGTTCGACAAGGAAGGACCTTCCGTTGTCATGTCTCCGTAGGGAATAGCCTGGGACGGGCAATTCTTGGCACACTTCTCGCAGATCCTGCAAAAAGCCTGCACGCCGAAGGGCCGATAAGCGTCACACTGAAGAGGAAGATCTGTAAGAACTTTACACAGGCGCACGCGAGGCCCGAATTTTTCCGTGATGAGAAGACTCATACGACTGCACTCTCCCAATCCCGCAGCCATGGCAAGGGGAATACTCAGCGCCGTATCATTTCCGGCGGGAACCGCACGATAACCGAGGCCGCGGATAAAGCATGCCACCATGTTGGCCACACGGGCCATGTCCGAGTACCCCCGACCCGTGCTGGCCCCAGCCACACCGGTAAACCGTGAGCGAAGAGCCTCATAATCCATGGCTATGGCCATGACCACTGCATAATCGCAACCCTCGGGCACTTCAATAGGATAGTGCTCCCGGGTAACGAGATTAAACTCATGGGAATAAACCCAGTTGGGGTAAAGCCGGGTGATGCCAACGAGATCCGCGCCAAAGAGCTTGGCCGCTTTTTTGACAGCATGGCTCATTTCTTGAGGACTCCCTTGAGCCGGACCGTCCCTTTCTACCCAGTGCTTGATTTTCTCAGGCACACCCTCCCACGAGTATAGACCGAAGTTACTTCGCGAATTACCTAAGGCGGCGCTCCACTCCAGGTTCCAAGAGGCGTTGCGCAAAGCATAGTCTATTTTTCGGTACCCCACCGTTTCTTGGTACAAGGCTTCCCTATAGAACCGCTGAGCGTGAACCTGCATCTTTTCGTCCCAAGCGGCCCTTTTGAACATCTCGTTCTTCTGATCGAAACGATACTCTGGCACAGGGAAGGGTGGATTTCGTTTCCAGTTCTTGTTTTCCGTCGCCATCACATAATCCTTCTGTTTGCTAAAGAACCGCATCAATCCCCGGATTGTTTCTCAATTTTAATAACTTCTATACTCTCCCAGGCAGACGGTAACAGCCATTTTTTGGTGGCCAAGTATAGGAGAGGTCTGATTTCGTGTCAAGATGAAGGGGTTTAACAGAAGCTATGACCTTGCGGATCTGTGCTACAGTGAGAGTAGATTCCGTCTTTTGCAAACAGCGCTCAAAACCTGAATGTTATTTTGTCGTCCAGCTCTTTGTATTTCTTCTCAACCTGTATTATGCTCGCATAATCAACGGCGTTTGGAATTGGCTTGCCGTGAGAGAGGCTGAAGCCCTTGGGAGGTGGGGTCAGGATTTTGGGTTCTTCAAACTTAAACCCATTAGCTTCTTGACAAGCACTTTGGAATTAGGTATAGGAGAATTCACTTTCCGAGAACGGCGGCCTTTTCGGAAGGCAAATCACACTCAACTAACTCATTGAAAACTGTCGGGTTTCTTGTTTAAAGTCATTTTCGGCGAACCAAAGGCATATGGTGGGTCGTCCTTTAACCCTTCGGTAGGGGATCCCGAGACTTGGGGCTCTTAGTATGTAAAGAAAAGCTTGCAGATTTCATTCGCACCTCTCCGAACAAAAAAGAATCCATAAATCTAGGCAGCCAGAAGTTAAAAGAATACTGATTCCGTCCTTTTTCGCGAATTCTTCTTCATCACCATTTTTTCGTAGTCTTGCAAACCAGCCATCCGTGAGGATGCAGGAGAGCTTTTTGCAGCCTTTCCTTACCCATCAGGTCATTCGCTGGGATGAGAGCTCGAGCCTATCTTTGCGGGAGAATCTTATCCTAGAAGAACCTCTGTCGATAAAGATCCAGAATAGGCCGTATTCTGTTGTCATGCGGACACCGGGTGATGAGATACCCCATGTTGCCGGCTTCTGTCTTACCGAAGGAATTGTCGATTGCAGCGATGATTTTTCCTCAATAAATTTTTCCGAAGAGACGGACAACAATGTAGTTACCGTTTCACTGAAAGAGCCAAGGCAGCACAAAATACTTCTGCCCCTTGAAAGACAGGGTTCCTCCAGTCGAGGCAGCTCTGCGATTTGCGGCAAGGAGATGGTGAAGGACCTTTGCCAGTCTATTCCTCCCTTGACAGATGAAAGAAAAATAGATGCAGGAATGGCGATTGGCTGTTTGGATAAGTTCTTCCCCAACCAACACTTGGGCGAGGTGACACGCGCATCTCATGCTGCTGCTTTGTTCAGCTTTGACTTCGACCTTTTGTCTATTGCTGAGGACGTGGGTCGTCACAATGCAATCGACAAAGCGATAGGGAAGCTTTTTCTTGGTGACAACCTTCAGGAAGCATTCCTTTTGGTCCTTTCCTCACGAATAAGCTACGACCTCGTTCAAAAGGCTGGGAGGGCGCGCATTCCCTTCATACTTGCCATTTCACGCCCGACTTCTCTTGCTTTGCAAGTCGCATTGAAACTCAAAATGACCATGGCATGTCTCGCGAAACCAAAAGGACTCTATGTTTTCTGCGGAGAGCACCGCCTTGGAAATTAATTCGGAGCTGTTCATGATCACTGTTTGTAACCTCGCCTAGAGGACAAAAGTAAGCGGTCGTTACGCGGCGTTGAGTAGAATACGAATATCAGCCAACTTCATCTGCATTGGTCGTGAGTCTTTAGGAGGATAGATGGAACAAGGGCTACACACAGGACGATTTTGACATTCTATGACATTCAAAACAAGTTGGTTAAGCGGCACTTTGTGGAAAACCAAAATCTCTTAGTCGAGAAAAAGAATGGAGGGGATAAATGACCGAAGTTAAGAAGATCAGAACGGTATGTAATATGTGCCAGACCGCCTGCGCCGGGATGATTGTCCATGTAAAGGATAACAATATCATTAAAGTTGAAGGGGATCCGGACTGTCCTCCCAGTTATGGCCGATTCTGTGTTAAGGGGTACTCAACACCTTTCGTTCCGAATAATCCGAATCGGGTTCTAAAACCGCTCAAGCGAACAAATCCGGAAAAAGGGCTTGGGGTTGATCCCAAATGGAAGGAAATCACCTGGGAAGAGGCCTACGCGGAAATTGTTCCTCGTATGAAAAAGATCAGAGAGGAAAATCCTTTAAAGCTCATGGTCAGCATGTTTGATTATCCACCGTACTATCTCGCGATACCCTGGTGTATTGCCTTCGGTGGCCAATTCTATGTGGGGGCGGCAACGTGGTGCGGTTGGTATCATAATGCGTGTTACCAGTATTACCTGAGTTTCTTTCGGGAGGCGGACTATGAGCATGTGAAGTACTTGCTCCTGTGGGGCACTCAGTCCGGACATCTCGTCGATGCTCTTCCCGTGCCCGCGGCCAAAAAACTCGCTGATGCCAGAGTGAGGGGAACCAAGGTGGTCGTTATTGATCCCGTGGCTACGCCCGCTGCATCATTGGCAGATGAATGGATACCGATACGACCCGGAACAGACGGAGCATTAGCCCTGTGCTTTGGCAATCTCCTCCTCAATGAATATGGGCTCTACGACGTTGAATTCATTCGATCGAAAACCAACGGACCTTACTTGATTGGCCCGGATGAGCTTTATGTGCGAGATAAAGAAACGAATAAACCATTGGTATGGGATGATAGCAAAAAGCAGGCTTTGCCCTTTGATCAGGTTGAATCTCAGAACATGGCCCTGGAGGGGGAGTGTTCCGTAAATGGATCCCAGTGTCGACCTGCTTTTCAAATCCTTAGGGAGCATCTCAAGAAATACACGCCGGAAAAAGTGACTGAGATTACCACGATACCGGTGGAAGACATCCGCCGGATCGCTCAGGAATTCGGGGAATCTGCCCAGATCGGGAGCACCATAGTAATTGACGGGGTAAAGCTCCCTTATCGGCCGGCGGCCATGTTGTGCGGTCGTGGACCGACAGCTCATCGCCATGCTATGCATGCTACATTTGCCTTAGAAATGCTCAACGTCTTTATCGGCAACCCAAATGTCCCCGGAGGGGTTCTGGGAATCGGTACCAATTACAAAAAAAGGTGGGGTACAGGCGTGGATGATGATGGCATCGCCACTTCTCCTAACTATACTTATTGGCATTTTTGGGGAGCTATGGATAGCTATCCGGCCCGACCCGTTTCGAAACCCATGACTTATGCTCTTCATGGTCTGTTTCCCATTGCAGCATACTGCGATGGCATGTTCCCTCTTGTTCTGATGGACCCCAAGCGCTTTGGACTTGAGTATGATCTCGAGTTTTTGATTACCGCCCATGTAAATCCGGTTGCAACATATGCGAGCCGCTCAGAAATGGTAGAAGCATATAAGAAAATCGATTTTATTCTTGGTTTTGCTGCAGAATGGAATGAGACATTGGAGATGTGTGACATTGTTTTGCCCAATGCTCAGTGGATTGAACGATACGATCCTATTGCCAATCCGCCTTTCAAGTTTATGCAGACCGGACTGGGTGACTGGCACTGGATGTTCCGACGTCCGGCTGTAGCCCCGCCGAACCCAGAGATCAAGCATTGGCAGGAAATCATGTTGGAACTTGCCGAGAGGGCGGGATTTGCGAAGGATTATTACGCGATGTTTAACGAGCACAACCTGATCCGGGAGGAGTATCAACTGGACCCGAACAAAAAGCATACCTATTTGGAGATGTGCGATGCTGTAATGAAGGACAGGTATGGTGTCGGCGTTGATTGGTTCGAAGAGAAGCAGACCAATGTATATGTTGAGAAAAAGAGTATCGAGGAAGCTTTTCCGGGGCCCTTTGTTCCGGGCCGGCACAATATCTATATGGAGTATTGGAAGAAAGCCGGTGAAGAGGTCAAGAAAGTTGTGAAAGAAATGGGTTTGGAGGATGTTTGGGAGACGGATGATTACAGACCGCTTCTGGAATGGTGGCCATGCAACGCTTACGAGAAAAAGGGCGATTATGACCTTTTTGCGGTGAACTACAAGGCATCTATGCATACTTTTTCCCACACCATGTATAACCCATTAACTTTAGAAATCGGGCATGTATACCCATGGGTCTATGGAGTTCAAGTCCACTCGGAGACGGCAAATAGAAAAGGGATAAAGGATGGGGATGAAATCTGGATCGAGTCAGAGTATGGATACAAGGTCAAGGGTAAAGCGGTTATTACGGAAGGAATACATCCAGAATGCGTTGGAACGATGGGGACCGCAGGAAGACTGACCCATGGCGAAAAAGTCGGAAGAAAAGTTGGCCCCCATTGGAACACGCTTGTGGGATTGAAACTGGAACGGATGGATAAAATGTCAAGCTCATTGGATGGGTGCTTCAGAGTGAAAATATATAAAGCATAGGAGAGCAAAATGAAACGATGGGGAATGGTCATCGATTTAAAAAGGTGTATAGGATGTAATACGTGTACCTTGGCATGTAAGATTCAAAACGGCACACCACCGGGAATCTTTTACCGTAAGGTCATGGAAAAGGCGAGCGGCAAGTATCCAGCGGTGAGAAGGACCTATTTGCCCATTCAATGCATGCATTGTGAAGATCCACCTTGTGTAGCTGCCTGTCCCTCCGGGGTTTTTTCCAAAAGAGAGGATGGAATTGTGCTCATTGATAGCGATAAATGTTATGGGGCCAGAGCCTGCCGAATGGCTTGCCCTTACAACGCCATTACCTTTCTTGAAGAAATCAAATCCTACTTCCCCGATGGGATCACAGCAACTGAGGAAATCTGGTACAGTAACCACCGGGCTGGAACAGCGGGGAAATGTAATTTCTGTGCGGATCGGCTGGACGAGGGGCTAGATCCGGCTTGTGTTCAGGCCTGCCCGACTGATGCAATGACTTTTGGAGATTTAAATGATCCCCACAGTGAAGTCTCCACGCTGATCAAGTCGAGGGCTGGCTCCCAACTCCATTCCGAACTGGGGACAAACCCTTCGGTTTATTACGTTAGGTAGGGAGGAGCGCGATGAATACAGATCTGATGGAGACAAACGCAGAGAGGCTGCCTGTTGATGAACACAACATTCCCGAGTCCTTTGAGGTGAGGTTTATTCCGCAAAGCGACTGGAAGCTTAAGGAACTACTGGCGTTCTATCTGGGAGGTGTTGGAACAGGCCTTTATGTGATTTCTCAGTTTATGAATTTCACCGCAGGGCTTGTCATAGGGTTTATTCTGGTGGTTTTCGGAAAGAATCTGGCCCATTTGGTTTCCGCATCAAGACCGACGAATGCTTTCAGGGCTTTTGCACGGCCTGGGACCTCCTGGATTAGTCGTGGAGTCTATTTCATCATAGCCTTCACAATTTTTGGAGCTCTGGATATCGCTTCCAGAGCCGGATGGATCGAATGGGGAGGCACTCTCGGGAATTTACTTTCCGTACTAGCCTTTGTTTCTGCACTTCTTGTTATGATTTACTTAGGATTTCTAATGGCTGGAGCCCGTATCATTCCTCTATGGCACTCTCCTCTGATTCCTGCAATTTTCCTCTCATACTCCTTAGCCTTCGGCGGAGCCCTGGCCGCAATACTTTACCCTATTAGCGGCATAGAGTACAGTATCGCTTCTATAACGAAATTGCTTCTCTTAACAATTGCCTCAACGCTCTTTCTTATTCTTGTGCATTTGATGGTCATGAAGTATTCCAACAAAGCGGCAAAGCGATCAGCTGAACTACTGATAAGAGGCAATCTGAGAAAAATATTCGTTGGAGGGGTGCTTATTGTGGGGCTGGTCATCCCTTTAATCATAACCGGACTTTCTCAAGTCGCTCACAGCCCTACAGGAGCTGGGACCGTCATTGCAGGTGTATTGATGCTCATAGGTGGATTTCTATTTGAAAGCTCCTTTTTGAAGGCGGCAATTTACACGCCTTTAATTGATGTGGAATAGCAAATGAGTACAGGCTGACTTCTGGATTACAATGAATGGAGTAGCCAAATGTCAGCTTCTAGTAAGCGTTTGAGGCTGCGCGCGCTTCCGGGAAGGCGCAATTGAATTATTGTGAGGTATCGCCTCTTGGGGACAGGCCATGACTCCATCGTATGGGAATATATGATAAGAGGCACGAGTTGTCTTATCATGCAGCTTAACTCTAAGGTGTGTTTGATTTTGAAGCATCATGGGAATGAAT
>Ga0180437_10004064_pt1 | contig 21166 bp, 30 predicted proteins | sample SS_ome_4_FD_132410 | JGI IMG/M metagenome (GOLD analysis project Ga0180437, IMG submission 132410) | Hypersaline lake sediment archaeal communities from the Salton Sea, California, USA - SS_3_D_1 metaG | ecosystem: Environmental > Aquatic > Non-marine Saline and Alkaline > Hypersaline >...
CAAAAGACCGCCAGCATTGGAAAAGGCTGTTCGCTTCGAAAGAAGCTTTCGGTTTGAACTTCCCACCTGTCCCATACCTTTTTATTTTATATTCCAATCCTTTCTTTATGAAAACCGTTAAAGAAGGACTGGCGAGGATTCAGGTCCCTTCGGAATCCCTGACCAAGAAGAGCGAGACGTTCTACAACCCCGTCATGGAGCACCAGAGGAACGTCACGATAGCCTGCCTCAGGCTAACTGAGCCAAAGATAGTCCTAGATCCGTTAGCAGCCACGGGTGTGAGAGGTATAAGGATACTGAAAGAGGTTCCAGGGGTAAATAAAGTCGTTTTCAATGACCGCAACCCGACCGCCGTGAAGTACATCCAGAAAAACCTTAAGCTCAACAAGATCGCTAAAAAGCGCTATGAAATCCACGGAAAGAACGCGAACGCCCTTTTCCTCGAGGGCGGACGTTACGATTACGTGGACATCGATCCTTTCGGCTCTCCTGTCAAATTCTTCCCGGATGTCGCGCACGCCCTCAGGAAGGATTCAATCCTGGGGGTGACAGCGACTGATTCCGGAGCGCTGGCGGGAAAATTCGCCGGGGCGTGTTTCAGGAGGTATGGCATCAAAGTCGGAAGGACGGATTTCCCTAAAGAGCTGGGAATCCGGGTTCTGATAACCTTCATTCTCCGTGATCTCGCCAGATACGATTTCACTTTAGAGCCTTTGTATTCTCACGCTAACCATTATTTCAGAGTGATGGGGAGGGTATCATACGGGCCAGAGAAAAATCTTTCGGAAATCGAAATGGTCTCGTATTGCAAAAAATGCCATTCTAAGGTTATAGGTGTTGAAAAAAAATGCGGATGCGGGAGGAAATACGAGATTATCGGCCCGCTCTGGACAGGGAATATACAGGACCGTGATTTCTGCCGCAAGCTCCTGGCGAACTTCGAATTCGGGAACAGGAGGGAGATCATGCTCTGCTCGGAGGAGATAGATTCCCCTTTCTATTACGATCTCCACCAGATAGCTAAATCCCTGAAGAAGGGTTCGCCCAAGATCGATAAGGTTATTGAAGCTCTCCGTAAGGATGGTTTCAAGGCATCGAGGACCCATCTTTGTTTGACCGGGGTTAAAACGAACGCCGGAATCATAGATGTAAAAAGATTTATTTAATTTTGTATTTTTTGAATATTATTCTGTATTCCTTTGTGCCGGAATCACCTGTCAATGATGGTTCTAAAACATGCGACATTAATCTGTTAATATATTTAACAGCGGAGTATGGTCCCTCTGAAATATTAGATTCCTTTTTTAATTCCCCGTCAAATGGGTGGTAAAGTGAATAATAAATGTGAAGATTATCAAAATGCGGTTTTATCTCAACCTGCGATCTTAGTGTGCTTTTGTCAGGGATTTTTTTCAGAACGGTTTCCTTTTCAGAATATAAAAATACCCATCCTCTTTCTTCCAATGTCTTTTTCATGCCTTCGCCTAAAATTTTGTTGAACTTCTTCAGATTGGCTGGGGTTATTTGATTTCTCATTCAGATCACAAAATAAAAACAAAAGGAAGAGTTTAAATCTATTCGATCATTTCCTCTTCTTCCCTGACCTTTTCCTCGACCTCGTCCTTTATGCCGAGTCTTTCCACGACCTCTTTGTAGCGGTTCCTGATCGTGACTTCCGTTACTCCTATCGCGTCCGCCACTTCCCTCTGCGTCTTTTTCTTGCCCTCGAGGACGGCTGCGATGTAAAGGGCGGCTGCGGCCACCCCTATGGGGCCTTTGCCGCTCGTGACGTCGTGTTTTGTTGCCTCGTCAAGTATCTTCACCGCCTTGACCTGGACCCTCTCGTCCAGTCCCAGCAGGGAGCCGAACCTCGGAATGTAATCCTGCGGCTTAGCGGGGAGAATCCGGATATCGAGCTTCCTGGCTATGTAACGGTAGGTTTTACCTATGTCTCTCTTTGAAATCCCCGAGGCCTTTGATATCTCGTCCAACGTTCGTGGAGCGCCTTCTTCCCTGCACGTGGTGTAAAGAAGGGCGGCTATTATGGATTCTGTTGACCTTCCGCGGACCAGGCCCTTTTCCACGGCCTTTTCGTAAAGCTTCGCTACCTTCTCGTGGATTGCCTGGGAAAGCGATAGGTATGAAATAAGCCTCTGGAGTTCGGAAAATGCGAATGAAAGGTTCCTGTCCTTGGATTTGATAAGCCTTTTATGCCACTTCGAGAGCCTGTAGTATTGGGCCCTTTTCTTGGCGGCCACCTTGAAGAGTTCTCCTCTTCCCTTGCCGATCTCGGTCGTGATCCCCTGGTCGTGCTTCGTAACGGTTAAGGGAGCCCCTGTCCTCACGCGCCTGGACCTCTGGTTGTCATCGAACGCCCTCCATTCCTGAGTGGTGTCAATCATGGAAGAATCAATAACAAGTCCGCATTTCGAGCACACCATCTCCCCCCTAGAGGGGTCGTATCTCAAATCGGAAGAGTTGCATTCAGGGCACTTCTTTGCCTTTTCCTCATCTTTTGGAACCATTTTTACCTCCGTAAGGTGGTTACTTAAGAGTAAACGCTAATATATTTATATTTTACTCCTTTATAAAGATTTCTATAGTTTAGTGTATATTATTACCCTTTAATAGTGATTACACTGCCCTCAGGGTAACATTTATTTATGGCTGACTACCAATATTAGTAATTGAGGTTTTGAGGGTTTTCATGGCCGAGAAAGTTGGAGAGATAAAGGATCTCAAGGTCGGATCGTACGTTATGGTAGACAGCGAGCCCTGCAAGGTTTCGAAGATAACCAAGTCCAAACCGGGCAAACACGGATCGACCAAGGCAAGGGTGGAGGCGATTGGGATTTTTGACAGCAAGAAGCGGACCCTTTTGAAGCCGACATCCGCCTCCTGCCAGATACCCATAATCCTGAAGAAGGGAGCCCAGGTGGTTTCCGTGACCGGGAGTGTCGCGCAGCTGATGGATCTTTCTGATTACTCGATGTTCGAGTGCTCGATACCGGAAGATCTCAAGGACAGGATCCAGCCCGGGAAGGAAGTGGAATACTGGGAGATCGGGAACAGGAAGATGATCAGGCAGGTCAAGTGAAGTCCTGTTTAACGTAATATTTTTCTATTATTTTTTTTACTTCTGCAGGATACATGTTCACATACCTCTCTGGATGCGCAATAAGTTCTGTTGAATACAACTCGCTGACCGGACTTTCATTCATTTCAAATTTAAGTTTTGTTTCCCTTTTGCTTTCCGGTAATTTTATTAGTCCGTTGCTTTCCGGCAGTCTTAACATCCCCAGGTTTCCCTTAATTGTTCTTTTGGGAACGGTGGCCCATCCGTATTCACCTGTATTTTTATGTACGGGGTCCTCGCTACAGAAAAATGGCCCGTTATCACATCTGGAAACTATTAATTTAAATTTTTTGTACATCTCTTTGTGCGCAATGAAATCAGAAAAGTCCGCGAAAGTATCCAAATCAATCATAACATAATAATCCCACTTACCCCGCTTTCCTTCAGAATTCATTATATTGACTATTTTTTCGCTCAAATTCGAAGCTTGCCCTATATAACTATTTACCTTTATCTCAAACTTAGGGCTTTCCGTAAGGTACCGATTATCTTCCAGGAAATTTCTAAATACTTCCCCTGGAAGAATTGACTCCAGCCAGGCCTTTTTAAGAGGAATTTCCTTGATAAAAGCGTGTATAATCTCGCTCTTGCGCTCAAAATCCTGGGGTTCCTGGTAGAAAGGTGCCATTATGAACCTTTTTACGTCATATTCTCTGCCTTTGTGAAGGGTCGTAGCCATGTTGTATGGACTAAAGGGATCGAAATCGCCCAGGTATATGATTGCTTTTTTCATACTTTCACCATACAAATTTACAAAAATAGTGATAGTTATCTTTTTATTTCTTTGCTTTTCGCCCTTCGGGCGAATAATCCCTGATATAGTATTTCCTTATCAGCTCCTTTGTCTTTTCCGGGAAAATGTACAAATATTTCTCAGGGTTTTCCCTGATATCGGTCGAGTGCAAGCCGCTGAATGGATTCCTTTCGACTATAATTTTCTCCCTTCTCACAGGAAGAAATATGCATTCGGACTTATCTTCTATGGTCGTTCCGCCTAAATCTTCTCTTACAACTTTAATTTTTCTGTCGTAATCGTTCACTATCAGGGTGTTAAGCTCCAGTATTTTTTCATAATCTTCCATTTGATCAAGTTTTTCAAGCAATGCATCAAGACCAAGCAGAAGGTATTTTTCTCCCTCCCTTCTTTCGCATTCGTTAATTATACTCCTTCCCGTGCTTCTTGTTATTTTTTCATCAAGTGAAATTTCAACCGGAAAACTCAACGGCATCTCTTCAAGATAGGTTTCTGCTATTTCCGACCTTTTCTCTATATCCAGTAGGTTGTTCTTTTCAGGATGGTTATAAGACAGGATCAGAACACCGCTGTCCATTTCATGTTTTCTTCCCACATAATCCATCCCGTAGAGATGATGAAAGTGTAACGGGTTGAAGGCACCGGGAAACAAGAGGACCTTATTCGCATTATTTCCGTATTTCATCAAAAAGTAGTTGTCTTTAACTTTTTATTCTTTTCCCCTCTCCTCCAGATCCCTGATCTTCCTCTCTATCGCCTTCTGGAGGTCTATGTCGAAGTTCTTGGCCAGCTGGGAGAGAAGCAAGCAAACGTCAGCGATCTCCCCCGCGAGGTTCTCTTTGTCGAGCTTCGCCCTCCCTGACTTCCGGTTGTATAGCTCCCTGGCGATCTCACCCATCTCTTCTATCGTGTGTGCGAAGATCGCCTCGTTCCCGTGATCCCCCTTGTTCTTCTCGTCTATCCTTCTTATGAGATCGACCGCTTTCTCCTGCATCTCCCTGATTTTCATAATTATATAAAAACACCGGGTATAAAAAATCCATCTACTTATTCACGTATCTTTCTGAAGCTTTAATGGCAAACTCCTGGGCCTGTTTAAGCAGTTCGCCTATCGGGTTGGCATATTTTTCCATGAAGTGTATAGTGTATGCGCTCGCTATATTGCCGCCCTGTGACAGAATCTTTTCCTCGGTGACAGAACTTCTTCCCATTTTCAGTTTCAAGTCTATTACGTGGGAATATAGCTCATTAAGTCCACTTCCTTCAACAGCTTCCTCATCCATTGAACCACCTGTTAATAGTTAACAGGGATAAACCTTTTAAGCCTTTTTAAATCCAGGGCATGTTTATATAAAACTATGCTGTTCCTCCGGAAGACATTTGTTTACGAGTATCCTCTCGAGGAGGCGGATTTCGCTTTGGTCGGGATCCCCTGGGACTTCTCCCAGACGGGTTATCCCACGAGATACGGCCCGCTGTTCATTAGGGAGGCCCTGAAGAATGTCGTGGGGTACGATCCGGTTTCTAAAATCAACGTGTTCGAGAAATACAAGTTCTGCGATCTCGGGGATGTGGAGGTCGTTCCGGGCAACTGGAAGCTCACAGAGGAGAGGATAAGGGATACGGTTAAATCGGTTTTTGAGACGAATCCGAAAATTTTTCCTGTTTTCCTCGGAGGCGATCATCTCATTACGCTCGGGATTCTGAACTCCCTCAAACCCAGAAAACTGACAGTGGTTGATCTCGATGCGCACAGGGACCTGGCGAAGGATTTTTTAGGCGAGAAGTATTCTCACTTCACCTGGGCCTACCACGCCCTGAAAGATTTCGAAATCGTCCAGATTGGATGCCGCTCATGGACGAAGGAGGAGGATTCGAAAGGTGTTAAAGATGATCTGAAAAAAATAAAGAATCCAGTCTATCTCACGATAGACCTTGACGTTCTGGATACGAGCGATGTCGGAACGCCAGAGCCGGTCGGGATGGGTTTCGGGGAATTGACAGAAATCCTGAAACAGGTTTGCAGGCATGAAATTATCGGGATGGATATAGTTGAATGCGCAGCCACGAAAATAAATTCTTCCAGTGCAATATTCGCCGCGAACCTGATTAAAAAAGTTATTGGTTTTTTGAAAAAATGAAAAACCTTAAATACTTAATTTATGTTAATAATAATTGGAAATAAAATTAAAATTTTTAATTAGGAGGGTGTTAAAATGGCTGCTAAAAGGAAAGCAAAGGCAAAGGCAAAAAGGAAGAAAAGATAGATAATTTAGGTGATTTGTTTGTTGTTCGAGGAAGAGGATATCCCTGAAGGCTGGGAAGAAGACGAAGACGTTTAATCCTCTTCTTTATTTTTACCATTTCTCCCCATGATCATACTCGTTTTATATCCCTTCAGTTCGTCCCTTATTCTTATTATTTCGCAGTCGATTTCTTCCTTTTTCAATTTCTTCCTCAGTTCACTCTCGCTCATTTCCTGATCGTATCCCAGGGCTATAACGTCGGGTTTCTCCTTCCGAACAACCTTCATGAAATCCTTCTCGTCTCCAACAACGACCCTGTCAGCGATTCCGAGTTTCTCCAGGTTCTTCTTCCTTTTTTCCTGGTCAAGAACAGGGTATTTTTTAGTTAGGCGGGCTGTCCTGTTGTTCGCGACCACGACAACAAGATAATCCCCAACCTCTTTCGATTTCTTAAGAAAAAACTCGTGACCCGGGTGAATGATGTTGAAAACGCCGCCTGCTAGGACCTTCTTCATATAATAACCCTTCCAGTTAAATTTAAAAAATCATTTCTTCAGGGAAAGGGCCTCTACAGGGCAGAAGTTGACGCAGATCCCGCAGTTCACGCATTTTTTCGGATCGCATTTTAGTCCGTGTTCCGTGAGATCCAGGGCCACCTGAGGGCATACGCCAACGCATCCACCGCATCTCAGGCACTTGTTCTTGTCAGCTTTAACGCTCATGAAATCGCCTTTTTTATGATAACTATGTGTCTTAGCATTTAAATATTTTTGTCAAATTAAGTTTATAATAAAAATTCAAAGTGATGTTATGTCAGAAGGTCACGGATTCGGGAAGATCATACTCTTCGGCGAGCATTTCGTGGTTTACGGACTTCCGGGGATAGCCTCCGCTGTGGGGGACAGGACCATCGCGAAAATCGAGAAATCGGACAGGTACGAATTGATCGATAACCGGCCGGCCACGGAAGGTTATAAGAAAGAAAAGAAGGGGGAGATGGATAGGTCAATGGATCTGATTCTGAAATTCATGAAAATCGATGTCGAAAAGAACCCTGTCAGGATCACTCTGTCAGGGAACCTCTTCTGCACTAGCGGTATCGGGGCGTCAGCGGCTATGGCGACCTCGATCGCCCGCGCTTTCTCGGAATACCTCAATTTGAATCTTAACGATGAAGAGATCAACCGGATCTCCTACGAGGGAGAGAAGGGCTCGGCAGCGAACCCTTCGGGAATCGACAACACGTGCGCTACCTTCGGGGGGCTCCTCTGGTTCGAGAAGAACCTGGACGGAGGAAAGAACAGGATAGAGCTGATAAAAACGAAAGAGCCCATAGGGATCGTCCTGGGGAGCACTGGCATAACCCAGGTAACGAGCGAGGTGGTGGCGGACGTTAAGAAATCGAAAGAAGCAGACCCCGGGAAATACGAAAAAATATTCAGGGAGTACGAAGCCCTCGTCAAGGAAGCGAAAGAGGCCCTAGAAAACAACGAACTTCATAAAATCGGGCAGTTTATGGACAAGAACAATGAACTCCTCAAGGAGATGAACCTCTCCTGCAGGGAATCCGAGGAGATCATAAGGATCGCGAAAGAAAAGGGAGCGCTGGGAGCGAAGATGACAGGTACGTGTCGCGGAGGATACGTGATCGCGCTGACACCCGGGAAGGAACTGCAGAATAAGGTGGCGAAGGCGATCCAGGCGAAGGGCTACAGGGTTTTGAGGACCACGATCGGAGGTTGATTTCGACCTTTAACGAATTTATTTGGATAAACATTTAAAAACTCAAAATATCTTCTCTATAAGGTGATATTCATGAATTTAAGGGAGTTTGTTGATCTGATCGAAAAGAAGGGCATGCTCGTAAGGGTTAAAAAGCCGGTGAGCGCGAAGTACGAGGTCTCCACGATCGTTAAAAGGCTCAAGGGAAAGCCTGTCCTGTTCGAGAACGTAAAAGGCTTTAGCATGTCGGTGGTTTCGAACGTCTGCTCGACCAGGGATTTAGTGTGTCTGGGTCTCGGGGTAGACAAGAAAAACCTTATACGAAAGCTGACGGAGGCGATAGACCACCCCAAAGAGCCGAAAGTTGCGAAAGGGAAGTACGAGGAAGTCCCCTGCGACCTTTCCAAGCTCCCGATTCTAACCTATTACCCGAAGGACGGAGGTCCCTACATCGCTTCCGGGATAGCGATAGCGAAGGACAGGGAATACGGGATTAACGCCTCCTATCACAGAGCGATGGTCATAGGAAAGGACAGGCTCGTTCTGAGGGTCCTTGAACGCCATCTTAACGAGTTCATGAAGAAGGGGTTGAAAGAATTCGCTTATTGTGTAGGAAACCCCACAACCGTCCTCATCGGCGCGGCCATATCGGCCGAACTGGGTAAAAACGAATTGGCGATAGCGAACGCGCTCAGCGAGACGAGGGTTGTCGAGATGGGAGGGCATGTAGTTCCGGAAAGCGAGATCGTGATGATATGCGAGTTCACGGGAGAGCAGGCGGATGAGGGTCCCTTCCTCGACCTTACGGAGACGTTCGACATCGTCCGCAAGCAGCCCGTGGCGAGGGTGAAGAAGATATTCGCCAGGAAAGACTCGATCTTCCACGCCCTGCTTCCGGGGGATCTGGAGCACAAGATTCTCATGGGCATGCCCAGGGAACCGACGATTTTCCGGGAGGTTTCCAAGGTTTGCGAATGCCTTGACGTTTACGTGACCCCTGGCGGCTGTTCATGGCTGCACGGGGCGGTGAAGATAAGGAAGAAGAAAGAGGATGACGGGAAGAAGGCGATTGAGGCCGCTTTCAAGGGTCATAAATCCATGAAGCACGTTTTTGTCGTTGACGAGGACATAGATATCGAGAACCCGAACGAGATAGAGTGGTCGATGGCGACGCGCTTCCAGGGGGACAGGGATATAATCATGAAAGCGAAGGAGAAAGGCTCGTCTCTCGACCCTTCGTCCGACATGGCAACAAAGGAGACCACGAAGATCGGGTTCGATCTGACAAGGCCCATTAAAACGACAGGGAAGGATTTCAGGAGGCCTGATCTGCCCATGAATCTAAGGGTTGAGGATTACATGTAGGTTTTTTTATGTCATGGCAGAAATGGTATAAAGTTTTTCTTGAAGAGACAAAAAATCAACTAAAAGAAGCCCCTAAGGTTTCCCCTTCGCATAAAGTTGATCATATCCTAAGGGTATGGAAAAAATCAAAAATTCTTTGTGAAAAACTGAACGGAGATCTGGAAGTGGTGGCCGCGGCTGTGATGCTGCATGATCTGGGAAGGCATCACGGACTTGAAATACACGGTGAGAAATCTGCAGAAATAGCAGGGCCTATATTAGAAAGACATAATTTCCCGAAGGACAAGATTCCAAAGGTGTTGGAGTCGATAGCACAGCATGACTATAATTTTCCAGCGGAGAAAAGAAAAGCCATAGAAGCGAAAATACTTTACGATGCCGACAAAATGGACGCTTTCGGGATAATAGGTGTGTACAGGCACGTGCTTTTCGTGGGGGCCGGAAGGATTAAAATGGAGCAAGTTATTCCTTTACTTGAAAAGAGATGGGAAGGATTAAGTCTTGAAGAAAGCAGGAAAGTCGCGAAGAAAGACTATGAGTACATAGTTAACTTTTTTAAAACATTAGAAAAAGAAATTGTTGAGAGGTGATGATTATGGAACTCACGAAAGAGCAAAGGGACATGCTAGAAGGGAAGAAAGGAAACGCTGTGAAGAAATCCATGTCGATCCTTGTCGCCCTGGGGGAGATATACGGGGCTAAGAGGCTCATTCCGGTCACGAGCGTCCAGATCTCAGGCGTGAGTTACGATAACCTGGGGGATGCGGGCCTTGAATTCCTGGACGAGATGGCCAAGGACGGGAAGACGAGGGTGAAAACCACCCTGAATCCCGCGGGCATGGACATGGAGAACTGGAAGGCCCTGGGGATAGATCCGGAGTTCGCAAGGAAACAGAAACTCGTTATCGAAGCGTTCAAGAAGATGGGTGTGGAAGCGACGTGTACGTGCACGCCATACTTTATCGGGAACAAACCCAACGTGGGGGATCACATAGCCTGGGGTGAGAGCTCGGCCGTGACCTATTCCAATTCTGTTCTGGGAGCGAAAACCAACAAGGAAGGAGGTCCGAGCACCATAGCCTCCTCCCTTACCGGATTCACGGCGGAGTATGGTTTCCACCTGGATAAAAACAGGCAGGCTCATTTCGTGGCGGAGGTCAGGGCGAAGGTGGATAATCCCATGCTCTTCGGGGCTTTAGGACAGGTTATAGGGAAACAGGCCAAGGGGAGAATCCCCCTCATAACAGGCATAAAGAAGGCCACCACAGAGGACCTGAAGGCACTTTCGGCTTCCATCGTGACCTACGGGAGCGCTCCGTTATTCCATATTGAGTGGATCACGCCTAACAAAACCAGCGTTCCTAAGGAGAAAATCGTTATCGAACAGGAGGATATTGACAAGGCTGTCAAAGAGATGAACGATACGGAAGACGTTGAATTCGTCTTCCTTGGTTGTCCGCACTGCTCGATCGGGGAACTGGAAAAAATCTCGAAAATCCTGGAGGGCAAGAAGGTGAAAAAGGAGCTGTGGATAGGGGTAGCGAGACCGGTAAAGAGGATGGCGGACGAAAAAGGCTATTCAAAGATGATCGAGAAATCGGGAGCTAAGTTCGCTTGCGATACCTGTCATGTGGTTGCTCCTCTCAAAGGGAGGTTCCATTCAATCGCGACTAACTCGGCCAAGGGGATATTCTACGGAAGGGGGAAGAACAACTTCAAGACCGTGTTCAGGACGCTCGAGGAGTGTATAAGACTGGCGGTGGGAGAATGAAGGGAAGAAAGATATTCGAGGGCAAGGCAGAAGGGGAAGCATTAGTCTCGAAGGAGGGCGTTTCTTTTTACGGAGGCGTTGACCCGGACACGGGGATAGTAACGGAAAAGGGCCACCCCCTTGAAGGGAAGAGCGTGAGCGGGAAGATACTGGTTTTTCCCATGGGAAAGGGATCGACTGTTGGTTCTTATACAATTTATAGGTTGAAGAAGAACGGGAAGGCTCCTCTTGCCATTATAAACAAGGAATGCGAGACCGTCGTGGCGGTGGGCGCGATAATTTCAGAAATTCCATGCGTGGACCACATAGACGTGGAGAAGATAAAAACAGGGGACAGGCTCAGGATAAACGCGGATGAAGGGACAGTGGAGCATGCCTGAAAGACTTGTTGTTGCCATATCCGGGAGTTCTTGTTCGATCCTCGGCATAAGGCTTCTGGAGGTGCTGAAGAAAAAGAGGATAGAGACACATCTCGTTATAACCGACACGGCGAAGAAGCTGATAGAGCACGAGACCTCCTACAAGGTTAAGGATGTGGAGAAGCTCGCCTCCAAGGTCTACAGGAACGATGACCTTTTCGGCTCGATTGCTTCCGGATCCTTCAGTACGAAAGGCATGGTGGTGATCCCCTGCAGCATGAAGACATTAGGAGGGATCGCATCCGGATATTCGGATAATCTTTTGTTACGGGCAGCGGATGTGTGCCTTAAGGAGAGGAGGAGGCTCGTTCTGGTAACCAGGGAAACCCCGCTGAGCTACATACACATAGAAAACATGCGGAAGGTAACGCTGGCCGGAGCGGTTGTTCTTCCGCCTGTGATGACCCTTTATAACAAGCCGGAAAAAATCGGGGACATGGTTGACCACATAACGGGCAAGGTCCTGGATTCACTCGGGATAGACAACAAGGTTTACAAGAGGTGGGGCTAGATCTTCTTTTTCTCCTCTTTGAAATGCTTTTCAAATCTTTCAAGGATTTCCTTTCCGGTTGATGCCTTTAATTTTTCAAATTTTTCCCGGAGATCCCCGGCATCGCCGCCATAAACCATTTCGCAGATATCGTCTATGTTCTGCTCTATCAATTTCAGAACAATAAAATATTCTTTTGACTCTCTGGCGAAACCAAGGAGTTTCGAAAAGCCGTGGAAAACGAGCGAATTCTTCGCGTGTCCGAGATCCTCTTTCCGGAGAATCCTTCTGAAGAAGCTGTCCTTCGAAATTCTATGGTAGGCGTTCAGGGAAACCAAGCATAAGCTAGCGGAGTCCATAGATGTAGTTTGTTTTGCATTTAAATAAGGTTTCCATATTTTTTCATTATGAAAAACCTGGTCTTTGTCAAGCTCGGAGGATCCCTGATAACGGACAAATCCAGGCCTTACACGATCAGGGAGGATGTCATAAAAAGGATATGTGAGGAGATACACGAGGCGAGGAAGGGGAGACCTCTCCTGATAGGTCATGGGGGTGGAAGCTTTCCTCACGTTTCCGCTAGCGAATACGAGACTCATAAAGGTCTGATAAACGATAAGAGTTGGGAAGGGTTCGTAAAGGTTCAGGATGATGCTGCGAAGCTTAACAGGATTATCATTTCTTCGCTCATTGGGGCAGGGGAGAGGGCGATATCCTTCCAGCCGTCCGCCTCCTGCATCGCCAGGGAAGATCATATAATTGAATGGTACACGAAACCGATTGAAACTTCGTTATCAGAGGGGCTGATACCCGTTCCCTACGGGGACGTGTGCCTTGATCTCAAAAAGGGATTCTGCATAATCTCGACAGAGGAGGTGTTCAGGTTCCTGGCGAAGAAACTGGAACCTGAGAGGATAATAATGGTCGGGAAAACGGATGGTGTTTTGGATTCAGAGGGGAAGGTAATCAAGGAGATAACAAGAAGGAATTTCGATCATATAAAGAAATCGCTCGCCTCCTCCGACGGGATCGCGGACGTGACTGGAGGGATGGTCCTCAAAGTCGAAAAGGCGTTGGGGATGGGGACAGAGGTTGAAATAATAAACGGCCTAAAGGCAAATGTATTGAAGAGGTCGCTGCTTGGTGAAAGAGGTCTGGGAACGAATGTAAAAGGTTAACATAAAAATTCGTCATCGTTCATTGCTTAGGATTGAGTTTGAAAATTAAAAATCAGAAATTCCATTGCTCAGCATATCTTCCTAATTCCCTGGCCATGCCCTTCCTTTCAAGAACATTTACAATACGGTCTCCCTCTGCTTTCACGTAATCATGAGGGAATGCATATCCGCCCTTTATCAAAAACTGGTAATGAAATCCGTTGTCCCATAGCTCCTGCTGTTGTTCGATATCGTACCTGTCGTTAAGTCTCCACACCTGGCTGTGTGGGACGCCAAACTCTTCAGCGAACATTTCTAACTGTTTTATTTTATCTCTCGTGTGTTCCTTTCCTATTATCCCGTGACGTGGTATTAAACATTTCTCGGTCTTACCAACATCACCCGGACGGAGCTTGCCCAGCTTTGAATATATTTTACAAAGGTTATAAGTTGATTCCTCATCCTTTGATGTAGCGAATCTCGGAACGAATCCGCTAACCAGTGTTATCCTCAATTCATCGTCTCCGTATTTTTGTGTCTCCTGCAGTTCCCTCAGCTCTTCTATGGATTCCGGGAAGGGTGATTGCGTGTTTGACCATGATTCCCAGTCCCTGTCTTGCATCCTCTTCCTTTCAGCATAAAAAGCCTCTTTGAATCTCGCCCTTATTTCCTCTGATTCCGATCTTCTCAGTTTGAATTTTTCTATCAACGGGTCATAGACAGATGGATTTCCCGGATCGTTCAGCATGGCGTCAATAAGGTTCGGGTAATTTTCAATGACCTCGATAACGGTCAGGTAGTCCTCAGCGACCTCTACGGGAGGCCTTAATTTCAGGAAGGCCTGTATTTCCCTGCTTCCGGATATGCTTTCAAAATATTCCGGTTGCACAACACGCTTGAAAAATTTGTCCTTTCCCTCTTTCATTTGCTGATAAGCGTTAAAAGAAGTTAAACCACACTCCCTTGCTCCGTCATTTACAACGCCCTCGAAACTGCTGGCTATGACAATCACGTCTTTTGGAATGTAAACGCCATCTTCTGTGAATTCTGCCATACAAAACACTTTATCTATATTTAACACGTTTTATTTTTAAAACTTATGTACATGCAATTTAAAATTATAAATCAAATCAAACTAATATCATTATTATGTCTTCCCTAATCAGGAACAGGAAGGACGATCACATAAGGATCTGCCTGGAGAAGGAGGTGGAGTTTTCGAAAGCCAATGGCTTCGAGCACGTGGAGCTCGAACACAGGGCGCTCCCCGAGATCGACAAGGACGAGATCGATCTTTCCACGAAGTTCCTAGGAAAGAAGTTCAGGTTCCCTTTGTTTATAGAAGCGATGACAGGGGGGACCAAGGAAGGCGAGAGGATCAACAGGAATCTCGCTAGAGCGGCGGAAGAACTCGGGATCGGTATGGGGGTCGGATCACAGAGGGCGATGCTGGAGGATTCGAAGCTCTCTCGAACGTATTTCGTGCGTGATGTTGCGAAAAGTATGTTCCTTCTCGGGAACATCGGAGCTGTCCAGCTCCCTCAGTACGATATCGATAAGATAATTTCCCTGGTGGATTCCATAAAGGCGGACGGTTTGGCAATCCACCTGAACCCCGCCCAGGAACTCGCCCAGAGGGAGGGAGACCGCTCCTGGAAGAACCTCCTGAAAGAGATAGGCTACGTCTGCAGTAAGGCGGAGTTCCCCGTCATCGTGAAGGAAGTGGGATTCGGGATTTCTGGAAGGCTTTCGAAACAGCTTGTCAGGGCAGGTGTGAAGGCGATCGATGTGGCTGGCGCTGGTGGAACCTCCTGGGTCAAGGTTGACTCCTACCGCACGGATGAGGATTTCTCGCACATAGAGGAATGGGGCATCCCCACCGCGGAGGCGCTGAGGGATGTGGTAAAGAGCGTGAAGGTCCCTGTGATAACTTCAGGAGGGATAAGGAACGGGGCGGAGGTGGCGAAGGCGATCGCGATGGGTTCAAGTCTCGTTGGGTTCGCCCTCCCTTTGCTGAGGCCTGCGACCGAGTCTTCCGAATCCGTCAGGAAACATCTGGAGAAGATGATATCCCAGCTGAGGGACGCGATGTTCCTGGTGGGAGCAAGAAACATGAGTGAACTGAAGAAAGTTCGCGTTATTTACACTTAATTATTTTCTTAAGAACACGTATCTTTTTGGAGCGAACTTGCCGTTCTTTCCCGAATAACCGCATTTAGTGCAAGAAAGCTTGTAGAGGAGCTTCCTTCCCTTAAGGTTCTTGGTGTACACCTTTCGCAAAGATTTGGAACAGGAGGGGCATTTCTTTCGTGATCTCCCCTTCCTTGTCTCTATCCTTAGCTTAAGGCCGGGGATGGCCAGGGAGAGGAGGCGGAGCCTCTTCCCCGAGATGGCAAGCTTAGGGTCAACCTTCTTCAGGTTCGAGTTGACAAGTTCCGTGAATTCCTCCTGGGAATCGATCTTCCTGTGTTTCTGAATGACTTCTTTGACCACGAAAACAATCACGTCCTTCTTAGGGAGTTTCGTTCCCTTCCTCATGTTTAAATTTTGGAATCCTGTTTTTTAAGGTTTTGAGAATCTATGTAGGTGTTTTTCCAGGTTCACCTTCCCTTTGATTATTTCAATCCCGTCCCTTTTGAGGAGTCTGATTTTCGTTCGTATCCCTCCCTTTCCTGAATATCCGCCGATCGAACCGTCCGAGCGAACGATCTTGTAGCAGGGTATTTTAACTGGGTCCTCGTTCTTTCTCATCAGCATCCCTATAGTTCTCGGGTGGGTGCCGGCGAATCTCGCCAGTTCCTTGTATGTCGTCACCTTTCCTTCCGGTATCCTTCTGAGAAGAGGGTAGATTTTTAGAACCATGTTAAGCATTTTGTTCCGGGCATTAAAAATTTAATTCTGCATGTAAAAGGATCAATGTTTAAACATAAGGCGAGTTTATATACAAAAAGTGCATATATTATATAAACATATGCGGAAAAAACATATTCTGAAGGAATTGCTATCATTTATAAGAATCGAGAACGGCCTGTTCACGGGCGGGATCGCTGTCTCCGGCTACCTTGTTTTCAACCGGCTTGATCTGATCGTGCTTCCGCTCCTTATGGCGATGTTTCTCGGGACCTCCGCCAGCTATGCATACAACTATCTTAAGGACAGGAAGGAAGACCTTGTGAACAAGAAGAGGCTTAACAGGTTTGTCCTGGAAGAAAGACAGGGTAAAGTTATAGTCGTCTCGTTCTTTTTTCTGGGCGTTGTCCTTTCCCTTTCCTTCTATTTTTTCTCTTTCATGACCTATCTCTTCCTGATAATGATAAGCGTCCTCTATTCGGGATTGATAAGGATAAAGGAGAGGTTCCTGGCGAAGAATTTCAATACTGGACTGGGGATATCCCTGTCCTTTATGGTGGGAGCGATGGCGAACGGGTTTTTTGACTTCGCCATGCTTGCCTATGCGGGGATCGTCTTCATGCTCGGTTTCTCCGCAAACGTTCTGGGGGACATGAGGGGTCTGGAAGGGGACAGGTCCATCGGTATGCTAACGCTCCCCATGTTCCTGGGGCCTGAGAAAACCAAGTTGTTAATCTATTCGATAATCTCCTTTCTCTCGCTATCTGTTTTCTTACTGGACTGCCTTGCGTTCTATCCCCTGATACCTTTCATGATAATATCGATCTTTCTGTTGGCTAAGGGGAGGATGAGGGGCGTCAGGGTATCAATGCTTTCTTCCTTCGCGGTTCTGCCCGTGTTGCTGATTATGTTTAATTTGATAGGAGGTGTCTGAAATGTGCATGGTCACATTTGACTGGGAAGAGAACGATGCCGTGGAAAAGGCTAAGAGTTTCGAAAAGAGAAGGAGACTTGCATGGGTTATAATAGAGGTCACCGATGCGTGCAACTTCAACTGCATATGGTGTTATGCCAACTCCGGATACGGAACGGAGAGGAAGAGAACGAACATGCCCCTGGAAAAACTGAAGATGCTCCTTGGGATGCTTGCAGAGGCCGGAGTTAGGCAGATCACGTATTCGGGTGGTGAGCCTACCATATACCCGCACATAAGGGAAGCGGTAGGTATGGCGAAGGAGATGGGATTTATCGTGCACATGAACACGAACGGCTTTATGTTCACGAGGGGCTTCACAAGGGAGCTTAAAGCCCTCGGATTGACGCAGATACAGACCAACATAGACAGCGTGAATCCCGGAAAACACGATTACATCCGCGGTATGCCCGGATCCTTTGAAAGGGCTGTCAAGGCCCTGAAGAACGCATCCGAGGCCGGTATAACGGCTGTATCGCAGACCGTTCTTACCAGCCTGAACGAGGAGGAGATATTCGACATATTCGCTTTTGCCAGGAGCCTGGGACTTCAGAGATGCAGGCTGTGGGACATGACTCCGTCGGAGGGAACGGCAAAGGATAATCTGGGTCTGGCCCCCTCGAATTACGTAAAGACCCTGGAAAGGCTTTACGAATTCAACCTGGAGCTGGGCCTGAAAAGCATAGAATCTGGAGAGCCCTTCTTCCCACTGGACAGGAAAATGTCGGTTCCGGTTACCGGGGGTTTCTGCGTTTCGTATTTCGGAGCCTGCACGACCATATCCCCCGATGGGGACGCGCTCTACTGCGCCACCCACAGAAAGCCTCTTTACAACGTTTTCGGGAGTCTGGACCAGACGCTGGATAAATTCCATAAAGAAAGACTCTCTGAGTTCGTAAGGATGAACATAGGGATTCCGGATAGCTGCCAGGGATGCCAGTTCTCAAAAAGGTGCGTTGGAGGCTGCATAGTGAAGAGAGAGGCGAACAGGAGGCTGAAAATCAGGCCCTGTCATCTGGAAAAGCCCATCTTAAGCAGCTTGTAGCCCTGGTTTACGTCCTCTACCCTGTAGTTTTTGTCAATGGTCCTCAGGTATCCCTCTATCATCCTTATGAGGAAATCCCAGTTGTCTTTATCCTTCTGAAGACCGTATGGAGGGTTCTCTATTTTCATTCTTACCCTTTCCTTTTCCTCGGCAACCGTGAAAATTCCCCAGCCCATGGCCTCCATGAGGTTTTTTAAGAGTCTTAGCTTGTCCTCATTTTCCGCGTTTTTTTCCACAATCCCGTTGAAAAATCCGTAAGATATCCCGGGGACCTTCTCCAGTAAAAGGCCCTTGTTGCTGAAAAGGTGGATAATGGTGTTTTCTATCGGGTATATCACCCTTTCCCTGAAGTAGAGTTTCCGCCCGTCCATATTGAAAATCCTTCTTTTCAGCATCTCGTCAAGGGTCAGGCCCTTCATCCGGGGTATCTGGTTGAGTTTGTTGTACTCATCCTTTTTCTTGCCCTCGATAGCGAAGCCTTTCTCCGAGATTTTAAAACCGTAAGAGCATTCCCTCTTTGTCTGCTTCACGTCCGTGACTTCGGACTCCTTTCCGTACAGGGCGTTGAGAATACCCTCGTAAAAGCCCACCTGGAAAGAGTTCTTTCCTATGAGTTCGCTTGTGCCTTCATTCCTGGTTTCTATGAGGACGCGTTTACCTTCCTCCTTCATGGAGAAATCGCTCATCAGTCCCATGTTTATCCATATCTTTTTCACTAGCCCGTTCAGAAGTCTTTCCGGCCTTATCTTTTTGAAGGCGTCGGGGATCAGGACGGAGAAGTAAAGGTACATCCAGTCCCTGGCGGTGTCCTGAACCTCTTTTCCTAACCCGTTTTTTTCGCATAGCAGGAAGTATTCAGCCGGGATATCTCCGAAATAAAGGGTGTCCCTTCTCTTCTTTATCTTGAAATAATTAAGTATCACCCCTCCAGCTATCTGGAGCGTTTCTCTTCTCAAAAGTTCAGAAATTTTCATGCTGTCATATTATTTTTGTTTCTGTTAACTTAAGATCTTTGGCATCTATAACGAATTCGTGCGGTATCTTAGGGTTGAAATTCGCGTATCTCATCTTGTGAACTGTCAGTATCCTCTTGGGCATCTCCTCCAGTTCAAGGAAGGAGAGGTGAACGACACCGTCGCACTCGAAAGACTCCCCGTTTCCCGTGTCCATGTGATCCCCTCTGGTTTCGCAGAGGAGAAGCGTGCAGCCCATGGTTTTCAGGTGCTTGACCAGTTCGGAGAGGTGGAGCCTGTAAGCCCTTTCACTTTCCGCGAATATGAGAAGCTTGTTAACGTTGTCTATCACCAGCCGGTCTATTTTCGGGTAGGAAGCGATTATGTCTATGAACTTCTTCATGGTTATGTTCTCCCCCAGGGGTATGTGTTCTATGGCGAGGTTCTTTCCTATATGTTTCTCGACATCACTGAGAGAAAGTATGCCCTTGGACGCCCTCAGCAGTTCGTCCCTCGTTTCGTTAAGGGAAACATAGCAGCATTTCTCCTTTTTCTTTATACCGTCATTCAGAAATTTGAGTGCCAGAAGAGTTTTTCCAGACCCGGGTCCTCCTGACAAAAGAACCGTAGTGCTAACCGGAAAACCGCCTCCGATCAGACTGTCCAGTTTTTTTATTCCCGTGCTTACAAACATCATTTCACCTCTTTGAATATAGGTACGCCAAACCTTGATTCCTTGAGCTTTATGAGAAGGAAAACCTCGTCATCTATCTTGAACGTCCTTGCAGGGACCTTTTTTTCAAGATTGATTATCTCGTACCTGTCCAGGATTTTTTTGGGGAGCATGATCCTGTTGCTGTTCCCGAGCTTCCCGGTTGTCAGTGGCCTGTCAAGTACATTTGAGTGCGAGGGAAGTATCAGGAGGTTTCTTGTTTCCTGGCTCAGTAAATCGTACTCGTCCTTCGATATCTTCATGTTCACCATGATGTTGTCCTTTCTCATGTCAATAGAACGAATCTCGGCCATATAGCTATATTTTTAAGTAGGATATTTAAACTTTTTTGTTATTCGTTAAAAATTTACCTGAATTCAGGTCCAGAGTTCTGATGGTTCGGTCTCTGTCTCAAGGACAAGCCCGAATCTCGAGAAAAAGGTGAAACATTTAGGGCATAAGAACGCTTCTGGCTTTCTGTTCCATACCCTGCCCAATGTTCCGCAAACAGGACATTTTTCCATGAACATCAACATTGATTGGTTATTAAATAATTTTATAGTTGCCGATCTTTATATTTCTTTTCCTTGCCTCCTCCAGAATATCAAACATATTCTTTCTTCCCACTGTTTTTGATATCACGGCAACATCCTCTTTCGGGTTTAGGCTTTCGAGGTCTTTCGGGTTCCTCACAACCACTTCTCTAAACCCCTCCCTGTCAAGCCCGCGCACTCCGGAAGGCGACCCGTAACCCGGTCCGGGTAGCGATCCCTTCGCTTTCTCCTGTCTCCGAAGCTTGGAATGTATCCCCCTGGGTTTTCTCCATTTGTTTCCCAGTGATTTCTTCCTGTGACATTCCTGCCTCTTGAATTCAGGCTTTTTCTTCTTGATGGCTTTTCTGAGCTTAAGCATTTCTTCCTTCATTCTCCACCTCTATAACGTAGGGTTTCCTTGTTATGAAACACCCGTCCTGGAAAACCCTCCTGTCGTATCCCTTCACTTTCGTTACCTCCTCTATGCGGGCGGACACCTGACCGACCATTTCCTTGTCTATTCCCGTTACGAAGATCGTGTTCTTGTCTACCTCGATCTTCACATCGTCCGGTACGGGTGCTATCCTCGGTTTTCTCTCTCCCAGGAAGTTCTCTATGACCAGTTTCCCATCCTCCATCTTAAGCTTTACGGGAAAATGGGAATAAACCAGCTTCAATTCGCTTTTCCATCCCCTCTGCACTCCCAGAAACATGTTTTTCAGAAGGACTTTCCATGTTCCCATTATAGCTTTGTTCTTTTTTCTTTCGAGGTCGGAAACTATCGCAATACTCTCGTTTTCTATTTTTATCTTAACGTTCGGGTGCTTGAAATTTTTGCTGACCTCTCCCTTCCCCCCCTTGACATAGATTCTGCTGTTCTCCATCCTGACTTCAACGCCTTTGGGGATTGCAATTTCATTCTTCAGCATGCTTTTACCTCTGCAGGAATATCTTTACATTTATTAAGAAGTATATTTAAGCTTATTTCTTTTTTCCCTTACTTTTTGGTTTTTTGGCAGCTGGTTTAGGGTGTTTCTTGG
>Ga0180437_10004067_pt1 | contig 21163 bp, 13 predicted proteins | sample SS_ome_4_FD_132410 | JGI IMG/M metagenome (GOLD analysis project Ga0180437, IMG submission 132410) | Hypersaline lake sediment archaeal communities from the Salton Sea, California, USA - SS_3_D_1 metaG | ecosystem: Environmental > Aquatic > Non-marine Saline and Alkaline > Hypersaline >...
CCGATCGACGAATCCCTGAATCCCCCGATCGCCTCCCAACCGCCTCACTCATCCAGCGCCCCATGCTCGAGCCCCAGCGGCAGCGGCGCCGGCCGCTCGCACGTGCTGGCGAGTTCGACGAATCCGCCGGCCTCGGAGGCGTCGTTGAACGCCAGCATCGCATCGAGCACGTGGAAGGTCAGCTCGCCGCACGCGCGGTGCTTGCGCCCGGTCCGCAGCGAGACAGCCAGGTCCGCCGGGCCGATGCCACGGGTATTATCGGCGTAGCCGTGGGTCAACTCGACCTCCTCCCAGTCATTGCGCTTTCGCCCGATGCGGACCGGGCCGCCGAACGTGTTCGGGTCCGGCACGCTGAGGGTGGCCTCCGAGCCGTAGATCTCGATCCGCGGGAGGTTGTGGGCCTGCACGTCGAAGCTCATGATCGCCGTGCCGACGGCCCCGCAGGCGAAGTCCATCACGCCGGCGATGTGCGTGGGGGTTTGCACGGGGATCTTCTGCCCCCGCTTCTTCTCGCTGGTGATCGCCCGCTCGGCGAAGCTGATCCTCGCTCGCCCCGCCACGCGCCGGATCGGCCCCAGCAGGTTGACCAGGGCGGTCAGGTAGTACGGCCCCATGTCGAGCATCGGCCCGCCGCCGGGCTCGTAGAAGAACTCCGGGTCCGGGTGCCAGCTCTCCACACCGCTGGAGAGCATGAACGCCGTGGCCGCCACCGGCTCGCCGATGGCGCCCTCGTCGATGAGCTTCCGGCAGGTCTGGATGCCGCCGCCGAAGAAGGTGTCCGGCGCGCCGCCGACGAGCAGCCCCTTCTCGGCCGCGGCCGCCAGCGTCGCCCGGCCGTCTTCCCGGCAGATGGCGAACGGCTTTTCCGTGTAGGCGTGCTTGCCGGCGGCGAGGGCGGCCTGCATGATCTGGGTGTGGGCCAGCGGGGGCGTCAGGCAGATGACCAGCTCGACGTCGGGGTTGTCGAAGACCGCCTCATTGTGCCCCGCCGTGGGGATGTCGAACTTCTCGGCGGACGCCTCGGCCCGCTCGAGGATGATGTCCGAGCAGGCGACCACCTCCAGCGCCTCCATCTCCTTGCAGTGCGTGAAGTACGTCCCGCTGATGTTGCCGCACCCGACGATCCCGACATTCACCGGCTCGATTGCCATCGCCCACTCCATCCTGTCCGCACGATGCGACGATCTGTTCGGCCGCCCAACCCGGCGCCGGCGGCCCGGCGGAAAGGTAGCCTCTGCGCCCGCCCGACGCAACGGGCCGGATGGGCTTTTCTCGGTGGTCCCTGCCCCCGGCGGCGGCGGGACGACGCCGTCAGAACGTGAAGCCGAGCGACAGGGTCACCGCGTGCGACGGGCCGAACTCCAGGTCCACCTCCGGGTACATGTCGCACTGGTAGGCCAGGTCGATGGTGATCCTGCGGAAGCTGTAGGCGGGCCTAAGCGGTGCGGCGGAGACGCGGGAGGTTGCACGGGGGGCGAGGTGGCCCTATAAAATCCCCCCTTGGTAAGAACTTGCATCGCCGGCTGGGCGTAGAACCCAGCGACGAGGCTGTCCGTGCGCGATCGCGAACGGGCGTCGGGCGGTTTCGGACGCGCGCGGCGGGCCGACCAAGGCGGCCGATCGTGCGGCCCCATGGCGGTCGCCGCGGGTGACGGGCAATCCGCGGAGGAGCCAATGGCTCACGACATTCTGAACAAGTCGATCGAGGCCCAGACCGGGCGGGCCAGCCTGTTCATCATCGGGATCTTCGTCGGCGGCGTGCTGGTGATCAACTCGTACATCGCGGCGCTGGTGTTCGAGGACAGCTTCTACAGCGATGCGTTGGCGCTGGTGGGGGCGTTGATGCTGGCCGTGCCGATCCTCGCCCACGCGCTGAAGCACCTCTCCCACGGCCACATGCACATGGACGAGCTGGTGGCGCTGGCGGTGGTGGCGGCGTTGGCGGCCGGCGACTTCAGGGCCGCCGGCGCGGTGGCGTTCTTTCTGCTGCTGGCGAACCTGATCGAGACGCGGACGGCGCTGGGGGCCCGCGCGAGTATCGAGTCGCTCGTCCGCCTGGCCCCGACGAAGGCCCACCGCCTGGCCGACAGCACGGAGGAGCTGGTGGACCCGCGCGAGCTGCGGCCGGGCGACGTCGTCCGCGTCCGGCCGGGCGACAACATCCCCGCAGACGGCGAGGTCGTCGCCGGTACCAGCTCGGTCAACCAGGCCAACGTCACCGGCGAGTCGCTGCCGGTGGACAAGGCGGTCGGCGACGAGGTCTTCTCGGGCACGAACAACCTGGCGGGCGCCATCGACGTGCAGGTCACCCGCGCCGGGGAGGACACGACGCTGGGGAAGGTCAAGAAGCTCATCCTCCAGGCCGAGCGGACGCGGATCCCGATCATGCGCCTGATCGACCGGTACGCCTCATGGTACACGCCGACGATCCTGATGGTGACGGCCACGGTGCTGCTGTTCACCCAGCAGATGGACCGAGCGGTGACGCTGCTGGTCGTTTCGTGCCCGTGTGCGCTGGTGCTGGCCGTGCCGACGGCGATGGTGGCGGCCTTGTCGTGTGCGGCGAGGCTGGGCATCCTGATCAAGGACGTGGGCAACCTGGAGATCGCCCGCGACCTGGGGGCGTTCGTTTTCGACAAGACGGGGACGCTGACGACGGGGCAGTTGAGCGTCACGCGGATGATGCCCGCCGCCGGCGTGGACGGGGCGGACTTGCTGGTCGCCGCCGCGTCGGCAGAGGGCCTCAGCAAGCACCCCGTCGCCCGTGCCGTCGCCGCGGTGGCCGAGAAGGCCCGCGTCCGCCTGGTGGCGGCGACGGGTTTCGAGGAGGTCTCCGGGCAGGGCGTGCGGGCGTCGGTGGGCGGGCGGGCCGTCCTGGTCGGCCGGCGGGGGTGGCTGGAAGAGCAGGGCGTGGACATGGCGGCGATGGCCGGTGACGAATACGCCGAGCCGGAGGGGCTCAGCACGCTCTACGTCGCCCGCGACGCGGCCGTGCTGGGGTGGATCGGCCTGGAAGACCGCACCCGGGACGAGGCCAAACAGGCGATGGAAGAGTTGGGCGGGCTCGGCATCAACGAGCTGGTGATGGTCACGGGCGACCGGTGGTCGGTCGCACGACGCGTGGCGAGGGAGATGGGCTGCACCGAAGTGCAGGCCGAGGTCCTCCCGGCAGACAAGCTCGAGCTCGTCGCCGCCCTCAAGCGGCAGCGGCGGCGCGTGGCGGTGGTCGGGGACGGCGTCAACGACGCGCCGGCACTTGCCGCCGGCGACCTGTCGATCGCGATGGGAGCCGCCGGCAGCGACGTGGCGGTCAACTCCGCCAGCATCGTGCTGATGAACAACCACCTGGGCCGGCTGCCTTTCCTGGTGCGACTCAGCCGCAAGACCATCGGCGTGGTGCACCAGAACCTGATCTTCGGCGCGGTCTTCGTGGTGACGTTGGCCGTGCTGGCCGGACTGGGCTGGATCTCGCCCGTGCTCGGCGCGCTGCTGCACGTGGTGGGCACGACGTTCGTGATCTTCAACAGCGCGCGGCTGGTGCGGTTCGGCGAGGATCTTCACGAGGAAGAGCCCGCATCGCCGGCGGCCGCCCCGAACGTCGAGGCCGTGCCGGCGGTCTAGCGCCTGATGGCGAATTCTGAATGTCGACTGTGGAACGGAACGCACGGCAGGCCGGCGAGGGCCTATGTGACTTTGTTGAGCAGGAAGGCTTGTTTCTGACCGGGCGAGATGAACGACTATCGGCCGCCGAAGCTGAAATGGCGGCGTGTTTTCGGCAGCACGAGGACGAGCAGCGCGCCCCCGGCCACTGCTGCGCCGGCGAACAGGAGGATCGGGGCGGCGACCTTGGAATCGCCCGCGAGGCCCGGCGCGAGCAACAGGACGAGGCAGCCCGCCAGACCGAGCGCGGCGCCGGCCAGCACGACCCAGTAGCACCACCGGCTGCCTCGGGCGAATGCCCCCCAGATCAGCCACCCGAACACCGCGCCGATCAGCAGCCCGGCGGCCGCGCCGAACCGCCACGCGCCCGGCGAGGTCGGCGAGGCCGGCAGGGAGACCAGCACGAGCGCTCCCAGCGCCGCCGCGAATGCCGCGGCCCGGCCGACCCATGCGATCAGGGCCACGAGGGTCGGGCCCGCGGCCGTGCCGGTGGCCTCCAGCTCCCGCCGCTGGAACAGGGCGACTCCCAAGGCCAACACGCCCGTCGAGTACAGCACGCAGTACAGGGCGGCCGAGCCGACCAGCCTGAGGGGGACCGGACCCTCGAGGGTCAGGTCGTCCTGCGGGTAGAAGTAGGTGAAATTGGGCGTGACCCATCCGAGGAGGCGTGCGGCGGGCACGTCGTCGGCCAGTCGGCCAATGAGCTGCGGATGCGCCGACCCGACCAGGAAGACGCCCGTGCAGACCAGCAGCGTCATCGCCTGTCCGAGGCGCGTGCTGGCCGTCACGGCCAGCGCAGAGAAGATCACCGCGGCCAGGAGCATCATCACCAGCTCGAGCAGCCGCTGGGCGGGCAGCCCCGTGCCGAACGGCACGAGGTGCCAGTTCTTGCCGACGAACCCGATGGCGACCATGGCGGCCGACAGGCAGACCGAGCCGGCCAGCACGCCCGTCGACGTGAACGGCCAGCCGAAGAAGAGGTTGCCCACCATCGTGATCAGGACGGCCAGGCCGAAGGCCGACAGCCCCAGCACGATGACCGGCCAGTCCGCCTTGTCGAAGGCGGCGGGCATGACCTTGTGGCGTGCGAGCATGAGGAACACGAGGGAGCAGAGGTAGTAGGCCACGGCGACCGCGGCGGCCACGCCGGCGAACTTGCCCAGCACGAACGTCGCGCGGGAGACGGGCTTGGTCAGGACGATCAGTGCCGTCTTCTCCTCGATCTCCCGCCGCAGGACGCCGGAGGCGCTGAAGGCGGCGATCAGGAGGCTGGAGACCCGCAGCCACGCCAGCCCGACGTCCTCCATCATCTGCTGGTCGGTCTCGTGGTAGTCGACCGACAGGGTGTAGCCGGAAAACGGCAGCGTGTGGATCAGCAGCGCAAAGGTGGCGAGCACCACGGCGGTGTAGACCGGCTGGCGGATCGTCTGGACAAACGTGTTGGCGGCTATGGACCAGAGCTTGATCATCTTCGGCTCGTCACAGGTCGCGGCGTCCGAACGAACAGTGTTACGCCCGGCACGGGCGGGAGGTTCCCGCGGCCGGGCGGGATTGTACGGTCGGGAATGGCCCGTCCTCAAAGGAATCTCGTATGAAGACGCAGAGGCGAGGCAAGAACCTGTCGCTGGCCGGAGCGGTCCTCCAGGCGGGCTTCACCGTGGCGATGCTCGTGATCGGGACGGTGACCGACGCGAAGGCGGCGGTGGCGTGCGCCTGGCTGCTGGCCGGCGGCGTGGGCCTCTGGCTGATGGGGGCGATCCTCTTCTACTGCCGACAGCTCGAACGACAGGAACAGGCCGAGTTGGCCGAACTGGCCGGGGACGCGCAGACGGGCACGATCTTCGAGGCCGAACGCGACCTGTCGCTCCGCCCGGCGCGGGCGAGGGTGGCCTTCGTCGACCGATGGATCGTGCCCGGCTTCACACTGCTGCTGATCGGCTACCTCGTGGCGATGGGCGTGCTGGTGCTGATGGCCGTGCGGTTCCTCTTCGCCCAGAGGACGCTGCCCCCGATCACCCACCTGCCCCCCGGCGTGCTGTTCAGCGTGTTGGTGGGGTTTGTCGGCTTCCTGTTCAGCCGCTACGCGACGGGCATGAGCAGCCGCCTCGAGTGGCGCCCCCTCCGCGCGGCGGCCAGCTACCTGCTGCTCTGCACCCTCGCCGTCGCCGCCGTCATCGCCGGGCTCGTCTGTGCGTGGTGGGGCTACCGCCGGGTGGACCTCGTCATCGCCGCCGCCATCCCGATCGCCCAGTTCGTCCTCTCCGCCGAGATGCTCGTCGGCCTCATCCTCGACCTCTACCGCCCGCGCGTCCCCGGCCGCGAACGACGGCTGACCTTCGACAGCCGACTGTGCAGCCTGCTGGCCGAGCCCGGGCGCGTGGGGCACTCGATTGCGGAGACGCTGAGCTACCAGTTCGGCTTCGACGTCTCGGGCACGTGGTTCTACCGCCTGCTGAGCAAGGCGATCGTGCCGCTGATCGTCTTCGCGGCGGCGGTGCTGGTGGGGGTGACGTCGGTGGTGGTCGTCTACGAGGGCCAGCAGTGCGTCGTGCTGCACTGGGGACGCCGTGACGAAGGCCGCCTGCTGGGGCCGGGCGTGCACCTGAAGTGGCCCTGGCCGGTCGACACGGCCAAGCACTTCGACACGCGGCGGATCCACGAGCTTCGCGTTGGCGAGGGGGGCCAGCGCGAGCCTGTGGAGCGGAAGGGTCGCGAAGTGCGGCTGTGGACGGAGGCCCACGGCAGGTACAGGGAGTTGGACTTCCTGCTGGCGATTCCTCCGCGGACGCGCCGGGCCGGCGGCCCGGCGGCGGCGACCCAGCCGGCGGGGCAGGGCGCATCGGCGGCCGAGCCGCCGCCGGTCAACATCATCAAGCTCGTCGTCTCCGTGCAGTACCGGATCGCCGACGTGTACAAGTTCGGCTACCGCTACGTGGACGCGCCCGTGCTGCTGGAGGGGGTGGCCTACCGCGAGATGGTCCGCTACTGCGCCAGCGCCACGCTCGACACGGAGTCGGGCGCGGGCGGGGGGGACCGGCCGGAGGCGATCATGACCTCCGGCTGGGCGAAGGCGTCGAAGGCGCTGGGCGAGCGCATCCGCCGGGAGGTCGGACCGGAAGGGCTCGACCTCGGCGTGGAGATCACGTCGGTCCGGCTGATCTCGGTGCATCCGCACCACGAGGCGGCGGAGGCGTTCGAGGCCGTCCTGGCGGCCGAGCGGCAGCAGGACGAGATGCGCTATCGCGCCGAGGGGGAGGCAAACCGGATGCTGGCGAAGGTGGCGGGCGACCCGGACTCGGCGCTGGAGTTGGCGTTGGCGATTCGCCGGCTGGAGCAGTTCCGCAGCCTGGCCGGCGTGCGGGCCAACGGGGTGGAGTACTCCGCCAACCTCCGCCGCTACGTCCGGCAGACGGTTCGGGACCTCGCGGCCCTGCTGGCGGAGATCCATCGCGAGGGCCTTCTGGGCAAGCTTCCGCAGTTGGCGTCGTCGGCGACGCGGCGGGCCGACGCGGCCGCGGCGGCGGGCCTGGCCGAGTCCCTGGCGGCGCGGCTGGCCGACGTGGCCGAGGACCTCCGCAAGCAGGACGCGGACCTCCTGAGGCAGTTGGAGCAGATCGGGCGTGATCCGTTGCTTCGCACGCTGGACGCGCCGGGCGGGGCGGCCCAGCAGCGGCTGGCGGGGCGATACGCAGCGCACCTGCTGGATCTGCTGGGCGCATGGGCGGATTCCGAAGGGTTCGACTTTGCCGGCCGGGCCGAGGCGGCCCGGAATCGGGCCGACGCGCTGTTCGCCCGCGCTGGCGGGGCGTCGGCCAGCCTTGTCGCGGCGGCCACCAGCTTCCGATGGCGGCACGAAATGGGCGAGCGGGCCCGGGTCGAGCCGTTCCAGAAAGAGCGTCTGGCCTACGAGGCCAGCCCCGACCTTTACCTGCTCGACCGCTGGCTGGACGTCTGGGACCTCGTCCTGCCGAACATGACCAAGTACGTCCTCGGGGTGGACCGAGACAGTGTGGAGCTGTGGCTGAACTGGGAACGTCAATCCCGGGGCCTGGAGGGTGCCTTCGAGAGCGGCAGCGACGGGTCGGGCGGCTGAGCCCGCCCGGACGAGGATGCGAGCGTGAGACGACACGTGGATCAGACAAAGGGCGCAGAGATGCTCAGAGACAGAGGCCGGACGGGCAAGGTCGCCAGCGTCGCCATCGTGGCGCTGGTGGTGGTGCTGCTGCTGGCGTGGATGGTGACGTTCAAGGTGGAGTTCACCGAGTACGTGCTGGTGCAGACGTTCGGGAAGACGACGGCGGTGCTGGACGGATCGACCGACGCGGGGCTGCACTTCAAGTGGCCCTTCGTTCAGAAGGTCGTGCGCTACGACGCGCGGACGTTCGTCTTCGAGGACGCGATGCACGAACTGTCCACGAAGGACAAGCAGAACATCACGCTGACGACGTTCTGCGCGTGGCGGATCGCCGAGCCGCAGAAGTTCCAGACGGCGGTGGAGACCGTCGAGGCCGCCCGGGAAGGCATCCGCTCGAAGCTCCGCAGCGCAAAAAGCGCGGTCACCGGCGCCCGCAGGATGGATGAGCTGGTCAACACCGACCCGAAGAAGATGCGGATCGCCGACGTGGAGGGGGAGATCCTCTCCGTCGTCGCCGCCGAGGCGAGGCGGGATTACGGCGCGGAGGTCACCCTCGTTCGCGTGCGGAACCTCGGGCTGCCCGAATCGGTGTCCAACCGCGTGATCGAGGCGATGAAGACCGAGCGTCAGGAGGCGGCCGGGGAGTACGAGGCGACCGGGCAGGCGCAGGCGACGGCCATTCGCGAGCGGGCGCGGTCGGCCAGCGAGCAGATCCTGGCCTTTGCCGGCCGCAAGGCGGGCGAGATCCGCACCGAGGGCATCCGCGCGGCGGCGGAGCTTTACGGGCAGTTCAAGAAGAACTGGCAACTCGCCGCCTACCTGCGGTCGCTCGAGTCGCTCCAGAAGGAGCTGACCGGGCGGAGCGTGATCCTCCTGGACGGCTCGGAGATTCCGGCCGTCAAGTACTTCCGCGATGGCCCGTCCCTGCCGACGACCGCCCCGGCCGCGATGCCGGCGGCGCCGGCGGCGAAGGACCGGCCGGCCTCCGCGAAGCCCAAACCCGAGTAGCCCCGCAAAGGCGACGACATGACAGACGAACACGATCATCATCCCATCCATGACGACGGGTGCTGCCCCCCGCACGGCGGGCCGGGCGCCGGTGACGACGGCGGGGGGGAGTTCATCGACCCGGCGGGCCGGCACCTCGCGTCGGCGCTGCGGACGAGCTTCCGCGTGCTGACGGGCATCATGATCTTCGGGGTCGCGGCGTTCCTGGCGATGGGGTTCTCCTTCGTCGAGCCGGGCGAGGTGGCCATCCGGACGGTCTTCGGCGAGGTCGTCGGCACGACGCCGGAAGGGCTTGCCTACAACTGGCCCGCGCCGATCGGGCGGATCGAGAAGATCCGCGTCGGCGAGCGGACCATCCGCATCGACGACTTCTGGATGAACGAGACGGACAAGGACCTCGCCCAGCGGGACCTGCGAAAACGCCAGGCCCCGCGAGGCGGACTGAGGTCGGGCCTCGACGGGGCGCTGCTGACCGGCGACCGAAACCTGCTGCATGTCCGCCTCGAGTGCACCTTCTCGATCCGTCGGCGGTGGGACCGAACCACCGAGGACGACCCGGTCCTCCAGTTCCGCCGCAACGTGCTGGACGCCAACGAGACCGTACGTGCCGCGGCGTGTGCTGCCGCGATCCGTGCCGCGGCGACGCGGACGGCCGACGGGCTTCAGTCCACCAAGCGGGCCGAGTTCGAAAACGAGGTCCGCCGTCTGACCCAGCAGGGGCTGGACGAACTCGCCTCGGGCCTCGGCGTGCGGACGGTGAAGGTGACGCGGTCGATCTGGCCCCTGCGGACGCTGCCCGATTACGACGCCGCCCAACGAGCCGTCCAGGGCGCCAAGGACGCCCGGAGCAAGGCGCTCGGGCTGGCGGTCAAGCTGCTGAACACCACCGCCGGGCCCGGGGCCGCCGAGAAGCTCGTCGGCAGCCTCGCCGACGTCACCGGGGCCGGCGAGGAATTGCCCGCCCGCCGGACGGCATCGGGCGAGGGGGACTACAACCTGATCGGCCAGTACTCAGACGCTGTGGCCGCCAACGACGAGGCCGCCGCGGCCGCGCTGCTGGCGCGGATCGACAACGTGCTCGTCGGCGAGTCGCTCGGCCAGGTCAGCCGCATCCTCGACGAGGCCAAGACCGAGAGCACGAAGATGACCCAGGGCATCCGAGAGCGTGTCGAGGAGTTCGAGAAGCTCCTGCCGGAGTATCTGAAGGCCCCCGAGTTCACCATCCGGCGGAAGTGGGACGAGACGCGGGAGAAGATCCTGTCGGCGCCGACCGTCGAGCGGTACTACATCACCACCGGCGGCGGGAAGACCGTGCTGAGGATCAGCCGCGACCCGGACATCGTGCGCGAGATCGACCGCCAGATGCTCCGCGGCGGCGCCGGCGGCGGCAGCGCCGGCAGCAGCAACGGCTCGACGAAGTAGCGCATGATCAGAAGCGAACGGTGAATGCCGAGCGCAAGAGACGGCCGCCCGCGGTGAACCCCGCGGGGCGACGGCGACCGAGCGAAGGCGCGAGCCCTCGCCACCAGGCCGCTGGTGCAGACGTTCCGGAACAAGCAGAAAAAGGCCCCCATGAGCGAAGCCACTGATGCCGTCGTCGTCACGCGGAACCTGACGAAGGTCTTCCGCGATTTCTGGTTGCGGGAGAAGGTCACCGCCGTGGCCGACCTGGACCTCGAGGTCCGCCCGAAAGAAGTGCTCGGACTGCTGGGCCCCAACGGGTCGGGCAAGAGCACGACGCTGAAGATGATCCTCGGGCTGCTGTTCCCGACGCGGGGCCGGATCGCGGTATTCGGCCGGCGGCCGACCGACGTGCGGAGCAAGGCCCGCATCGGTTTTCTGCCGGAGGAGTCCTACCTCTACCCGTTCCTCGACGCCCGGGAGACGCTGGCGTTCTATGGGCGGCTGTTCCACCAGCCGCGAATGCAGCGGCGGCGGCGAGTCGACATGCTGCTGGAGATGGTCGGGCTCGGCAGCGTGGCCCATCGGCGGATCGGCGAGTACAGCAAGGGCATGCAGCGGCGGATCGGGCTGGCGCAGGCGCTGATCAACGACCCGGACCTGCTGATCGTCGACGAGCCGACCAGCGGGATGGACCCGATCGGCACGAAGCAGTTCAAGGACCTGATCCGCACGCTCGCGGCGCGGGGCAAGACGGTGATCCTCTCCAGCCACCTGCTGGCCGACGTCGAGGACGTCTGCGACCGCGTGTGCATCCTCTACGGCGGCCGGCGCCAGGCGGCCGGGAGCGTCGACGAGCTGCTCAGCCAACAGTCGATGACGCAGATCACGACCGAGCGGCTGGACGAGCCGACGCTCGCGCGGGTCGGCGAGGTCCTGGCGGCCGCGGGGCGCGACGTGATGGAAGTGAGCACCCCGCGCGCGAAGCTGGAGGACCTGTTCCTCCGGATCGTCGAGGAGGCGAGGGAGCGTCGGGTGGTCACCGGCGGGGCGGTCGCCGGCGGGGCCGTGCCCGAGTTCCTGCGGACAGGGGAGGGCGAGCCCGCCGCGGCGCCCGCCGGACGCGAGGTCATCGAACAGCTCGTCGCCGCCGCCGGGCGGGACGGGTCCGCCGCCGAGGCCGAGACGCCCCAGGCCCTGCCCGACGCCGCGATCCCCCCCCCGCCGGCCGCGGAAGTCATCGAGGACCTCGTCGCCGCCGGACAGCCCGACCAGGCCGATGACGGGCGAGAGGCCGATCCCGATGCCGCCGATGCCGCCGGCCCGCCCTCGCCGCCGCCGGAGGCCGACCGGTTGGTCATCGAGGACCTCCTCGGCGGCGCCGGCGGCAACGAGGAGGACCCGCAGCGATGACGGGCGTGTGGACGGTGGCGAGGCACACGTTCTGGCAGTGCGTGCGCACGAAGGTGGCCGCCGTGTTCGCCGTCCTGCTGGCCGTCTCGCTGGCCCTGCTGCCCTCGCTGATGGAGGGCGACGGCACGCTGTCGGGGCGGATCCGGACGCTGCTGGACTACTCCACAACCGTCATCAGCGTCCTGCTGGCGCTGGCGGTGACGTTCCTGTCGATCGCCGTGGTCAGCGGCGACGTGCGGGACCGGCAGATCTTCCTGATCTGCACGAAGCCGGTCCACCGGTGGCAGTACATCCTGGGCCGCTGGCTCGGCGTGGTCCTGCTGGCCGGTTCCCTGCTGGCCGGCTCGAGCGCGGCGGTCTACGGGGCGGCGCAGTACGTGCGGGGACGGACGGACCTGGCCTTCAACGCCGAAGATCGCCGGGCCGTCGAGACCGAGGTGTTCACCGCGCGAACCGAGATCACCGCCGACCCGCCCAACGTCGATGCCCGCGTCGCCGAACGCATCGAGCAGCAGAAGAACTCCGGTGAGTGGGCCGCTTCGGTGGCGGCCTACAAGGACAACTTCAACCTGACCGACACGCGGGCGGCCGAGCGGCTCGTCGGGGACATGCGAAGGGCCGCCGCCGCCGAGATGCAGTCCGTCGGGCCGGGCAAGTCGCTGCGGTGGACCTTCTCCGACGTGCGCGTGCGAGGCGAGGACGTCCGCGGCAGCGGGGTGGTCCGCGCGCTGAACCGCTCGAGGGGGCAGGTCGTGATCGAGACGTCCGAGGACGTGCTCAGCCGGATGCTGATCTTCGGGCCCGTCTCCGTCGACGGCGTGACCGGGCGGGTCGAGGGGATCTGGAAGGAAGGCTTTCGCGCGCAGTTCGCGCTGGAGGACATGACCGGGCAGCAACTGACCGACCTGCTGCCCGGGCACCGAGTGCAAGTCGTCGCCGAGCCGACGGTGCAGATCACCTACCGCGTGAAGGGCGGCGCGGCGAAGGTGGCCTGGCAGGTGGAGAACGCGGCGACGGGCTTCGTCCACTACGAGCCGCCGCGCGACGTGGCGGTGAACATGCCCGTGACGGTGATCGCGCCCGCCCGGGCGGTGGATCGGGCCGGCCGGCTTCAGGCGAGCATGATCAACTACTCCCCCGCCAGCGTGACCGTCCTCAGCCGGGACGTCTCCGTGCTGTACGAGGTGGGCGGCTTCGAGGTCAACTTCGTCAAGACGGTCGTGCTGATGCTGACCGGCCTGGCGTTTCTGGCGGCGATGGGCATCTTCGCGGGCAGCTGGCTGTCGTTCCCGGTCGCCTGCCTCCTCTGCCTGACCATGCTGTTGCTCGCCATCGGCTTCCGGTTCCTGACCGAGGCGATCGGGTACGGGCTGGACTTGCCGGGCTACACCGAGCACGTCTGGGTATACCAGTTGGGCTATCTCCTGCTGGCGGTGATGAAGCTCCTCCTGCCGGACCTCGGCTCGCTGCTGGCGACGACGTTCGTGGTCGACGGGCTCGAGTTGACGTGGGGCTATTTCGCGGAAGTTGCCGCGCTGATGGTCGCCGTCCGCGGGGCCATCCTGTTGGCGTTGGCCTGTTGGGTCTTCCACCGGCGCGAGCTGGCGCGGGTGCAGGTGTAATGTTGGGGTAAGACGGAATGGACTCGGTGCGCATGAAACAGTCTGCATGGGTGGCCGCGGCGATCGGGTGCTTCGTCGCCGCCGGGCTGCTCCAGGAGACGCGCCGGACCCGCAGCAACCTGTGGGAGATCGTCCCGGGGCGGGCCTTCATCGTCAGCTACCTCTGGATCCGCGCCGATCGCCTCAAGGAGGAGGGGCGATACTACGACGCGATGCAGCAGGCCGAGTGGATCTGCCACCTCCAGAGCCGGTTCCCCAGCGTCTGGGGCTTCATCGCGTGGAACATGGCCTGGAACATCTCGGTGGCCACGCACACGCCGCAGGAGCGTTGGCTGTGGGTCCACAACGGCCTGAGGCTGCTGAGGGACGACGGCATCCGCCTGAACCCCAAGAGCCTGCTGCTGTACAAGGAGCTGGGGTGGATCTTCTTCTTCAAGCTGGGGGGCAACCTCGACGACATGCACTGGACGTACAAGCGGCAGTGGGCGGTGCGGATGCAGGACCTGCTCGGCGCGCCGCCCGAGGGCTCGACGGAGCAGGTCATCGCGGCGTTTCGCCCGATCGCCGAGGCGGCGCTGGACCGGGACCCCGACCGCCAGGGCCGGCAGACCGTCCAAGGCGACAAGCTCCTCGAGCTGCTGGCCGATCCGGAGGTCAAGGCGTACGCGGCTTTGCTCGCCGAGCACGGCGCGAAGGTCGACGAGACGTTCCTGAGCGTCCACACGCACTTCAGCCGGGACCCGGCCGTCACGATGGTGCGGACGGCCCTTCCGGAGCCGGCCGACGACCGGGACTTCGCCCTCTCGAAGCTGATCGGCGATCCGGCCCACGCGTCGGCCCGGCGGAAGATCCTGGCCTTTCTGCGGGCGCAGATCCTCTGGAACGAATACCGGATGGACCCCGCGGTGATGCTGAAGATCATGCAGCAGTACGGGCCGCTCGACTGGCGCCTGCCGGAGGTGCACGGGGTCTACTGGCTGGTCCACGGGCGCGACGTCTGCGGGGACGCCTCCCCCGACCGCTACGACGCGCTGAACACGGATCGGATCGCGCTGAGCTGCCTCCAGGACCTGACCTCGCGCGGGCGGCTGACGATGATCGACGCGCGCCCGCGAGGCACGACGGAGGACGTGCTGAGCCTCGAACCGACGAAGGCCACCGCCGACAAGGACCTGCCTCGCGTCCGCCTGTACCGCAACTACGACCTGCGGTTCGTTCAGGCAACGCATGACGAGTACATGCGGCGGATCACGGCCTGGGCGGTCAGCGAGGAGAAGGCCCGGGAGCAGTTCGCGAAGAACCCCCTCCGCAACGGCCATATCAACTACCTCGTCAATGCGATCAAGACGCTGTACGCCGGTCATCGGCGCGTCGAGGCCCAGCGGTGGCTGAACTGGATTCGCGAGAACTACAAGCCGGTCGGGCCCGAGTGGGTCCTCAGCGACGTGGAGGACTTCGTCCTCTGGGGCCTGCACCGGGACCGGGACGCCCCTCGCGGGCTGGCGGAGAGCCAGATCAGCGTCTCGCTGGCCGTGGCGTTGGTGGCGATGGCGCGGGGCGACCAGACGATCGGCGACGAGAGCTACCGGTATGCCCGGAAGGTCCACCGCATCTACAACGAAGACCGCGACGAGCGCACGCGGCTGACCGAACTGAACAACTACGCCTGGACCAACGCCCTGCGTCTGTTGGTGGCCCCGCGGGCGCTGGGGTACCATCTGACGTTGACGGAACGTTCGGCGCTGTACAAGGGGCTGGACGAGGCTTCGCGCGAAGCGGTCTACCCCCGCGCCGCCGGGGCGTTGAAGCAGTACTGCAAGGCCGAGGGCATGGATTTCGCCAAGGCCTTCCCCCCGCCGCCCAGCCGCCGGAAGAAACCCGCCGGCCGGCCGGCCGCCCCCGCCCTCATCAGCCCGTGATGCTCCCTCAACGGCGGGTTGTCGTGCGCCGTTGCCGCCCCACAAGCCGGCCTATCGCAGCGCGTCTTCGAGCAGCTTGAAGCCGAGCAGCGACTGGGAGATGATCAGCTTGTTGCCGACGATCTTGATGTCGCCCTGCCCGTCCGGCTGCCACATGTCATCGCCGATCATCTTCTTGATGATCTCGATGATGGTCTCGCGGTGCTTTTCCTTCATCTCGGCGTAGTTCTGTTCCTTGTCTCTGTTGCGGCGGGAGTCGTCGTCGCCGAAGAGGCCCTCGTTGGTGCCGCCGCCGGTCTCGCTGGGAGACCGCTCGGTGGCGCTGTCCAGCTCGATCCTCGGGCCCTTCATGTCCGGAACGACCATCAAGGCGCTGCCGGCGTCGATGACGCGAGTGATGACCTTCCGGTTCAGCGTGTTGCCGCTGGCCACGAGGACGACCCCGCGGTCGATGACCCAGTAGATGCTGTCGAGCTTGCCCCGCCCGGCGTTGACCTGGTCGAAGACGAGATCCAGCGCCCGCGCGACGGAGATCTTCCTCACGTTCAGCGTGATCGGCGTGTCCGGATCGATCCCGTCCTGCTCCAGCGAACGCCAGTTGACGTGGAAGTTGATCTTCGTGACCGTCTTGAAGAACCCCAGCGCGTCGCGGAACGGGAGCTTGTTGAAGTTGATGTTCGGCATGACGTTCGGCGCGGCCGGGCGCCGCCGGGGCGTGGAACGGTCGGCCGGCTTGGTCGCGAGCTTCGCGGCCGCCTGGCTGGAGAGGCTCTCCATCAGCAGGATCCGCCGGTGCGTGGAGATGACGATCTCGCCCCCCATCACGCGATAGCCCAGCGGATGTCCGCTCTTGCCCGCGCGGGCGAGCATCACCTCGAGCAGTTGCTTGTAGGTGACTTTCTGCACCGAGACGGAGACGGGCTTCTTGGCCGTCACCCCCGTCTTCTCGAGGGCCTTCCAGTCGACGCGGACCTTCACGCCCGCCTGTTGGGCGTAGTCCGTCAGCGCCGCGCCCAGCGAGGCCTTCACCGAGTACCGGGCGACCTTCCGCTGAAGGGCCCGCTCGGGCGAGACCGCTCGCCGAGGCGCCGCCTCGACCTTCACGGCGGCCAGACAGACCGCCACCACACACACGCCTGCCAGGAGAATCCTGTACTTCATGACTGACCTCCCACCCAAAGACCCAAAGGACCGTTCACACTCGCCGCCGGTAGGTAAGGACCCATGATTGCCGTTTCGGCCGGGCGGCGTGGCCTGTCCGCCTATATCTTATCGGATCGCAACGGCCTCCGCAGGTTTTTTTCGGCTCATCTCCGTCCCTTTGTCATTCTGTGCGACGGACGCGGCAGAGCGGGATCGGTTCGGCTATACTATGCGCCCGGCGTGGCCGGCCGGGCCGGCGCGCCCGATCTGGAAGGAAAGGAAACCCCATGAGGCAGAAGGCAAAGGTGCAGGCAGGGCGGGCGGCGAGGAGCGCTCTGGCGGCTCTGGCCGCGCTGTGCTCCGCGGCCGCGGGGGCCGGGCCGGGCGGCCAGGCGGCGAGGCCAAAGCAGCGGGTCGTCGTCATGACCGACATCGGCGGCGATCCGGACGATCGGCAGTCGATGGTCCGCTACCTGCTCTACGCGTGCGATTTCGATACGGAGGGCCTGCTGACGGGCCTGGGCCACGGCCACAGCAACACCACGCGCCCTGAGCTGATCCGCCAGGCCGTCGCCGCCTACGGGAAAGTGCTCGGCCGCCTGCGCGAACATCGGGCGGACTACCCGTCGGCCGAGAAGCTGACCGGGCTGATCAAGAAGGGGCGTGACACGGACATGCACGAGGTCGGCGCGGGGAAGGACTCCGAGGCGTCCGACTGGATCATCAAGGTGCTCGACCGCGCGGACCCGAGGCCCGTGTGGTTCAGCATATGGGGCGGGCCGAGAGAGCTGGCGCAGGCGATCTGGAAGGTGCAGCAGACGCGCTCGGCGAAGGAGTTGGCCGCCTTCAAGCGGAAGATCCGCGTCCACTCGATCGCCGACCAGGACCGCACGGCCGGCTGGGTCAAGAAGAACCACCCCGACGTGTTCTGGATCTTCTCGAACCGGATGTTCCGCGGCATCTGGTCGTCGGGCGATCAGTCGCTGGTCTCGCCGGAGTGGCTCGCCAGGCACGTGCTGACAGGCCACGGGCCGCTGGGGGCGGTCTATCCGGCCAAGGCGGCCGGCAAGGTGGGCGTGAAGGAGGGCGACACGCCGTCGTTCACTTACCTCCTGCCGGACGGGCTGAGCGATCCGGAGCAGCCCCAGTGGGGCAACTGGGGCGGGAGGTTCCGGCGGGCCGGCACGGAGTACCTGCCGGCCTCGGACACGGTCGACGGCCGGCGGAGCACGCTGGCGACGATCTACCGCTGGCGGCGGGCCTACCAGAACGCCTTCGAGGCCCGCATGGACTGGTGCGTCAAGCCTCGCGGCCAGGCCAACCACGAGCCCGTCGCCGTCTGCAATGGAGACAGGACGATCCGCGTTCTGAAGATTGCCGCCGAGCCCGGCTCCAAGGTCAAGCTCAGCGCGGCCGGGTTGGCCGACGGCGACGGCGACAAGCTGGCCTGCAAGTGGTGGGTGTATCGCGAGCCGGGCAGCTTCCGGGGCGAGGCGGAGATCGGCGGCGCGGACGGATTGGAGGCAGTCGTGACCGTTCCCGCCGCGGCGGCCGGGCGAACCATCCACGTCATCCTCGAGGTCACCGACGACGGCAAGCCGCCGCTGACGGCGTACCGGAGGGCGATCCTGGCCGTCGGCGGCAAGCCGGTCGGCCCGCCGGCGGGCGCGGGCGACGGCACGCCCGTCACGCGGCTGGAAGGTCCGCCCAGGAAGACGGGGCCGTGGGCGTTCTATCGCGGCATCAACCTGAACGGCCCGGCGGTCGAGATCGACGGGCACAAGTGGGAAGGCGACAAGGCGGCGAACTTCTCCTGCACGAACCGGGCGGTCAACGACCCGAGCGTCCGCCTGAGCCCGCCGACCGACAAGGCCCGCGCGAAGATGATCCACGCCTTCCGCTGGGACCACCGCGCGTCGCTGACGCTGACGGCCGTGCCGGCCGGCACCTATGCCCTCTACGCCTACGTGTGGGAAGACAACAACCCCGAGACGTTCACCGTCTCGGTCAACGGACGCCCTGTCGAGCGCGACGTCGACAGCGGCACCGAAGGCCAGTGGCAGCGCTTGGGGCCGTGGGTCGTCCGCGTGGCGGACGGCAGGATCCACATCAGCAGCCGCGGCGGGGCGGCGAACTTCTCCGGCATTGAGCTCTGGCGCCGCGGCGGGCCGGCGAAGCCGTGATGCCGGCCCCCGAAGCGGCCGCCCGGCAGGAGCTCAACCTCGCTTGCCGAGCTTCTGGAGGACGGCACGGGCCTGGTCGATCTGCTTGAAGCGCTGCTCGGCTCGGCGGAACTGGGGCGTGTGGGCGGCCTTTCGGCCGTTGCGCCACGTCAGGCCGAGTTGCTTGTGAAGCAGCTCGTGGAAGACGATGTAGTCCACCACGAAGGCCGGCACGTCCGCGCGGTCGAGCGTCGAGCTGACCATGACCGTGTCGTGGGCGTAGTCGTAGTGGCCGAACTTCCGCATCGTGTAGCTTTGGCTCCACGCCAGGCGCGGCCGCGGCAGGCCGGCGTCGAAGTAGGCGGCGCTGACGCGGGCGAACGCCGCGCCCAGATCGTGGTGGGCCCCCGCCGTGCGGGCCGCCTCGCCGGCCAGCTCGTCCAGCTCGGCCGCGACGGCCCGGTAGCCCTCGGCCAGCACGTGCTGGAGGACCCGCTGCCTGCCTTCCCTGCGGAAGGCCATTGCCGCCAGGTCCGCCATCGCCTCGGCGCCCAGGCCGATCATCGCCGTCGGCATCGTCGCCCGCGTGCCGTCGGCGTAGCCCCTCAGCCGAAAGATGCCCTTCATCGGCACGAAGCAGACCCACACGGGCGGGGCGTACTTGCTGGAGGCGGCCGCCTCGCGGTCGAAGGCCGGCCGGGCGCGGGCGACCGCGCCGACGTACGCGTCGAAGTGCTCGCGGTCGGCGAAGTAGTTCAGCCACGCCACGCGACGCCGCGAGTCGTCCTTCAGATGCTCCAGCCGCAGCGACTCGACGGCCATCAGCTCCTCGATCTGTTCGGCCGCCGTGCTGATCTCCTCGTGGATCCGGCCGAGCTCCGCAGCGCCGGGCGCCTCGGCGACGCGGAGGGCGGCGTCGTCGACGCGCCCCTTCAGCCCCGTGATGCGGACGTTGCCCAGCAGATGCCCTTCGTCCTCGGCCGTTTTGGACGGCTCGACCGAATCGAGGTCGACGCCCTTGAGAAACTCGAGGGCCTTCCGGTTGGCCGGCGAGAGGGCATCGGGCTTGAGCCCCTCATCATCCAGCAGCAGCTCGATCTGCTCGATCGTATCGCCGACCTGCCTCCGCAGCTCCTCCAGCGCGGCCGCCGAGATCGGCGACCCCAACTGCCGCCGAACCAGATTTGCCAGCCGCACGATCCCTCGAACACGTAGCCGCTTCATGCCCGCCTTACGTAGCATCCAACGCCGGGCCGGTCAACCGCTCCGGCCAGACGCATCGGCCCCCGCAGGGAGGCGGCGGGGGCAGGTGAAGGCGCAAGCCCACGGAGGGGGCTGAGGACGTGGGTGAAGGCGAACGTCCGGGGCGCGCCTACCTCGCCCTGACGTCGTAGGCGATGAGGGCCTGGCCGTGGCGGATGTATAGCGTGCCGTTGGCGACGACGGGGTGGGCCCAGTGCTGCTCCTTGCCCTTGGTGACCTTGAACTGGCCGTGGATCTTGTAGGCGGTGGGGGACACCTCGATCAGCGAGACCACCCCGCCCTTCTCGTCGTAGGAGTAGATCCGTTCGTCGGCGTAGGTGATGCCCGCCTTCTTCACTTCCTTGACCTGGTAGACGACCTTTCCCTCGCGGGGGTCGAGGCAGAGGAACTTGCCCCGGCTGCTGGACCCGTAGATCCGTCCGCCGATCAGCAGAACGCCCTCGTGGTGGTTGTCGAGCTGCTTCTCGCTCCAGACGTGGGCGGCGGCCGTGCCATCGGCAGACAGCTTCAGCAACTGGCTGCCGAAACGGTACCCGCTGGTGGCGTAGACCATTCCGTCGAAGAACAGCGGCGTGTTCGGGTGGGCGCCGTAGCGGTTGCGGTGCGGGTGCTTCCAGAGGACCTTGCCCGTCTTCGCGTCGAGCCCGACGACGTGGTTCTCGGTCATCGTGATGATCGCTTGGGTGGGTCCGACGTTCGCGCAGATCGCCGAGCAGTAGGCGCTCTTGTCGGACAGCCCCTTGCTGGCCCAGACGCGCTTGCCGGTGGCCTTGTCCAGCGCGGCGACCGCCGCGTCGGGCCCGCCGGGGTGGCAGATCATCAGGTTGCCGACGATCAGGGGCGACTCGGCGATGCCCCAGCGGATGTTCTTCCCGCCGAACTCCGCCATCGTGTCGAGGTCCCACTTCTTCTTGCCGGTTTCGGCGTCGAAGCAGGCGGCCCATCCCATGCCGCTGTAGACGTACGCGTTTGCGCCGTCGATGGTCGGGCAGGTGCGGGCCTGCGGGAAGTTGGTGGTCCACTCGGGCCCGTAGACCTGCTTCCACTTCAGCTTGCCGGACAGGTCGAGGGCATAGAGGACCCCCTTCTTGCCCTCGGTGCCGGTCAGGTAGATCGTCTTGCCGACGACAGAGACGGCCGCATAGCCCTTGCCCGGCGTGTTGACCGCCCAGAGCTCTTTCGGCCCGCCGGCGGGCCAGCTCTTCAGCAGCCCGGTTTCCTTGGATATTCCGTCGCGGTTGGGCCCTCGCCACTGAGGCCAGTCGTCTCCGTGGCATACCGAGCTGATCTGAAGCCCAACAAGCAAAACCAGCCAATGCGCGCAGCGTCTCATTCGGTGTATCCTCTCTCTGTCTGCGTAGCCGGAAGTCCACGGCTCCATAGAGTACTAACGCGGACCGGCGCGCAGGTTTCGAGCGGATTGGCAAAATCGGCCCG
>Ga0180437_10004068_pt1 | contig 21156 bp, 15 predicted proteins | sample SS_ome_4_FD_132410 | JGI IMG/M metagenome (GOLD analysis project Ga0180437, IMG submission 132410) | Hypersaline lake sediment archaeal communities from the Salton Sea, California, USA - SS_3_D_1 metaG | ecosystem: Environmental > Aquatic > Non-marine Saline and Alkaline > Hypersaline >...
ATACTGATCTACAAATATCCCACCCTCACCGGTTACACTGCTCAATTGAGGGCAGCATTGGGTGCCACCTTGTGTTGCAAATGAGAAATAGTTACCGGCAATATTGAGTGTTGGATTGGTTGCAGGATCCCACGTTTGACCTTGTGAACCGATTGAAATATTGCTGGCATTGCCAAGATAGATCGTATGAATAGAAGGCTCATCGTAGCACGGCCCACATAAAAATTGCAAGTCATCCCAAATTGTACTGTTATTACAAAATGTTCCCAATACAAGCATATGCCTACGAGGAGGTATCATTGGTTCATTCGTTTGAAAAATATGAAGATTGCTATTTTTATTTATTACTCTACATCCATCACAAGCAGTTGAACCTATTTTGGTTCCCAGAATCATATTTCTACCAGACCCATTATCTTTTTTATATCCATTAGCAAAGAACAGAAATCCACTTAAATCAGAGGTTACAGGGTATGGATCATTTGGAATTAGCAGATCAAGACCAGTCAGTGCAACGCTAGTATGAACATAAAAAAAGGAAGCTAAAAATTCTATTGTTGGATGTGGCCAATTATTTTCTGTATCTAAGGCAAACGATTCGCCGCCAATATAGGTGGGCTCTGAAATGGAGCTGTTATTTTCACATATCTGATGACTTGCATCGGTATGTACCAGATAAGATCGGTTTAAGAACATTTTATTATTTATTATGAATGCGCCTTTATTATATACAGCATAATTTCCATCAGCATCCTTTGCAAATGTCCTTGCCGGAAAATTGTTCTCATCAGAATCTATTAAAACCGATCCTCCGGTTGGTGTTACTTTTAAAGAGAGGATCTGCACTGCCGTATCATAGATGTCTATTCCACCCTCTACATCAAAAACTATCTCTCCTGCACCAGAAGTCATATTGTCAATGTTAATAGTAAAGTCAGGGTTTATATTTCCATATTTATCAACTCCTGATCTAAAATATATGCCTCCCTCTGTATTGCTATCGGAAAAAATAAAAGCATTTTGAACAATATTCACATTTCCATCTACTATTAAAGCTGATGGATTTCGTTTTTTTACCACTGATTCTACTGATCTACCCATCAGAATATTTTCTGGCATATCCGGTTCTAAGCAAATATTATTGGAAAGAGCAATATAATCCATCCAGGTGGATTCAGAAAACAAAACATGTGCAATAGAACCTAAAATGAAGCCATACCGATTTGTAACTGGCTTGCCTGTAAACCAGGGATCGATATGAAGGTCACCAAACGTATTATTATAATTTAGGACCAAAAGGCCTGCTGAAGGACCACCGGATAGGACCATATAGGCATCGACTCCTGCTGATGTTGCCATATCTATATCGGCAAGCCGAGGACTTGGAATATCTTGTGTCAAAAGATTTCCACCAATGTAAATGCCACCACGATCTTTTATGTGTAGGACCACCCTTCCGGCATGTGAGAGACTGTTTGCAAGATCAAAGATAATTTCGGCAAATTCATAAGAAACTGAATACTCTTTAAGAGCTATGTAGCTTATTAAAGATTGAGGTCCAATGATAATTTCTACATCAGCATCACTATTTTTATTTTGTCTTGTAAATTCAATCCTTGGTTGAAACCCCTCTAACATACGCACCATAAATTTTACACCGCCACTAGCTTCTTCAGCTGTAAAGCTTAGGCTTACTCCATCTGCCAACTTAAATTGTAACTCTCCGGGACCGCTAAAGGTAACTAGCATGTCGGTGCCATCGGGCGAACCTTTAAAATCAAAATCATAATTTACATCAAATGTTATAGTTCTATTATTCGCTGCATAGAAGTATAAATCTGATTCTCCACCAGTTCTTCCCTGTACAAAAAAAGCATCAGTTGCAGAAATCATAATATTTTGATTAACTGCTGATACAGCAATCTGTCCAGTTGGCATAACACCTGGCCCTACAATAGTGCAATTGCCAGTAATGGTAATATTTTGGTCCACCACATCGGCAGTTATATCACCCGACCAATCGACCGATTTTATTTGGAAACTAAATAAGATTACGATAAGAATTGATAATCTAAAAACCATTTTTTTCATTGTGCTCCTTTTTTAAAAAAATTACTACTCAGTTATACATAAAAGATATACCGACAAACAGATTTTTGTCTAATAGTTTTACAAAAGCCTGGTTGTGTATAGGACAGAATTACACAAGCTAATAATGTTTTTTCAGTTTATACTTTGACTTTTTTATAAAATTTTTTAACAATTGCTTCGTGGGGAACTTCTTAGACATAAATCAAAAAAGAGCGATTATGGAATTACACACATGTGATACAAAAATTCAAAGGAACGTACCCCTACAAGATAAAAACTGGTTTCAAACTGGAGGAGCTGCAAAATTTTATATTAAACCAAACAGCTCAAACGAGTTTCAAGCTGCCATCCGTTATGCCAATGCCCATAACCTTGATCTTTTTATACTTGGTACTGGAGCCAATATTTTAATAGCTGATGAAGGCTTTGAGGGCCTCGTGATACATCCTAATACAAGAAAAATTGCACATCAGTTCTGTGGTCTAGATGCCATAGTAAAAGCACGAGCTGGAGCAACTATAGATGAACTTATATGCTATTGCCACGATAACAATATAACCGGTCTAGAAGAGTTCAGCGGTATACCCGGGACCATTGGGGGGGCTATCTATATAAATATCCATTATTTTGGTTTTTTCATAAGCCAATTTTTGCTTGAAGCAACGGTTATTAATAGATCTAATGGAAAAATAGAAACGGTAGAAAAAGACTGGTTTGCATTTGGATATGATCAATCAAAACTGATGAGCAAACAATATTTTTTATTAGATGCAACATTTAGGCTAAAGAAAGCAGGCCAATACGAAACTGCCTATGCAAAAGGAAGAAGTGTGGAAATTATAAGACATAGAAATGCCAGATATCCCACCTCACATACGTGCGGGAGCTTCTTCAGAAATTTCTCAGAAGATGAGGTGACGATAAAAATAAAAGGTACAGAAAAAAAAATGATTTACGTTGCCTATTATCTTGATAAAATTGGAATAAAGGGTAACCTACATGTAGGCGGAGCAGTAGTATCACATAAACATGCAAACATGATTGTCAATACAGGGCAGGCAACAGCATCAGATATTATAAATCTTGCCTCGCAAATGCAGCATATGGTAAAAAAAGAATTTGGTATTATACCCCAACCGGAATGTCAACTCGTAGGATTTAAAGAGTATCCATTATGTTCAATGAGTTACTATTTTTAATACATGTGTTAGTCATAACCATGTGTACTATTATAGCGGCAAAAATGGGCAAAGAAGCCTTAATTTCTAATATTGCCCTTTTATGCGTACTCGCAAATCTATTTATACTAAAACAAATTACATTCTTTGGCCTCTATCCAACCGCTTCTGATGCATTTTCTGTGGGAATTATAGTGGGGCTTAATGTCTTACAAGAATATTTTGGAAAAGTTGTTACGAAAAAGGCAATTTTGATCTGTTTTTTCTCTCTTATTATGTATACTATACTTTCGCAAATACATCTCATATATGAACCAAATATCTATGACTTTAGCTCAATCCACTATAAAGCACTCATGCAATTCATGCCACGTATCGCAATAGCCTCAATATCTGTCATTTTATTTGTCCAAGCTTTAAATAGAATGCTCTTTGGATTTTTAAAAAAGAAGCTCCACGGCAAATATTTCCTTTTACGCAATCTTATTACTATTGTTATCACCCAACTTATTGATACCGTCCTTTTCAGCTTTGCCAGCCTATATGGCGTAGTAAGCAATATAGGGGACATCATTATTATCAGTACAACCGTTAAACTAGCCGCAATAGCAATTATGGTTCCCCTTATATCTCTAATTAAACCCAAAAAAGATACTTGTTAAATTACTTGTAAAAATAGAAAAAAACTGAATATATGCTATAATTTTAGTATAATCTCACACATTATACAGGAGGTTACTCCCATTATGAATAACTTTACATTTGAAACTATATACCAATCAAAAAAATCACGTGCCCGTGTGGGTAAAATACATACCCCTCACGGCATTATTGATACGCCAAATTTTGTTGCAGTAGGAACTAATGCCACATTGAAAGCGGTTGATAGCCATGTGGCTGAAGATCTTGATCTCCAATTGATGTTCTGCAATACCTATCATTTGATAATACAGCCGGGGTCGAAAGTTGTAGCCAATGCTGGAGGATTGCACAAATTTTTGCATAGAAATAAACCGATAATTACCGATTCGGGTGGTTTTCAGGTATTTAGTTTGGCATATGGCTCTGTAAAAGATGAACTGAAAAGTCGTGGAAAAAAGAAACTGGACGGCACAGTACTTAAAATAACGGAAGAAGGCGTCCTATTTAGATCCTACAAAGATGGAAAGAAAATTCTACTTACTCCAGAATCTTCTATTCGCGCTCAAAAAGAACTTGGAGCTGATATAATCATTCCACTGGATGAACTTCCACCTTATCATATAGGGCAAAAAGCATTAGAAAAATCGGTCCATAGAACCCATCGATGGGAAAAAAGATCCTTGGATACCCACTTAGAGCAGCCAAATGGGCAAGCAATGTATGCAGTAGTACATGGCGGAATAGATAAAAAATTGCGAAAGCTAAGCTGCAGCTATCTTTCAAAATTAGCTTTTGATGGATTTGCTATAGGAGGTTCCTTAGGTAAAAATCATGAACAGATGTTTGAATTACTAAAGTTTACCATGCCACTTATCCCAAAAGAAAAGCCTAATCATCTTCTAGGCATAGGAGATCTTACTTCTTTAGCAACCTGCGTTGGCCTTGGAATAGATACATTTGATAGCTCACATCCAACCAAATGTGCTCGTCATGGTTTACTTTTTACTAAACAAGGTAATATAAAAATTTTACGTAGCAGCTATAAAGAAGCATTTTATCCCATAGATAAAACCTGCACCTGCACTACATGTCAAAAATTCACACTAGCCTATCTACACCATCTTTTTAAGGCAAAAGAACCGGTGGCACATACACTTGCAAGCATCCATAATCTTAACTTTATGATTGAATTAATGGCAGATTATAGAAAAAAAATATTGAATGGCGATATTTAACGGATAAATCGACTTGCAACCAACCCTAAAAAAGCCAAGCAGGTAGAAAAAACAACGAGATTTCTTTTCCAGTATCTTTCAGAACCCTCTAACCTGCTTCTTAATCGTACCAAATCTTCGATTGAGGTTTGCCTGCTTTCTGCAAGCATTCTATCGCCTGCTTCATGATTTTGGCTAGCATTGCCTGGCTCACCCGTACATTGTCTTAAAAAGGCATGAAAAATAGTTTGATAATTTCGACCATCTCGGCCACTTAAAATATTTGAATGCAAACCAGAATTAGTTCCCCATAAATAAACATTATTGTGTCCAGAACTCACAAGCCTTTGAGCTAATTTTACACTACTACTTGCAGGAATTAACTTATCTTGGGTGGTATAAGCAATAAAAACTGGCACATCTGAAGAAATCTGATCAACCCTATTAACTGGGTGAGGACCTTGCGGATTATATTGCCCCAATATTCTAGGCACTATAAATCTGTGGATAGCCTTACTCAAAAATGGCACCCATCCAAACCCAAACTGTTTACATTTTAAATCCACAATGTCTTGTACCGTTGCCGCAGGAGACTCTGCAAATATACCATTCACATCTTCAAAATTTGAAGATAATGCATTCATTGCACCTCGCGAAACCCCTCCTACTATTATTTTCTTTTCATCTCCAATAGTAGAAGACTTAGATCTTTTGCTATTATAATCCCTCACCCGACCAAGCAGTTCATTGTAATGCTGCTCAAAAACAGTATTTTCATTTTCCTGACCTAAACTTGTTACAGCTGAGTTACACCTACCCCTATTTTCCGCTCTTGCAGGCGAGTCTGGAAAATCAAAAACGGTAACATTACAATTCGGAAACATATTAATATTTCCATACACCAAACCATGATTTCGGGTAGCTCCAAATCCGTGACCAAAAACTACCTCATGATTCACTGCAAAGTTAGTACAAAAAGAGATGAATAATGGTATTAAAAAAATGACACGTTTCATAGATCGTTCCTCCAAATTCTCGCATTAGAACGCAAAGCCCCGAGTATATGGCCCGGGGCTAAAGTCTAACAAATTAATAAGTTGATTATTTTTTCTTTTTTAGTAAAAAATCTTTATTTTTAGATTTTTCTTTTATTTTAATTTCTTCTTCTAACTGCAACTTGAGATTCTCTTTTTTTATCTGTTTTTTTATTTCTTTTTCTTCTAGCTGTTTTTTAACTTTCTCTTTCTTTGGAGAAATCTGGTCTAAATCATCTACAAAATCAAAATCCTCAGCTTCTATATTTTGTCCTTTCTTCAAGCCCAGCACTCTTGCTGGAAGCTCTACTACGTAACGTGCATTCTGTATAACTGGATTTTGATTTATTGCATCTTCAAGCTGTTCTTTTTCATTTTGAATTATATCCACAAGCTTGTCTGTCGTATCATCAATCAAATACTCTGCTTGCTCTTTGACTGGCTCCAAGATGTTTTTAATCCTGTCTCTATTGGTCTTATCGCTCAATGTTTCAAGAATAGCATTTATACCCTCACTCAATGTATCCCGCACAACCCGCTTGTACTTTTCTCGACTATCCTCTGAGGTCACTGAATCTACTAGTTCTGTTATGCCCTCATCTGTAGATTCGGTCACTTCTCCTATTGCCCTAGTTACAGCGTCTGTTAATTCTGTTACTGCCTCATTTACAGATTCTATTATCGAATCTTTTAAGCTTTCTATAGTGTCTTTCAATTTATCTTTATTCGGACCAGAGGTTAAAGTATCTACAGCTGTATCTAATGTTTCTTCTACCATTGTCTTGCATGAATCTGTTAGATCTTCTACCATTGTCTTGCATGAATCTGTTAGATCTTCTACCGTGTCTTTCAATTTATCTTTATTCGGACCAGAGGTTAAAGTATCTATAGCTGTATCTAATGTTTCTTCTACCATTGTCTTGAATGAATCTTTTAAAGTTCTTACTGCCCTTTCCCACTTGTCTTTATTATCATCTGAGGTCGCAGTATCTATAGCTCCATTTATTGCTGAAGTCATTATTTGATCCACCCCGGCACTTAGATTTACAAGCAAAGCTGTTACACGGTCTCTATTGGGCCCTGAGTTTAGTCTTCGTAGAGACCTATCAATCGATCCGTCAATCATATTGTTGAATCTGTTTTCAATATTCTCTAAAAAAGCGTTTATCTTTCGTTGATTTTCATCTGAAGTAAGATTTTCAATTGAACCATTTACTACACCTCCTGCTGCACTCCTTCCAGCACCAATAAAATCATCTCCAAAAGACTTAAAGAAAACATAAACTAACGATAAAAAACCCGCAGTTGCGGCGGCACTACCTAAAAACTTTTTTACCAAGAGCAAGGCCGTCTTAGATGTTTCTTCTGCTACGGTTGAAGCACCCGTCTTGCTAGTCGCAAGTGTAGAAATCGGCATGACTGATGATACAAGTATGGATAACGCTAGTACATAACTAAATTTTTTCTTTTTTAACATTTTACTCCTTAGACCAATAACATGACAATTTTGAACCTAATTCATCAGAATAATAACTAATTTACTCTACAAATTATATTTTATCAAACGGCCCTTGTATCTTGTGCAATATATTTTTATATGAATTATATTCTGCTAGACAAGAAGAAAATATGCTATTTATTAATAAAAATAGAAGTAAAAGAAAAACGCCAGGTTTTCACCTGACGCTTTTTCTTACTTTTTACTTCTATAAGCTTACTTATTTGAACAAACTAAATAGACCAAATCCATTTTTAAATGAATAATCAATTGTTTTTGGTTGTTCCGGCTTCTTTTCATCTTTATTATTTACATCATCAGAGCTTTTAGGCTTTTTTGTTGCTTCCATGGTAGGAACAGATTCAGGAACAGATTCAGGAACATCTTCTTTTTCAATCTCTTTAAATTCATCTTCATCATCTAAATCATGCAAATCTGAATCATCCGAAACATCAGACTCGGTTTCAAATTCCTCTGCTTCATTGGCTTCTTTACTATCTAAATCATCCAAATCTGAAGCATCCGAAATATTAGATTCGGTTTCAAATTCCTCTGCCTCATTGGCTTCTTTACTATCTAAATCATCCAAATCTGAAGCATCCGAAATATTAGATTCGGTTTCAAATTCCTCTGCCTCATTGGCTTCTTTACTATCTAGATCATCCAAATCTGAAGCATCCGAAATATTAGATTCGGTTTCAAATTCCTCTGCTTCATTGGCTTCTCTGATCAGAGACTCAGATGCTTCGTCTTTCTCATCAGATTGTTTTTCTACTATTTCTTCTTTTTGCTCTTTTTTATCTTCTTTCTTAGGAGCAGGAATCAGCAAGCGTCCTATAACTGATCCTCTTCTCAACTCATTGAATATCTTCTCTTTCCCATCTTGGAATCGTTTTTCTACATCTTTAGCCAGACCTTCTTGAATAGGCTTGATCGCTTTTTTGATCTTTTTTATATTTTCTGGTTTACCAAGACTATCAATACCCTTTTCAATTGCTTTAGTTACTACTTCTTGAACTGGTTCTTTTGCCTTCTCTTTGAGACTACCTACTGTTTCTTCCAGTTTCTTTTCTATACCCTCTTTTATTGTATCGGTCATAGTAGCCACTTTGTCCGTAATTTTCTTCTGATTATCCTTAGAAAGAAGGTTGTCAACCGCGGCATCTAGGCCTTCATGCAATTTCTTAGTTACCGAATCCGCAACTCCCTTTATTTTATTTTGGTTTTCATCAGATATAAGAGAATCAATAAATTCTTTTGATGAGTGCTTTATAACGTCTGAAATAGAATTTTTCAATGAACTAACAATACCGGATCCTCCTTCTGTATCTCCTGTATTTAAACCCTCTTCAATAGATTCTTGAATAACCGTTTTGAATTCATCTTTTAATCCTGATATAGCACTTTTAATATTTGCTTTATTTTCATCAGAACCTAATGAACTAATTCCCTCTTTTACAGCATCTTTAATAACATCTTTCATGGGAGCTTTTAAATTTTCAATGAAAGTTTTAACTCCAGCTTGCGTATCATCGTCATTTAGGCTGCTCACGGAATCTTTAATGGTATCTTTTACAGTATCACTAATAAAACGCTTTACTTGCTCTTGGATTCCTTCACCATTTCCCCTATTAAAAATTTTATAGAGAAGATATCCAACAAGACCAAGTCCTCCGACAGCGCCTACACTCCCTAAAAAGCCATTGCTAAGCGAACTAAAACCTCCAAAAATTCCCCCTGAAGAAGCTGGTTGAGCTGGATAGGTTGGCATTGGAGCCGGCATAGGCATCGCTGGTCTTCCTGTCGAAGATTGATTTGGACTTGAAGTTAACATAGACAAACCGACACAGCCTAATGCAATAACCGGTAATGCAATTAAAAAAGGCTTGAAAAAAGAGAGTCTATTGGCTCCTTCACTAATACCGTTACTAATAACTGAGCCGGCAGACCTCACCTTAGAACCAACGGTATGGGTCAAATCAAATGTCTTTTTAAAAAGGTCTTTTACATTGTCTGTAAAACCTGCATGGGCAACTGGTGCAAATGAGGAAAAAACTATACAAAAAGAGAGCAAAAAACCTAATTTTTTCTTTGACTTTACTAATATTTTCATATTTACCTCCAAGTAAAAATCTGTGATTAAATAAGAATAACCTTCCACAATAATTATCCATTTTCTACTTGTTTAGATTACGTAAAAAATTAAATATTGTCAATCGCCTTTGCTAGGACATAAGGGGCCCCGAATATACTATTGACAAAGAGAAAACATTCGACTATATTGCAAATTATTATAACAATTCAGTTTCCATGCTGAAAGGCCCCAATCATGAAAATAATAAGTTCTAGACAAAATGAACAGGTGAAAGCCCTCATTAAATTAAAATTACAAAAAGAAAGAAAAAAGCAAAATAAATTCTTAGCTGAGGGAGTTCGTGTCTGTAAAACCTTGATAGAATCGGGCGCTCTGTTAGAAAATCTCTATACAACAGAACGTACACTTGATACAGCCAAAAAATTAGCTTCTGACAACAAAATCATACAAGTTACTGAGCCGGTAATGGCTAAAATAAGCACCGTATCAACCCCTAGCGGCCTAGTTGGTTCATTCCAAATACCAAGCCCTCCTTCACCCGAAAAACTAAGTTCCGGCCTTATTTTGGCTCAAATAGCAGACCCTGGCAATATGGGAACCCTTATTCGATCATGCGCTGCAATGGGCTTTACCTCCGTTGTAACTATAGAAGGGGCCGACCCATGGGGACCAAAAAGCGTTCAGGCCTCTGCAGGTCAAATAATAAATGTGAATATCTTCAAATGGTCTTGGCAAGAACTTTTAAAACATAAAGCTCATTTAAAGCTTCTAGCTCTCGTAGTAGAGGGCGGCAAACCTCCAAAAGATGTCGCACTAAAAAATGCCCTTTTGGTGGTCGGAAGCGAAGCTCACGGCATTCCCAAAGCCTGGATTCACAATTGCGACGATAAACTCACCATTCCAATGCCTGGAAAAACCGAAAGTCTCAATGCCGCCGTTGCAGGATCAATTGCACTGTATGCGGCCTTGTACAATTAAAAAATCTTTTAATGCTTTATTTTTATGCGTTTTTTGCTTCTTGCTCCAAATCAACTAAACTTGGTTGGCAAGTTTCCAATAGTGCCTGCCCATGGTGAGCAAATTCTGAATTATGGGGCAACTCATACTTTTCATAAAATGCATGCACTACATTTCTCAATTGCTGACCATGCTCTGACCACAATAACTTGGCATGCTTTCCAGTATCAAATTTCACCAGATATGCATGTTCATGCCCACACTCTAATAATTTTTTGTATAAATTAACCGTTGAGCGGCAAGGAACTACCCCATCTTCCTCAGAACATATGATCATAATGGGTAAATCCTGTCTTATATTTTCTATATGATCTATTGGATGTTCACCATTTTCTCGATATTTTGTAAACATAAGAAATAGTTTAAAAATATGATCTTTCGTTAAAAAAGGTATCTTAGAAAGAGCATTGACGAACCAATGCCCATAGAACACATTTCTTATATGATCAAAAGGAGACTCTACAACAACTGCCTTTATTCGTCGCGGATCATGAATACCGGTAAAATTGATAGCTACAGACGCCCCTCTTGAAACGCCAAATAAAATTACGTTCTCATCACGTATTTGATCGTAGGCATTTTTTAGCTTATCAATCTCATTTTTTTGCGCTAATCCAACTTGAGATATTCGAGGAGGAAGTCCTTTAAAAATCGCATCTGGATAGTTAAATAGTTTTATTACACCATCAAGAATATAATTTTGATTTCTCCATTCTCTTCCTGCCCATCTATACCTCTTGACATACCTTCTAGAGGATCTCCAAGTTTCACCAAAGCCATGCGAAAAAAGATAGGTATACGCATGCAAGGCACCTGAGCTAATTATAGAAAAACATAAGAAAGCTAGCATTAAAACTTTTTTAAACATACGGGCTCCAATTTGTGGAAAATTAAAGTAGTTTTACTCCTTCAACCGTAGCAAAAATAACTGTATGGTTCAAAAGCCCCCGCGTGACGCTAAAAAACCATCCTCAATTACCATTAGAAATAACCAATATTGCATATTACACAGGAAATCAAGATATATTATTTTCTTTAAGAAAATACATATACAGACATATCAAGCTTTAATATAAATTGTATGCTCTAACTGGAGGGGCTTCACGTAAAAATCGAAAAATTTAAAACAATATTGTTTCTAGATTCCGTTGACATTTCATTTTAACCACAAAATTGTCCTTGCTAAAATTGTTATTTAAGTTATCAAACCGAGAAAAAATACACCTTATGAATCTTAATCCCTCTTTTTTCTTAGCAAAACTTTATTTAAGAAATACGTGTACCAGTCAAGCTATTTGTTATCAAGATTAAAGCTAACATACAAAGACTTGCTTAGCCATTTGTACTTTTCGTTAAAGTCTCCGCAGTTTTTTGCAACGTATCAGCGCTTTCTATCTTGTACTCTAAGCTAACCCAGTGTTCCTTCTTGAATACAAAATTTGGATCTTGTATAGGGTGTAAATTCTCAGTAAATCCCCAGGCTTTGTAGACACCTATGGCCTTGTCATTCGTTACACGAGTAAAAAGAAAAATACGGTTTACAGTTGGAAGAATCTTAAAAATTGAGCTCATTAAGAGCTTTCCAAGTCCACGACCTTGTGCTTCTGGTGTCACCCCTATACTTATATCTTTAACCGTATTCTGCGGAAATTCTGGTTTGATTAAAAATGTAGTGAAACCAAGCAATTCCTTGGTTTCTTTATCTTTTACCCTAATAAAAAAATAAATATCATCAATACTAAAGTTAGAATAATCCATTTCATGTATTTGTTTTATTCGCTTATACATCTCTTTTTCAATCAATTTCCAGTCAACATATTCTATACCTTTTGAAAAAAGAGGTCTAAATTGCGCGTAATACTCTTCTTTTTTAATAACATCAGGAAATTCTTTTAAAAACCTTACTTCAACTTCGGTATATGCTTTGCATGCAACATCACATACCTCTTTCATGTTCTTAGAATGACTCGGTTCTTTTACTGTAGACCTTTCCCACTCTAAAATTACAGGTGTGCCAAATTTATCTTTTGCCAAAAAGGTGCCAGATTTTTTCGATAATTTTGTATCTTTCACTCTTTTCCTTACAGTAATCCAACAAATTGCTAAAAAACCTAAAAATGCCAAAAATAAAACAAATTTAAAATAATTCACGGAAAAAATGTCCTTTCATTGGATTTGTCTTTTTTAGAATTCAGCCGAATATAAGTATAACAAAAATTTAAAAAATAGGCATTTAGCGTTTATAAAAGGATATAAAGTAATCAACCGTTGCCTGTAAAACAGCTTTTAAAACTGTTTCAGTTTTTTTGACTGTCTCTATTGTTTTTTTCCACATACCAGAGGGAGCTAGAACATCACTTACAACAAAAACTGCACCTATCGGCACATTGCGATGCTTTCCTACGGCAAAAAGCGCTGCCGCTTCAGCTTCTACCGTCAAAACATTTTGTTGTTTATAGTAAGTAACTTCTTGAGGGGTTTCTCGATAAATTGCATTCATAGTCCAGGTTGCACCTACTAAGAAGGGAATTTTTGCTTTTTTTAATATATTTTGAAGCATGATTACCATTTGTTTTGAACCACTTATATCGTATGATGGAGGCATATAATGTTGGGAAATCCCGTCATCCCGAATTGCCCTATCACAAACAACCACACTCCCTGCAGGTAAAAGTTGAGGCTGCAAAGACCCTGAAGAGCCAACAGCTACAATCTTTTTTATGCCATAGGCGATAAGCTTTTCAACAATATACACAGCTCCTGGAGCAAAAATATCAAAATTGCTTACAATTGCTATCTTCCGTTCTGTTTCATCTAAAAAGAATAAATATTTAGACAAGTATCCATCACATTGGGTTGTTTTATAATTTTTGCTTATAAATTCTGCAAGCTCTGGTCGATATAATAAAATTGCAACTTCAGGAGGAGCAAATGAAATTCCTTTACCCTGCTTTTCTTTTAGTTCAGCTGCTTTTTTAGGGCTCTTTATTCCATCAACTAAATAATTTTTTTTACTATATATAGGAAAACAAACTTTGTTTTTCATTAAAAATAAATAATAAATAACGATAACAAATAAAACAAACAAAGCAGTAAATACAAATTTTTTCATTATTTAACTCCTCTTAGAGATAATCATGTTTCTGCTTTTAGATAAGACAATTTTAACGCACTATACCTTTTTTTTCTTAATTAGGGGATCGGCAGGCATTTTTCAAATAGCAGCCGCCCTTTTTGTGCAAATTCTGAATTATGGGGCAACTCATACTTTTCATAAAATGCATGCACTACATTTTGATATGCTTCCCCTTCTTTAGATCGTATCAAACGTGCATGAGGACCATGCTTAAACTGTAACAAATAAGCATGTTCATGTCCCGTCTCACACAACTTTTTATAGAGCTTCACAGAGGAATTGCCCCTAATGGTATCATCATCTTCTGAACAAATAATAAGTATAGGCAGATCTTTTTTAATCCTGCTCACCATATCAATCGGCCGAGGTCCCTTTGGGTCATATGCAGAAATCTTAGAAAACCAGTCATAGAGCTTTTCAGTTGACACTCGTAACACAGTCGCTATTAACCTTGTATACCAACAATAATCAAAAACATTTTTTAGCTCATCAAAGGGGGCTTCAACAACTAAAGCTTTAACATTGGGCATACTATAGGTTCCAAGCAAATTTAGAGCAACGGCTGCTCCTCTTGAAACACCAATCAGTACAACATCATCATCAAGAGCATCACATGATTTTTTAAGTGCTTCTATCTCATTTGTCTGGCCAAGGCTCGTTCTATAGAGCTTAATAAATGGCTTTATAATCGCATCAGGATAATCAAACGTTTTTAAGGGCCCATCAATAATATAATATTTATTTCTGCGGATAATACCCAAGAAAGAATAATATTTGGTAAATTGATACGCCTGCCTATAACTATCAGCAAAGCCATGCGAAAAAAGATAGGTTACTGCATGAGCAAAAAATGTCTGTAAAAAGAGTCCCCATATAAGCACTCTATAAATCACTCTGATACGCATTTGACCTCTTTTTTGCTTAACTCCTCAACTTTGTCTTTATGTACTCTATACTATTTTTAATAGTAGCATAAACCATTTTAAATGGCATACTCAATTTACTTAATATGTTTGCTCTATGTTCTCGTACATGGACCTCTTCAAGCGTATCTTTCAATTCTTTATGAGTCACATTTTTTTCTTCTTGTAGCTCCTGTATACTTGGTCGACAACGTTCAAAATCTGCCTGTCCTCTTTCAGCAAAATCTGCATCATGCGGCAAGCCATAGCGCCTATAGAACGCATGAACAACATTCTGATATCGCTCTCCATCTGCAGACCAAAGTAGCCGAGCATGCCATCCTCGATCGAGTACTAATAAATAAACATGCTCATGACCAGTCTCAATTAATTGTTGATATAAATTAACCGTGGACTGGTATGGAATCACAATATCTTCTTTACTGCATACCAATAAAACAGGAAGATCCGGATTAATATTCTCTACAATATCTCTTGGGTGAATCCCATCCTGATCATAACTTGAAAATCTGTAAAAAACGCTCTTACAAAAGTTTTTACTTCTCGGCAATCTGTTCAGTCTAAATATATTTAAGAAACCATCTATTCCTCTCTCTGCGTAATCGAAGGGAGATTCCAAGATAAGTGCTTTAATCCTCTCGGGGTTATGCCTGGCAACAAAATTAGAAGCCGTTGCCGCCCCTCGTGACACACCAAATAAAATAATATCTTCATCATCCACCTCGTCATATCCATTGCTTAAAACGGCAATATCAGCATCCTGTCCTAAACAACTATTTGGAAGATAACAAGGTATAAAACCAAACTTTGCATCATTGAATTTTACAACTTTAATATTGTCGTTACAAAAAATATAATGCTGGCCAAAAAGCAACTTTGTAAATCTATTGTTTTTTTGTTTATACCAATGATACCGTAATCCAATACCACCAAAGCCATGGGAATATAGATAGGTATATGCATGCACGTATACCGAGCTTACAAAAGATAATAGTAAACATAGGCTTAAAAAAAGCTTCTTACACATAACAAACCTCCGGTTTATTGAGAACATAAATAATTATCGACTAACGCTTCAATACTCCGGCTGACACTTTTCTAGCAGTTCTTTCCCTTCTTGAGCAAAATCTGCATCATGGGGCAATCCATATTTTTTATAAAAAGCGTGAACCACATTCTGATACTTTTCTCCATCTTGAGCCACAAGTAATTTAGAATGCTTCCCTGCCTTCAATTTTAGTAGATATACATGCTTATGCCCTGACCTAAGAAGCTTTTTATAAAGATTAATAATTGACTCTATTGGAACCGCTTGATCCTCTTGAGAGCCAATAAGTAATATTGGAAGATCCTTTTTTATGTTGCCAATTAGATCTATTGTATGTTTACCATTTTCATCATGTTGAGCAACCTTAGAAAAAAAATTATAAATTTGCTTGGTATTGGTAAACGTCATCTTTGCAAGAAGCTTAATAAACCAATGATGATCAAAAATCCTTTTAGCATGATCAATAGGAGATTCCAATATAAGAGCTTTTACTTGGTTCGGGTTATATGCAGCCATAAAATTTGCAGCTACTGACGCACCTCTTGAAAGGCCAAATAAAACAATATTTTTATCATCTTCTTTTTTGGAAGCTTTTGCTTGAACCTCTTTAAATGCCTTATGTAACCTATTAATCTCATTATCTTGGCCAAAGCTTGTTTTAAAAATATTCACTATCTTTTTGAATATAACATCAGGATAATTGAATGTTTTAACCGGCTTGTATAAAAGATGTCGATTATTTTTATACTCCATTCCAAACCACATATAGCTTGGAGTGTAGTTATACGCTTGATTTGCATCATCCGCAAAACCATGAGAAAAAAGATATACTTCGGCTTTTGCAGTAATAGAAATAGAAACAAATACACATATACATAACTTTAATTTACTTATTTTCAACATTTTACTATCTCCTCCCATTCATTTTTGCTACAGCAATAAGAGATGACGTTCCCTTTTTTAAGACTCTTTCCTGTGTTTCAAAGTTTAGCGCACAAATGCCATATTTTTTCGTATACCCTTCTGACCACTCAAAATTATCCATCAATGACCAAACACAATAACTTCTGATATCAAGGCCTTCTTGCAACGCCTTTGATACCATAGACAAATGTTGCTTGAAAAAGAGCTCTCGATCCTTATCACTTTTTGCAGCAATACCAGTTTCTGTGATATAAATAGGTACATTCAGTGGCTTTGCCAGATGATCGTTAATATGATGCAAGGTACGATAGAGCCCTTGGGGATATATGGTATATCGCTCATTTTCCGTTGGCAAACATTCAGGCCTTGGGATAATCTTGCAATTTTTCGTATAGGCAGCCGAGTAATAGGTAAGCCCTATACAATCAAGGGCTCCTTTTGCCTTTTTATTTTCATGCTTTATACGGGCTTTACCCGGCATCCATACTTTATACATACCAGTTTTGAAAAAATCGTATATTGAATAATTTTGCATCTTATTTCCAAACCAGCTATAGGCCTGATCAAGAAGACTCCATTTATAATATGGATCAATCAAATAGACCGTTTTGTGAATACCTATTTTTGCTGTTTTGGCAATAGACTTTAACCTGTGATATACCAGCACATGGGCATCAAGCATATTTTTTATAACATGTACGGCAAGCTGCATATCTTTTTTAAACGGCGGCTTGAAACCAATAAAATACGCAGGAAATGCATATCCTACATAAGAGCAAAAGGTAAACCATACGGGATTATATGTATGCAATGTATTAAAGACTTTTACACAAAAATTCTCAAAATATGGTATATTCTCCTTTTTTTCAAATCCACCTTTATCTTCAAACCAACATGGATGAGTATAATGATACAGGGTAATTAGAGGCTTTATCCCATTATCTACCAACTCTTGGCATACAGCTTCATAATGATCTAATACATCTTGATTATATACACCGGGCTCAGGCTCTATCTTTCCCCAAGAAATGGAAAACCGATATGCCTTAAAGCCTAAATCTTTCATAAGCTTTATATCTTCTTTATACCTTTTGTAATGCTCACACGCAGTACCAGATATGTGGGGCACCGGCTTATCTACGTTGCCATCTAATACAATCTCTTTTCCCTCTAATCTATGCCACTGATTATAAGGCAATACAGTTGCTCCATCTGATCCTTCAACCTGATATGCAGAGGTTGCAACTCCAAATAAAAATGGCTCGCTTGTCTTTCTATTTTCAAAAGATAACGTACAAGTCGCTATACATCTGTTTATTGAAACAAATATACAAAATAGCAATAAAGACTTTATTCTTCTTTTTATATGCATACTATACATCCTCCATAAAAAATTAGGCCGCAACCACAGCAGGTGTAACTTTTTTAACAACTTTAGATTTTGTAACCTCAGCGGAAATTACAGGCTTGGCCGCTGCTACTTTTTCAGCCTTTTGCTTTGCACTATTAATCTTAGCAGTTGTTATTTTCGTAGCATCTTTTTTTCCTACACCATGGTTTTTAACAACATCAATCAGATGCTGTGCACCTTTTCTAAAAACACGTTTTTGGGTTTTGCGATCAACCGAATAAATACCGTAATTTTTTGTATATCCCTGCACCCATTCATATCCATCCATAATTGATCTCGCAAAATACCCACGCACATCAATCTTATCTTTTACCGCCTCAGACAGTGCATACAAGTATCGTTTATAAAAGATATCTCTGTGCTCTTCATTATCGGTACAAATTCCATTTTCAGTCACATATATCGGAACTTCAAACTCCTTGGCCAATTTATTCCAAACCTGATCAAGTGCCATATAAAGACCTTCTGGATAAATAGTACAAATCTTATCTTGGGTTGCAATAAGCTCAGAACGTGGATGCAGCTTAAAATTTGAAATATAGGCGCCCGAATAATAGTTAAGCCCTACACAATCAAATGCTCCTATCGCTTTTTTATTTTTATATTTTACCTTTGCCCTCATGGGAATCCATGCTTTCAAAATACCCTTCTTAAAAAACTTATAGATAACCTCATTTGCTAACGTATCCGCATATCCACTTGCCACTTTATCAAGCGGGTTCCAGGTACTATAAGGATCAATATGTAACATATTTTTAATCAAACCTACAGTCGCACTTTTATCTATCTTTTTGAGACTATGGTATACACGCACATGAGCTTCTAAAATATTTTTAAGCACATCAACAGCCAACTGCATATTTTTTTTAAACGGAGGCGTTAACCCCTCTGAATACCCTGTAAAAGCACTTCCCGCAAATGAATTAAAAACAAACCAGATATCTACATACTTTTTTAAATGCTTAAAGACTTTTTGACAAAATTTTTCAAAATATTTTATATTCTCTTTTTTTTCAAATGCATCTTTATCTTCAAACCAGCAAGGATGTGTATAGTGATACAAAGTAACTATTGGCTTTATCCCTTGTTTTTTTAATTCCTTACATACATTCTCATAATGCTTTAGAACTTTTTCATCAAACGTTCCCTCTTTGGGCTCAACCTTTCCCCAAGCAATAGAAAATCTATATGCTTTGAATCCTAGATCCTTCATTAGCTTAATATCTTCTTTGTACCGTTTGTAATGTTCACAGGCATTACCAGACTCATGTGGCAAAGGCTTACATTTTTTGCCATCTATCTCAATCTCTTTGCCTTCAAATTTTTTCCATTGATTATGGGGCTTCACAGATGCGCCATCTTCTCCTTCACACCCATGAGAAAAGGTCACTACTCCAAATAAAAAGGGATCCTTACTTTTTTTATTCTCAAAAGACACCGCATTAACGCTGGTATCTATTTTCTTCCAATCCCAATCTTTTGCTTTTATTGGCAAGAAACACAAAAAAAATAATAACAATCCACCTATATTTTTATTTTTATACATACTGCAATCCTCTATACATAAGAACGATAATACGCTTTAAACTAGCATATTATGAGCAAAAAATAAAAACCTCCTGCCAGAGCCCTTTCCAAATAATAACTACAATTCTCGATTGACAAAAAGAGAAATATCGCCAATACTAAGGTATGAATTATGTCTTTTACAAATAAAAAAAGACTTTTTTTAATCAAAATGGACTATCAAACTAAATGGAGAATTCATGAACCTTAAAAAAGTAATACATTATATTGTCTTGATCGCCTTTCTTATCAATGTAAACGCTGCTTATGCCCTTGTTTATAAAATGTCGCTATTAACAAAAAAACTAAAAAATGGAACCACCCACTGCATATGGAACCTATATTTGGTTCATGAAAGTCATTTGGAGTATGATTATGGAACTAAACGTAACATAAGCCAAAACGACAAAAAGGCTATTTTAAAGTGGGCCAAAAAACTGAATGCTGATGTTTTTATAGAAGCTGATGTCTATAATCAAAAAAAAGGTTTTTTAAGAAGCCTCGCCAACACACTTCATAAGTCTCAGAACCTTGAAAATACCGTACATACTAATCCCGATCTTCTTATTAATCTTTATACCTATTTAAAAGAAAATGAAGTCAAAGTCCATAACGTTGAACTCAGACAAGATATAATTATGTATCGCAAGCTAGCCCCATATATTAATATCAATCGTTTCGATATTTCAAAAAAAAGTAAATTTATAATAAATAGGACAATTAATATTTTGATAGATAAAATAAGTATCCCTATCATACAAAAATTGATACCAAACATAGAAGGATCCAATAATACCATACTAATAGAAACGTTAAAAACTTATGTATCCGAAATAATAAGCTTAATACTAGCCAAAAAAGCGTATAATATAATTCATAAAACAAAATCGTATCCCTATATTGCCAAAACAGTGCAAGTTGGATTAATTACATATGTAGCTGGTTTAGTGATAGCAACAATAATCTATGCAGCGCTCCACAGAACAACTATAGAATCAGCAAACAAAAGAATAGATGAATCCGATCAAAAAAATATTTTAAAAAAGCTTTGTGAGCAGCTAAAACAGAAAGATCATGGCAGCCATCCTTCATCTTGTGACCCCTGCCATTATAGCTATTTAAATGATATTTTAACAATAGGTTATTTACTAGAAAAAGAAAGACGCACAGAAAATACAAAATATACCCATTCTATTATTGTAACAGGGGGCTATCATTCTGAACGAGTAGAACAAGCATTAGTAAATCATTTTGACTATTTAGAAAAATTTTCTACCAAAGTGCCAAAAATTAAGAAATACTCATTTGATTCATCCAGGCTTCCTGATGTTATTTTAAACATAAGAGGATGCTTTGCTAAAGGATTAAAAGTCTTAAAA
>Ga0180437_10004069_pt1 | contig 21153 bp, 14 predicted proteins | sample SS_ome_4_FD_132410 | JGI IMG/M metagenome (GOLD analysis project Ga0180437, IMG submission 132410) | Hypersaline lake sediment archaeal communities from the Salton Sea, California, USA - SS_3_D_1 metaG | ecosystem: Environmental > Aquatic > Non-marine Saline and Alkaline > Hypersaline >...
AGAGGAAGAGCTGTGATGAACCGCACGTACCAATTTCGCCTGTATCCCACCACACCACAGGCAACTATTCTCACTCAATGGCTTACTACTTGCCGTCTGTTGTATAACAACTCTCTGGCAGAACGAAAAAATGCCTGGGAAACTCAGAAACAATCTGTTACCTATGGTGAGCAAGCCAACAAATTAAAATACGCTAAAAAGACCACTCCATTGTTACAAACGGTTCATTCACAGGTACTGCAAGAGGTGCTGAGACGACTGGATAAGAACTTCACCAACTTTTTTCAGCGCATTAAAAAGGGTGAAAAGGCCGGATACCCACGATTTAAAGGGAAATACCGGTATGATTCCTTCACGTACCCGCAAAGTGGGTTCACCCTCGATTACCACCACAAGAAACTCCGACTCTCGAAAATCGGAGCTATTACCATCAAACTCCACCGACCTATCCCAGCTGAAGGCGAGGTCAAGACCTGTACCATTAAACGCGATGTCGACCACTGGTATGCTTGTTTTTCAGTAGCACTGCCTAATCCTGATCCTGAGTCTCAGAGAGAGCTACAGAAGGCGATAGGGGTGGATGTTGGGCTGAAGAGTTTGTTAACATTTCATACTGGCGAAACCATAGACAACCCCGTTGGTTGAGAACCTCGGAGAAGCAAGTAGCCAAAGAACAGCGAAGGAAAGACAGGAAGGTTAAGGGCTCACATAACCGTCACAAGCAGAACAAAAAGGTGGCACGGGTACACAGGAAGATACGCAATCAGCGGAAGGACTTTCATCATAAGCTCAGTCGAACACTGGTCGATAGTTATGACCTGATTGTGTATGAGAAACTTACGATCACCAACATGGCGAAGAACCATCATGTAGCCAATTCGATTACTGACGCAGGCTGGGGGCAACTCATGCGTTTTACGGAGTACAAAGCGGAGGAAGCTGGTACTCTGGTAGAGTATGTGAGTGCCTATAACACCACACAACTGTGTAGTAGGTGTGGGAAACTGGTACCGAAAACCCTGGCCACCCGCATCCACAGCTGTCCTTACTGTGGACTGGTGTTAGCGAGAGACCATAATTCGGCCATCACGGTGTTACACCGATCCACTCACTATTTAAAAGCACAATCATCATCATTATCATCAGGGCAGGGACTGCCCGTTGAGCCTGGTTGACATGTCCCGTTGGGGAATGGATGATTCAGGAAGCCACCCTACTTGTTGGGTGGTAGTTCACGAGATCAGACTTGTTTAAGATGTACCACTTTTGGGAATATAGAGAATACTTACAAATAGACCTAACTTTTCAAAAATTGAACACAAGGAAAACATATTGGCATTTCTAAAGAAATATATTATATTTTTTAGTAGTTCTTTCGTTACGAATAACAGTTTTCTAATGCCAAAAGTATGCATTATGCCCTCACTCAAACCTCCATAGAAAAATCGTTTGAAAAAGTAACTTCTGTTCAACCTTGTAGGATATACTTTATGTCTAACCACAGCCTTAGGCGTGTAAATAACGAAATAGCCTGCCTCTTTAACTCTCTTACAAAACTCGACCTCTTCGTTTGATAGAAGAAGTTTTCCTCTACGACCTAAATCTTCTCTAAACAAATTCATTTCATTGAATAATTCCCTTCGAACTGCAAAATTGCAGCCAAGTACATATTCAACCTTCTGCCTTTTATTTGAAAAATGAGAAATTCCGATTGCAGGAGTCAGTCGATCATTTAACCATCTAGGAACCCGTTCAGTTAAGAAAAGCGGGATTGATCGACCGCCAACAATGCCTGTTTTTTTAGTGCTAAATCCATTTAAAAGACTTTGAAGCCAATTAGGACAGGCAATACAATCGTCATCAATAAAAACCACAATATCATTCTTAGCAAGGAGAACCCCGAGATTTCTGGCTCTGGACAGTCCTATAGGAATTTTAGAATGAATTATTCTTACTAATGAATTATCCTTATATCTTTTTTTAAAATCAAGCGCTGTTAACACGTCTGGGGATGAATCAATAACAATAATCTCAAAATTATGCTTGTTGAGATTAAGAAGGCTGTTAATACAATCTACAACGTCTTTTTCCCTTCCATAAGTTGAAATAACTATAGAAGCATCCATCTCTCGCTCTACCTTATTTACGCCTGTTAATCAATGTACCATGACGCACTACAAAAGTTTTCTTGTCGTTTGAAAGCGCCTTTTTCGATTCATTTGTATGTACAATAATTCGATTTGACATTACGGTTATTAATTTCACAAGAAATACTCGCAAGAACGTTCCTGCAACTTTTGAGATTATATTTTTCCATTTTTTGTTCCAGAGATAATGAGGGTTATAAACAGTGTGCATTGTTGTTATTGTTTTTACGTTGAATAATTTTGAGAGGAAATAGAAGAATAAGATAGAAGAGCCTATCTGAAGAAATGGGAAACATTTGAATAAACCATATTCAAATTGTATGTGCACAAGTTGGGGATGATACCGATCAACGATTTTCACCAAAACGATGCCAAAACTCCAGTTCTTCTTAAGTTTAATCCGCAGAACATTCAGTTGTTGATTTTCTAACGAGTTCGCCAAGAATGACGCATATTCGCCCACGCCACAACGTTCCCCAAAAGTACTAACAATCGCTATATGGGAAGGATGATGTGCTTTTAGCAGATTACGATATATTTTGAGATGTTCATTGGAAATATTGCTCCATGATGTTTTAGAGGCTAATTCTTTTGTGCGAGATTCATAAAACTGCTTCAATTTGCTATTCTTCATTTTCAGAATAGCGTTTCTTAATGCAATTTTATCGTAAGGATCGACCAATAAGGCGTTTCCTCTTAATAATTCTACGAATTCGCCTATTTTTGATGCAATAATCGGTTTTCCAAGACCTAATGATAAATGGAGAATTCCAGAGCCACTTTGAGATACATCTAAATAAGGCAAAATAACTACATCGCTATCTGCAATTATTTCAAGAAACTCATCTTTCGAAAAGAATTTTTCAATTATTTTCACATTACGAGGAGCATTTTCTTTTATTTTTGACAAGTATGCCTTATGAACACGTGAATCAGTTCTTATTGAACCTGCGACAATATATTCTACTTCATTGAGCCCATCAATAGCGTCAAAGACTAAATGAATCCCCTTATGAGGTGTAATAAAACCTGGCGTCAGGAGTTTTAAGTCTTTTTTTTGTGCTTTGGTCATTTTGTTCTCCATCCTTTGTATTTACTCAATAAGCTCTTTTCAATTATCTCTTTGATTTTCTGTCGAGAAGACCAAAACATTACAAAGAGTGCTACAAATAATGTGCTCAATGTAATAAGTAATCCTACTGTTTTAGGTGCATTAAGATGGTATTTAAGCGATATGTCATGTGTTCCACCCTCGTTAAGATATATACACATGAAAAAGGGTTCCGCAATCAAGATCTTACTTTCTTTTCCATCAACTAAAGCAGCCCAGCCAGGAAAGAAATTAAAACTAAAGAATACAAAAGAAGGCGCAGAAACAAATATTTTTGTCAAGATAGTGTCTTCTTTCACCTCTAAATCAATAACTTGGGACAAAAAACCGTCTTCATACTCTATTGAATCCTCAGAAGTTTGGAGAGGGATCTCAATATCGGTATAATACTGTTCTTCTTTAAGGAAAATCATTTTTGAAGGATTATAATCTGGATTTGTTACATAATCATAGAACGTCTCAATTTCATTATCACCTCCAACAAGTGTTGCAGACTGAGAAATTATGATCGGGGAAGAGTATCCACTATATTCCAAAATAGCTACTTTACCAGAAGTATGCACTACCTCTAATTCAGATGATTTTGCTAAGTGTGTAGCGTAATTTTTGGAAGTATCTAAAAGCAAATATTTAACACCTAAAAGTTGTAGAGGGTTTAGAAGCCCTTTCTTAGGATTATTATTCAAAGATCTTATTTCTCCCTTAAACGTGGAGGTAAATTCACCATAATCTTCATTCGTAGATTGTCTAAAGTAGCCTGCGGTGTCGAATGTATTTCCAATGATAGAAGAAGAAACTACATAACTGGGACCTTGATTTCCAAATCTCAAAATTTTATGGTAACCAGTCTGTGTATCAAGCCAATTATAGGCACCTAACCATTCATCATCAACTAACCAATCTAAAGGTCTGTTTTTGGAAACTAAAGTTCCCGGCCATAGATCAATGATTATGATGACCATCAGTATTACGATTATCCTTTTTTGAAGCCTTGGATTCGACTTAAGTTTCATAAGATATCCTGAAAATGGTTTTTGTATATTCTTTATTGATGAAATTGCAATGCCAGATAGAACTGATGCAACAAAACTAACTAATATGAGGAATCGATACGGAAACTCAAGGCTGACAATAAAAGGAATTGCTGTATAGAATGGAAGTTCTGATCCGATTACAAGAAAGAAAGAAAAAAGCAACAATGCAGTATACATGATGGTTGCCCGAGTTCTACGAAGAAATATCGCTGCAAAAGCAAGAACCAATATAGAATTCCCAATATACACGGGAAACGGTTGATAAATGTTTACAAAATCTCTGGTCAGAATTAAGGGTAGAGATATAGGATATCCTAGCCAATGTGAATCAAAAATTCTTGTGTTTGCTTGAATACCATCTACAAAGTAAGGTATAATGAAGAAGGAAGACAGACCTAACGCCACTGCTGTTGAAATTAAGCATATTCGAACTAGTAAGGAGATATTTTTAGAATTGAACTTAATAGCGCAGGAAGATATAAGATAAAAAAATACTAAAAAAGAGACCATATACCCGGCTCCTTGATGAGAAAGGAAAACCCCTGCCCAACAAAAGCCTGCCAATATCGCATAAACTTGTTTTTCTTTTCTAATGGCTAATTCAAAAAATAAGAATAATAAAGGAAGAAAAATCAATACCAAACTGCTGGCAAGATGTCCATATTTGGTTAATAGTGGAAATTTATAGTAGGTAAGAGTATATGCTACCCCGCCCACTATCCCTGCAAGTTTATCCTCAGTAATTACATAGATAAGACCGTACATGGCCATGGGAGACATTATACATGCAAGATACAGAGCCAGTTTGGAGCCAAACATCCAATCCGAACCTAAGGAAAGTAAAGCGGCAAAGACATAAAATAGAGGACCATAAAATTCTAGAAATGGATATCCCGAATACCAATATGGACACCAAAGCGGATAAAAACTACCATTTAGCCACGCCTTCCTTAGATACCACACTTTAAACGCATGAGTAATACCGTCTGCATGAATATAGCCTGGACCTATTAGCGTGAGATTCGCTAACGCGGCAATAAGAATGATTAAACCAAGTGCAAATCTATGAGAAGTGATTATTAATTCAAAGAAGGCCGTTACATCGTGCCATAATAATTCAGAAACCGCCAGTATAATAACGGCTGAGCTGATCAAAAGAATAGGCCAAATTAAAGAGAAGGGAAGAAGTCCATATCGCCAAAGGACTAAAAAAACTTGTGATAGACTAAGAATACCTAATCCGAAAAGGGCACCACGCATAGATTGCTGAACTCCAATCTGAATTTTTTTCAAGTTTCTACAAAGACAATTTTTTTGTCAAACTAAGTTGCATGGATCACATACATTCGCATACGAATTTCATAATATCATCTTTAATACACAATGTGAGTTCGTCCATTGTTTCTCAAGCCATTTTATTAATCTAACTTTGTAAAATCTTTGACGCAAATTCAACTATCTGTCCGAAAAGGCACATTGTTTCTCAAAGAACCACCATTAAGCAAAAGGAGATGCTGTCGTAAATTTGGACCATTGTATCAAATATATTATTACTTTGGGCGAATTTCTTAAGTATATTACTTCTACATAAGAAGGTGCTGTATTAGGATCTGAAAGCCAAAAGAGGATATTATCTGAATAGCCAAAAGGCCCAAAGACAATATGAGTTATATTGTTTGTGTTCATATAATTCATTAATTCCGTGACGTATACTTGTTTATTGTTTCTAAAGTATTCATTAAATATTTGTTGAGACGGTGCGATACACTTTCGTTGCGAATAATACTTAAAATCAAAGTTTTTAAATGCCATCACTTTAGCTTGCGGATCACTAGTTTTTTTAAACCAAAGAGCAGCCTTGATATATTTTCTCCATAATGGAGATGTAACAACCATGTCATCAGTTGATAAGTAATCATCATTTGCTAAGCCGTCTGCTACAATGTTCGGCAATAGAATTACTATAATAAACAATATGCTTAAGAGAAGATTGAATGATCTACGAGATGAAAATAAGAAACCCTTTCTAAAATAGTTTGGAGACCGATAGTAGAAATATCGTAAGACAGAAATTGAAGTATCTCTGATTTTAAACAACCCAATCCACAAAAAAGGTGTTAGTAAAGGAATAATTGGATAAAAATATCGTGATTTATAATAAATAATGTTCACTAAAAAAATAAGCAAGAGAATAATTGAGAGTAGAGTAATCCTCGTAAATAATCTGTTCATTCGATAGCCAGTCACAAGTCCAACTAACAAAATTTGGAAAATAATGATTGAAATCACGATTTCATAAAGAGTTACCTGATATTGATTAATTAGATCGATTCCTAATACCAACCCAGGTATTTGTACGAAATAATAAAGTAGAAGTTGAAAGACACCTTTTGTTTTAAAATATACAAAATGAATTAATGCAAAAACATAGAAGGTGGAGATGCTGCAAATAACTAAAATCCAAAGCAGTTTTTTTATTTCATTATATTTCTTTTTATAGTAAATTATCAAGAATAGTACACTAGAGGCAAATAGGACAAGGAAAAACCAATTATAAGTCAATAAATTGACATAGAAAACTGAGAAAGAAGAAATATTAATAACAGAAGCAGCAGGGTCTAAAACACCAAATTGAATATAACTCCAGAGAAACCATGGAAATAGTATGATTGCTATCCCCATAAAAAATCTAATTAAACTCTGAAATTTGACTGCGAAGTTTCCTTTTGTTATAAAATACGATAGAATAACCATGAGGATAAGATAAACTCCTATTTGTCGAAATAAATATGAAACACCACAGAGTACACCTGTTATTAATGTGAGATGCATATTTGTTTCAGATTTCTCAGACTTTTGAAAATTAAGGACAACAAAATAAGTACTAAGAAATGAGAGAAATGTGAATGGGACATCTGTCATAATCCAGTAGGAAAAGTCAAAAAGCCTATGATGAAATGTTAAGAAAATTGCAGTGATCCAACCAATTTTTTCTCCTCCCAGTTTTTTACCGAAAGAAAAACCAACAAAAGGTATTAAACTTGTACAGAAAACTGTCAATAACCGCGCAAAAAATGGGTGCTGACTATTGAGAATTATAAAAATAATGCTCAATATAAAAGCGTAGCCTGGCTTTGTACCTGGGTCTTTAGATCTGCAAGAAAAGAGGGTGCAATTAGATGCATAGCCTCGTCTAATCCATAAACCCATTTTTGCATGGGAATAACCCTAATAAGAACAGAAACGCAAAAAAGTGTTAATAAATAAAAGGGGTTAGACCGCCAGATTTTAGACATTACTCAACCTCGTTGCTCAAGATGGAAAAAACAACGTTATAAGAAAATTATGGTGTTAACCAGAGTGAATATTTCCTCAATCCGCTATAAGTTTAAAGATTTCATTTACACTAATCTAAGTTTAATTTGGTATGACAAGACTGGATTTAAATTATTTCTTCTAACGCTCTTAATTTATTCGTTTTCAATTTCACATTACTATGCCCCTGATGAATCTAGTTACTGGCTTTTAACTGTATCAGTCACTGATTTTAACACACTATACATAGATCAGGCTATGGAAATGTACACACCTTGGAAATTAGATTTAAAAATGGGTATTGCTTCTTATGATGGACATTATTACGCCAAAACACCACCCGGTCAATCTTTTATAGCTATACCCTTCTTTTTGATTGGGAAAGGTATATTCATAGTGTTACTTTCTTTCGGAATGACCTTCTCATATCTTTCAGTTACCTATATCACAATGGCAATGCTCAGTTCAATTTCTGCTGCTTTAGCGGTCAATCTTTTTTATAAACTTTTAATTGAGCTAGAAGTTGATGCCATCTCTTCCCTCTTAACATCAATAACGCTTGCTTTTGGCACAACCTCATGGGTATATGGAAAAACTTTTTATTCCCATTCATTGTCAATGTTCTTGAATTTTTTGGGCTTATATCTAGTTATTTCAGCTACAAGGTATAGAAAAATAAATAGATATTTTCTTGCAGGCATTGTGATAGGTATAGCTATTACAGTAAGAACGGCAAATATTTTGTTAGGTATACCCATTTTAGTCTATCTAATAATAAAAGCCCAAAAGCCTCAAACTTTGATATACTTAATTATCGGCACAATACCAGCACTCTCTTTGCTGCTTTTTTACAACTTTCTATGCTTTGACGATCCATTAGTAATGGGATATCAGTATGATCCTTTGTACGACTATTCATCAATATCTTCTACATTTTCAACAAACCCATTAGTCGGCGCTTATGGTCTTCTGTTTAGTACGGGGAGTGGCTTATTTGTATACTCACCAATTTTAATCTTGTCAATTCCAGGGTTTTATTATTTCTTTAAATCAAATAAAGAAGAAGCAATATTATTTGCTCTTATTTCTCTTGCAACTCTGTCGTTCTATTCAGCATACACATGGTGGCCTGGTAATGCGTTTGGTCCACGATATTTAACAGATATTCTTCCAGTGATTGTTTTACCTTTGGGAAAAACTCTAGAAAAATTTTCATCCAATAAGTATTTCTGGATACTCTTCTGCATATTACTTGGATTTAGTATATTTACACAAGTTATTGGGGTACTCACTTCACCATTAGTGGGTACTCATGAATATATTCTTCCAGGAAAAATAAATGACCTAACAAGAAATGGACCTGACATTCTTATTTATAATCTCATCAAAAAATATTAATTCAATTACCCCGTTCTTCTCCGAGAGTCTTCTTCGGTGGTTTAAGATGAAAATAGCTTTCTTAACACATTATTTTAAGTCACCTGACAGCCGAGGTGACTACATCAAGAGAATTGCGTGGGGTTTGGAAAAAAAAGGCCATAAAGTTACTGTGCTCGTTACAGGTCCTTGGTTCGATTCTCAGGCAGTTAGGAGTCTTGCTAATTATAAAGTATTTCCTTTTCCAAAAATAGTCTCAAGAACGCCTCTTATCCATGAAATTTCTTTGATTCCTTATCTTAAAGAAGTTTTGAGTTTCTTAAGTCAATACGACGTGTTCTGTGTAGAAACACATTCATTTATGGACTTCTTCTTGATTTTTCTTATTAAACAGTTGTATAATAAACCCTGTGTATTTGACCATCATGGTCTTACATTTTCTGCCCATAAGAGAGGCGTAGATAAACTATCGCTTTTAAAATATGATGCGATGTTTCGATTTTGGCTTTCATTTATACAATTTGATCATATTATTGTGCATAGCAAGTATATTAGAGAAGAAATAAGACAACGATACGGTATAAACAGTGAGATCATACCTCATGGTGTCGATTTAACTCGATTTAATCCTTCTATTTCTGGTGATGCCGTTAGAAATCGCTTAAACATAAGAGATACTACGGTAATTCTGTATGTTGGTCGTTTAGAAGCACATAAAGGATTGCAATGGTTTTTAAAGGCATTAAGCCTAATAAGAAACGAACGAAAAGATATAAAGATTAAAGCCATGATTGTAGGGAGTGGAAGGGAACGAAAAAACCTTGAGACATTTGCAAAACGATTGAATGTATCTGATATCGTAATATTTGCAGGACGCGTTTCAGAGGAGGAATTGCCAAGTTATTATGCTGCAAGTGACATTTTTGTCATACCAAGCCTCTACGAAGGATTTGGGTTACCGATTTTAGAGGCTCAAGCTTGTGGTTCGCCAGTTATTGGCTCAGATTGTACTGCAATTGCTGAAACGATTGGTCTGGGAGGAGTTGTATTTGAACCAAATAATGAAGTTTCGCTAAAGAATGAAATCTTGCGACTTGTTGACGATAAACAAACCTATAATAAACTAGTGGAAAAAAGTTTAGCAAACGTAGAGAAATATAGGTGGCAACACGTTATTGATAGAATTGAAAGGATATTAAGGGATGCTTCAAGTAAAGATAGATGATTTCAAAATTAGAAGTAGCTTTGAGGAGAAATATATGGATTCTTCAGAAACGACACTTGATCAGTTTTTTGAATCCCATGAACTACTTAAAAAGAAAGAAAAATCCTTAAAAGAAGAGAAAATAACTGAGTTAGAGGCTAAAGAACTAACAACTAAAAAGACAGATTTTTTGCTTTCAGTTGAATATGATGGAAAGACTAGTTGTGCGGCGGCACGATTTTATGATCCAAGGAATCATTCAATTTATTTCTGGCATGACTACTCAGAACATCATCCTTATTGCTTTTCAAATATTTCCATTGAAGATCTGAGAAACAACTCTAAGATAACGAACCATACAGGATTTTTGGATATGGAAACGGTTGAAAAAAAGGATCTTTTGCAAGATAGGTCTATAAAAATGACAAAAATAATTGCTAAAGATCCACTTGCAATCGGTGGGAGAACAGGGGCTATTCGAGAGTTACTACCAACGGCGTGGGAAGCAAATATTCCATATCACAAATGTTACATAGCGGATTTAGAGTTAACACCCGGTTTGCCTTATGAAGTCTTTGATAAACAGCTTAATATCGCAGCAATCGTACCGGCAGAGATTAAAGAAGAAATTAGTCGACTATTTGAAGATGAACCAAAAGAAGTGAAAGAACTGCTGGAAGAGAATGTCTCTCTCTTTTTATCACCCATACCTGATATAAAACGTGTGGCTATTGATATTGAAGTTATCTCACCTTTTGCAGACGCAATTCCAAGACCTGAACAAGCAAATTTCCCTGTTGGATGTGTCTCTGTTGTAGCATCGGATGGGCAAAAGCGAATACTAATCCTTGAAAGAAAAGATGTGGAAATTGGAGACGCCAAAGACAACCTTGAAGATGTAAGGATCGAGTATTTTTCAAAGGAAAAAGAACTCCTTCGAGAAATATTTCAGATCTTCAACGAATATCCAGTTATTTTAACGTACAATGGTGACAAATTCGATATGCCTTATTTGTATTATCGGGCTCTTAACCACCTTGGATTTCGAAGAGATGACATCCCATTGATCATTAGAAAAGATTTTGTTGCTCTGTCGAGAAATATCCATGTAGATCTTTACAGATTCTTTAACAACCGAGCTGTTCAGATATATGCATTCTCTGCAAAATATAAAACTACTGACCTCAATACCGTAGCCAAAGCGTTATTAGACATCGAAAAAATAAATGTAAAGCACCCCCTTTCGAAGTTGCCTCTATTAGATTTAGCCAGTTATTGCTTTAGAGATGGAAGGATTACCTTAGACCTTACTCGCTATAGTGAAAACCTTGTTTGGAAATTGATAATGCTACTGATGAGAATTTCCCATTTGTCTCTTGAAGATGTTACACGTCAAAGTGTATCTTCTTGGATTCAAAATCTGTTTTATTATGAACATAGAAAGAATGATTATCTGATCCCGTTACCAAACGACATCAAGGAGGCAAAAGGAGGAGAGGCCTCAACGCAGGCAATTATCAAAGGGAAGAAATACAAAGGTGCTATTGTTATTGACCCTTTGCCAGGCGTCCATTTTGACGTTGTAGTCCTTGATTTTGCATGTTTTTCGGAAGATACTGAAATTCTTACTGACGATGGATGGTATACACTTGCTGAACTAAAAGAAACAGACAGATCCCCCAAAATTGCTACGGTAAATATTTCTTCAAATGATTTAGAGTTTCAAGCGTATCAGAAAGTATTCGAATACGAATTTGAGGGAGAAATGTATAATTTTGTAATTAAAGGTGGAATGGATCTTCTAGTTACACCTAACCATAGAATGGTGTATAATAGAAGAACCAATGAAAGAAAAAGGACGGTATGGAAAAATGAGATTGAAATAATTGATGCACAAGAACTTAGTACACGAAGTTGGTTCAGGATTCCGCATTTTGGGGAATGGACAGGCAAATCGAACAAAATTGTGATAGGTAATCATGTATTTTCTCCAGAAAAATTTCTTCCTTTTCTAGGATGGTTTTTAACTGATGGTTCATTTGGAAAAAGGAGTATCCAAATTTCTCAATCAAAAACAAAAAACTTTCAGAATATAAAGGAAGCATTAGCTCTCCTTGGCTTTCCATTCAAAGAATATGAATTTACGAGAAACGAAAAAAGGCACAAAATGTTCGCAATACATAATAAAGAATTTAAAACTGAACTAAAGAAATGGTTGATCAAAGAACGTGGATTAATTGAATTTAATGGATCTTATAAGAAAAGAATTCCCAGAAAAATTCTTGGATTTGAAAAAAGGCATCTACAACTCCTTTTTGAATCGATGATTTTAGGAGACGGAAGTTGGACTCATGGAAAGTGTTATTCATTTAGTACCACATTTAAGGAACTGGCAAATGATTTCCAAGAACTAGCACTTAGACTTGGATATGGTTGTGGAATAAGAAAAGAAGTAAGAGATTGCACATTTCTAGACATGCAATATAAAGATCACATAAGTTATCGCTGCTTTCTAAGTTACACCAGAAAAAATGTGTTTAATGGCCAACATGATCGAATACAAAAAAAGAATTATAAAGGAAAAGTATGGTGTGTCGCAGTCCCTAATGGTACGGTTATTGTCAGGCGTAACGGAAAACCATCAGTTACGGGTAATAGCTTGTACCCTTCCATTATAAAGGTCCATAATCTTAGTTATGAGACTGTAAGGTGTATACATCCAGAATGTAGACAAAACCTTATACCAGATACAGACCATTGGGTTTGTAAAAAACAACGAGGCCTTGCAGGTCTTATTATTGGATTTCTAAGAGACATAAGACTGAAATGGTTTAAACCACAGTCAAAAAACAAAATGTTAGGCAAGGAAACACAAGAACTATACTATGTTATTCAACAGGCCTTAAAGCTTATTATTAATGCGTTCTATGGCGTCTTTGGCGCAGAACACTTTCCCTTATATTGCCTGCCGGTGGCTGAAAGTACAACAGCTCTCGGGCGATATATCATTACACAAACTATCGAAATGGCTCAGAAAATGGATATCTCTGTAATATATGGAGATACCGACAGCGTTTTCTTAGAAAACCCTTCGGAGTCCCAAATCGAAAATCTTACGCAATGGTGCAAACAAACACTTGATATTGATTTAGATATTGACAAGATCTATAGATATGTTGCTCTTTCAGGGAGGAAAAAGAATTATTTAGGTGTATATGAAAGCGGCTCTGTGGATATTAAAGGTCTAACAGGAAAAAAGCGTCATACTCCATTATTCCTTCAAGACGCATTTTTCGAAATGATGAATGTGCTTTCGGAAGTTAAAGTTCAAGATGACTTCGAAATAGCTAGGAATAAAATACGAACGATAGTAAAGACATGTCTAGATAAATTAAAAAATCTCGAATATTCTTTAGAGGAACTCGCATTTCGTGTTCAAATGACTAGAAACTTGAAAAGTTATCAAAAGACGACACCTCAACATGTAAAGGCTGCAAGATTATTAAACAAAGACATCGAGCCTGGTAGCATCATTTCATTTGTGAAGGTGAGGGATGAGCCTGGTGTAAAACCTGTTGAAATAGCTTCGATTGATGAAATAGACACAGAAAAATACAAAAAACATGTTGAAAGTATCTTCACTCAGGTTCTTGATGCATTAAACGTAGATTTTGGATCTATTATCGGTATAAGAAGACTTGACCTTTTCATGTAATAGAGACGGAAAATGTTAAATCTAAGAATTGCATAGTTCTCTTATGGTTTATTTTTAATTAGTGGTGATCATATGGAACTCCGTGAAATATTAACAAGAGGACATATCCCCGTACTTGATCCTTACATGTTAAATGAGACATCGGATGAGTTTTTCGCCAAGTACGGCTCATTTCTTGAGAAAATTGCGTTAATGGCGAAGAGAGATACAGGATACACACTTTATAGAAGCATGAGCGCCCCATCGGATGATCGCTATTCCGAATTTTTCTCTTCCTTTACCCAGATTGCCTCTGACATCGCTGTCGAGGCTTATGCAATAGTTTCAACCTTTGTAGACAATTATTTTGCTCAGGATCCAAAATATGGTGCATATAGATCTGGTATTACCAGGGCTCCTGTAGGCACTTTCGTATGCCCCGTCCAAGAGTCATACTGGAAATACCTTATGGCTGTGATCAAGGAAATCCTCAATTTTCAAATAAGTGGTATAATACTGATGGATAATCAATTTGCTAGACAAGAGTTTTGTTTTTGTGAAACATGTAGAAAAGAGTTTTCAGAATTAACGAACTTAGAGAGAGAATTCGTGTTTGATACATTGGTCAATGATCCGGATATCCTTTCTCAATGGTATGAATGGCGAGCCAATAAAATAACTACATTCCTTTCTAACACTACAAGTTCAATCAAGGAATTAAATCCAGATATTGAAGTCCTACTAACCGTCGATATAGATCCAGAAACCGATTATATTGAAGGGGCCAAAAAACATTTTGGACAAGACGTGATGAAATTATCTGATATTGCAGACCAATTATTATTCAATGTTTTACCACTTACACCAACACTCCCACAACCTGAAACCCCAGATTATGAAAGAGTTCTTTCAGAATTAGCTTTCACACGCGATTTAAATCGAATTGGAAGAAAGTATAGTATTTTCAATTGGGGAGTTACGGACCCAGAAATTAAGACTTTAGAAAAAATGAAAGCAGACATTAATGCTACGTATCTGTTCCTTTTAGAGGGCTACCCTCAGACTTACAAGGAGAGACGAGAACTCCATCTTGGATTAACTTAACAAGATTCAATGTATGCTAATTGAATAAGACCACACTTCGTTGATTATCTACTGGACTTGGATAGAGTCTCGCCAATTGGATGATTCTTGAAAAACAGCTGATTAGGGAGCAATTTAGAGTATTTAAGAACTTATTAATCTCTAAGTTCAGCTCCACAACGAGAACAGAATTTATCATCAGGAGAGTTTCGCTTTCTACAACGTGGACATTTGCCAGAATAACTCAAGTTACGTAAACCTGTTTCTGTTGATGGAGGAACATTTTTTCTTCCATAACGGACTTCTTTTTGGTTCAAAGAACTATCCCACATACTATTGCTGTCGAAATCATTCCCTGAGAGAAATTCCTTAAGGAAATCCTCTGTATTTTCTTTTTCTGTCTTTGAATCTTCATTTGGATTACCAAAAAAGGATGAAAGATCTAAATTATCATCAACACGTGACGGTGAATTCTCACTGTAAGTGGTATGTGAATGCGTGTGTTCAAACTCTAGAAACAGTGAATGATGCTCGTCTTTAATACGAGAATACTCATCTAGCGAGAGATTAAGCATTTTTAATGTAGCGTCACGTTTATCACATTTATGAGTTCTAGGGCAACAATACGCTAAGCTGTGATAACATAAAAGAGAAAACACGTTTTTTCTTGTAGAACTATAAACCGGCTTAATAGGCATATCATTAAGTATCAATTGTGCAGTTTCATTATCGAAAGAAAGTGCGACTGACCTGTTAATTGCTTTTAGAAGTTCAATAGCAGGATACGCCTTTCCATTGATAATGATGTTTCCATCAACTTCAATTTCAGATTGAGTCATTTTTGTCGCCATCAAAAAGTGATTATACATTTACAAACTAAGATTGAAGTATTTAATATTCGTATTATCTCTAGCAATACGTTAGATATACCTGAAATGAATTAATCCTAGTAAAAATCTAGATGTTCAATACATCAATTCTGCTCGATAACTCTTATTTCACTGAGGAGCGAGTTTCTTTTCTAGTATTTCTTTGATGTTTTGAATCGCAACGAGCGCTGGACATTCTGGTGCAAAGTCAATAGGTGCAATACCTATGATATCAGATTGGATAATGGCAGGATCTCTGGGAATGATACCAAGTAATTCTAAATCAGATCCTATTGCTGCATTTTTTATGAAGTTCTCTTCCTGCTCGTTAGATATCCTATTCCCCACAATATAACGGCGGGGAACTCCAAGGCTTGCTCCAAGAGAATTAATTCTTTTTGCCAGATCTAATGATCTAGTTCCTGGTTCGACGACGGTTATCATTGCATCTACACCCTTGCTTGTACCTCTTCCTAAATGCTCAAGACCTGCATAAAAATCTATTATGACAATATCATCACGTTTTAGAATTATGTGGCTTAGCAATGCGCGCAAAAGAGTGCTTTCTGGACAAATACAGCCACCTCCAGCAGTCTCTATTGTTCCAAGTACAATAAGTTTTGCCCCATCATGTCTAACATGATACTTATCAGGTATATCATCAACCCGCGGATTCAAAATAAACATTCCTGATGTTCCTGCAGGGACTCCTGTCCTTTCTTCAACAAGTTTTTTCATTTCACCAATGGGGGTAGGAAGTTCAGTTTTAGAAATTCCCATTGTAGCATGTAAATTCATATTTGGGTCTGCATCAACAGCAAGAACATTTTTACCATCTTTCGCAAATAATCTTGCTAAAGTTCCCGCTAAAAAGGTCTTTCCTACACCCCCTTTGCCAACGATAGCTAGTTTAAAAGACATTAGATTTCCTTCCAATTAATCTTGATTCTAGAATAAAATTATAATATCAAACAGAATTGTGAGTTAAGACAACTCTTATTCGTATCGGTTTAGCCACAGTTGCATCTATAACGAAGATCGGTGCATACTCAGATATTTCCGCTTCAGTAATGCTCATTTCGTCATCAACTATTTTTGTTCCCACTATCATTGTAGGATCAGCGAGACCGTAGATCAATGCTATTCTTTTCCGTAGTTCGCCTATTTTTTCATCTCCTTCTGCGAAATATCTTAATTCATCAAGTTTCCACTTTTCACCACATACAAAGCAATCTAATCTTCTAGTAAGATCAAGTTTTGTGAATTCTTCAGAAAGACCATCGTAAAAGAGATATCCAATGGGATTACCATGCCCTAATAGCAGTTTCACAATTTCTTGGCTCATAATCCCTCCAATTACGGCAGAAATCGTTCCAACAGATGGAAATACCTCCTTCGGTTCATCCCTTTCCTTCTTCCTCGGTTCACCAGGGAGTGTACAAACTTGCTGTAATCGAGTTTCGGGGATTAGGGGTTGACATTCAAGACATGCAGAATCTGACCCAGGGATAATTACCTGAACATGACCAAAGAATTCGTAAAGACCTGCATCAATCAGTGGTTTTCCCACAGAAACACACATTGAATTTAACCAGCGGCGTGCCTCAAAGGTATCTAAAGAGGAAACAATTAGATCGCACGTTGCATAAATGCTTTCTGGAATGTCCTCTATCTTTTGATTAAAAGCAATAACATCGACAGAAGGATTTAGTACCTTAAGATGTTCTTTTGCAACCAAAGCTTTTGATTTTCCAATATCCTCGTCACGGAATAGCCATTGACGATTCAAATTTGAAAGTTCAACAGTATCGAAATCCACAATTACCAATTTACCAATACCCATCATAGTCAATATCTCTGATACAACACATCCAAGTGCTCCGATTCCAGCTAGAAAAATTGTAGCATTAGAAATCTTTCTTTGATCCCAGTTCGGCATTATAGTTTGCCTATGATATCTGTCGCTATTTTTGCTCATTTTAATCACCGAAGGAAGACACCGTCATCCCGAGAGATTCTTAATTTTAAATTATCAGATTAGCGATTATTAAATCTTAAAAATAAGATGCGCAATGGGTGTGCATTTATTTTGAGAGAGTTTATCAACTTTGTAATTTTTCCCAAGTAGCATATTGCTCATTAAAATCTTTTACAGTTTTCTTGAAGCGTTCTAGATCATTTTCCATCTGATTAGCAGCAGAAGTGTTTAGAGGATCTGCAGGGTTTGGTGCTGCCAATAATATTCTAAGAGTCTCAATGACATCAACTAAGCTATTCGATGGGGACCAATCCTTACCTAATATTCCAACACAAACTTTTTCTTTGTAAATATTCGGATGCCAGATTTCTGTGAGCCATCTTACATGTGGAGGTGCAAAAGGAAATTGCCTAGGGATTTCAATTTCGACCTGAAAAACCCCACCTTCGTACAATTCAGTACCAAGGATGAAACCATGCCATTTGCGAATATCCCCTTTTTCAGGTTTGAACCCAGGTTCTTCACTTTTAACATGTTTTGCTTCATAAGCCAGCCTGGCCCAATAATCTTCATCAGATAAGCTCAACTAATCCCCCTAGATTTAGATTTAATATGATAATTTTTTGAGATAGGTCCTAACAATATTCTCTAAAGATGCTAACATTATGAACATCATTTCAATTTATTATGAAGATTTCGTTAGTGTATTTATTATTCCTGTGGGAAGATAATGGAAGAAGATATCGCATACTCTAAAAACGATCGCAACTTCTGTTTAGTTGTTGCGTTCAATGCAAGACCCATTGCAACTTCTGCTAAAAAAGCAAATTATGATGTCCTTGCGATTGACTTTTTTGGAGATTTAGATCTTAGATCTGTTGCAGAACATGTTTTTTCAGTTATATGGCAAAGAAAACGTCATCCAATAAGAAGAAAATTTCTCCGCCCAATTTCTGAATACATGTGCCTCCTAGCCGAAACAATGGCTGATGATTATTATGGAAAGATAAAATTCTTGCTTATAGGCAGCGGTTTTGATGATGAACCTAAAATATGGCAACGATTTGGTAAAATTGCACCTGTTATTGGAAATACTCAAGAGATAATAAGTCATTCGGATCGCTTAAGTATCTATAGATTAGCCTCGAAATTAGGAATCGAATGCCCACGTACTATGGAAGTAAAAGAAAAAGAGGAAGCACTTGAAATTGCAAAAAATATTGGTTATCCAATTGTACTCACTACGCCAAGAAGCGCAGGCGGACTCTTTGTTAAATTAATTACAAATTTAGATGAGCTTCATAGGGCATATAACGAGTTAAGAAATTCGGGGAAAAAGATTCTTATTCAAGAATTTATTCAAGGCATTGATGCAAGTTGTTCAGTGCTTGGAACAGGTAAGGATTGTCAAGCTATTTCGGTAACAGAACAAGTAATTGGAAGATCAGAACTAGGAGTTTCCATGCCCTTTGGCTATTGCGGAAATATTGTTCCACTAAAAAATTCAGCAACAGTTATTGAGAATATAAAAAGCATTTCTGAAGAATTAGGTTCAAAATTAGGACTCTTAGGTTCGAATGGATTCGATTTTGTTATTAGAGGTGATCAACCGTATTTAATCGAACTTAATCCACGATTTCAAGGCTCTCTCGAATGTATAGAAGCAGTTACGTCATCAAATCTAGTAAAATTGCACATTGAGGCGTATAATGGCAATTTACCTGAAAAGTCTCTTGAATCAAAAGGTTATGCCGTAAAAATGATACTATACGCAAAATACAGAACAATTGTTCCGAATCTGTCACATTTGCCTCATATTGTGGATGTGCCGGTTGAAGGGATTATCCTTGAACCTTCAAATCCGGTTTGCACAGTTTTCATTACTGGAACAGAAAGAGAAATAACAATAGAAAAAGCTAAAATACTTGCGGATAATGTCTACAGACAACTTATCCCTGCACCAAAATCATGATCTGAAGCGCGCAAAGATCATTTTCATAAGAAACAAAGGGTGTTTCAATGCATACCATTTAAAATCACTCGGCGAAACCTCGCCGCGCATATATTTTAAAAGGTGATCACCAAAATCCCGGTTTTTAAGAGCTGTGTCGACAGTAAATTCCTGCTGATAATCAGTTGTTACCATATTCCTTCTTATGTTAAAGGTAGCCTTAAGTTCCTTTCCAATCTCTTTGTCGATCGCAATTTTATAGTTTTTTAGAAATCCTGCCGAAAAATCATTAACCTCAAGGGCATCTACAGCAGTTTTCCCCGCTATTTCGCCCGACATCATTGAGTAATAAAGGCCCTCACCATTTACGAAGTCGACATTTCCAGCAGCTTCTCCAGTAACCATAAATCCGTCTCCATAGATTTTGCTAATGACACCAGGGAAACTGATCATAGCGGCTTGAGGATAAAGTATTTTTGCACGAACAAGTTTTTTACTTGCTATTGGATGACGTTTTATGAAACCATCCAATCGCTGTCTTAATCGTATATCCTTATCTTTGCAACATTCCAGCCAAGTGCCCAAACCTACTGAAACTATATTTTTTTTAGGAAAAATCCAAGCATAGCCTCCAGGTATTATATTTGATCCATAATAGATCTCCAGTTGATCACCAATTCGGTCATCAATGAGTTTTTCATCTATTGCCATCTGATATTGATAACAAATTGTTTGAGAGCGTTCATCATTTGTCAATAAGCCAAGTTTTTTAGTTAATATACTTGGTGTTCCACTTGCGATAATTATTATATCTCCATAAATATCGAGTGATTCGCCCTGCGATTTCGCTTTTACCCCTTTAACAAATCCATTTTCGATAATTACATCAATGGCACGCGTATTTTCCTTGATTTCAGCTCCTTGATCGATAGCTAACTCGGCAAGCGTTTTATCAAGCTTTGCTCGCATAGTTGTGGCGACAATACGTTCAGGATACTCAAGTGTAACTGTTTTACATTTTGGGGAGCATAAGAATAGTTTATAACAAGATCGGTCAAATATGTGCTCAGGAATTTGAAATCGTTGTATTGCACGCTCAGTTACACCGCCTGCACACGGTTTTTCCCTGTCAAGGCGATGTTTCTCAACAGCAATCACCTTAAGCCCTTTGTTAGCCATTTCTTTTGCAGTTGTTGAACCAGAAGGACCTGCCCCTACAACTATGACGTCGTATTTCACCGTTTCACCCGCGGTTTTATAATCCTCTCCGCAAGAAGACCCCCCAACTTGTTGGGGGGGATGAAGTGCGTGTGTTACGTGTTTCACTTTCACCGTAGTGTCCCCCAGCTTTAAATAGGTTTTTGCGTATAGTAACTCTCGTGACATGAAT
>Ga0180437_10004070_pt1 | contig 21152 bp, 15 predicted proteins | sample SS_ome_4_FD_132410 | JGI IMG/M metagenome (GOLD analysis project Ga0180437, IMG submission 132410) | Hypersaline lake sediment archaeal communities from the Salton Sea, California, USA - SS_3_D_1 metaG | ecosystem: Environmental > Aquatic > Non-marine Saline and Alkaline > Hypersaline >...
ATAGTCGGTCAATGTCTCGGCCAGCTCGGGCGGATAGGTAAACTGCTGAGCACTCGCAGGAGTCAACATGCCTGTGATCAGGAATCCATTGACAGAGCGCGGTGGATAGGATAGGGGAACGTTGACGATGCCCACCTGACGTCCTGCGTGCCCTGCCACATCCCAGAGGGTTGCACCATGGATAGCACGTCCATCTACAAAACCTGCGGTATCCTCGTAGGCATAGCCCGTGGGATCGCGCCGGAAGAAGTTGAAAACACCGTGCTGGCCTGGATTTTTGCCCGTCATAAAGGTTGCCCACGCCGGAGCGGTGACTGGTGGGATTGTGGACAGAAGTTCTTGCCAGGCCCCCTTGCGTTGGATGGCAGCCAGGTTCGGCAAATGACCCGCATCCAATAGTGGCTGCAACACAGTGAAACTGGCACCATCCCAGCCGACAACGAGAACCCGCTCGACGGTTGCGCTCATGCTTCCACACCGGGCCTGTTGGTGATGAGGCGCAAAGAGACTAACAAGCCCATCAACGTCGCCAAGGTAATGATATATTGGTCGGTCGTAAAGATCGGCACGACCATCCCGCTGACGGTCATGCCCAGATAGGCCAATCCCAAACCAGCAGCCAGACTACGTTGGAATGGTGTGTTGCCGTGACGGTACGTGCTGTAGGCCAGCCGATACATCTGCACGATGACAAGGAGATAAGCAGCGAAAGCAAACCAGCCCATTTTCAAGGGGATCCACAGATAGCCGATGTGGATGAAGCGTGGAAAATAGGCGGCCCGCTCCGGATCGGGGTTCTGCCACACCAGGTACGGATCGTCATAGTAGCTATTCCCCGGACCGATACCCAGGAAAGGGTAGGTGAGGATCTTTGGCAGAGCGAGCTTTGCCTCCAGCAAACGGCCGCCAACCGTGCCGAGTTGCGTAACGTCGTCCTGTTGAAAGAACTCTGTGGCACGGAGGACCAGATTGTCGACCAGCGACTGTTCAGCGCTGGCTTCGGTCAACAACGCCAGCCCCCAAACGCCAGCCACTACCAGCGCCAGTACTATCAGCAAACCCAATAGAACCCTGGCCCGCTGACGCCTGCTGAGCAGGAAAAAGAGCACGGACAGCACGACCAGATCTGCCAGCCACAAATTCCGACTCCAGGTCAGAACCACCGCCAAACCCAAAACAAGAGTCGAGGCCGCCAGGAAAAACCTGTACCGCTCTTGCATGATCAGCGTGACAGTAGCCACAATGAACAGGGCATTGACCAAGAACGAGGCAGGCAGTAGCACGCGTGTCAGACCACCCGTCTCAAAACTTTTGGCCTCGACCCGCCCTGCCGTCACCACGAACTCGCTGCCAAGCACATACTGAGCAACGGAAACGACGGCTACCATAAGGGCAATCGCCAGCAATCCCCATAGCAGAAAACGGAGTTGTGCCTCGCGGAAGACGATGACCAGGATGACGAAGAACATGCTGTAGAACATGATAGCCCGCAGTTCACGCATGATATGAAACAGGGGCACCTCGAAAAAGACCAAGGCGGCAAGCCCGGCAAGCAAAGCCAGCCCCATAAAAACCAACAGAGGACCATTGACGGGGGAATGGGCAATGCGGAGTTTCAACGTGGGTAAGGCGCGGACCAAGACCACTATCCACATGAAAAAGAGAAAGAGGTCTCTTAGCTCAAAGCCGCCCCCGAGGACTCGTATGTCCACCATCTGGTTGATGAAGAAGAGATCGGTGGCGAGAAAGACCATCACGAGCAGGCCCACCTCTGGATAGCGTAGGAGAATGAGAACGCCGATCAGGAGAATCGGCCCCAGGACCACAGCGGCCGCGAGCCACCGGTTCTCCAGCCCTGCTGCCAGACCTGCAGCCAGGGCTGCGCCGATGAAGAGCGCAGCGTAAAGCACAAGCTCCCATGAGGGCTTGGCCTTCCTCTCTTTGGTGATCATGGCTCAGAGGTCAACCTCTCCAGATGTCTGGCAGCCATACGATTCTCGGGAGCCAGGGCTAGCACCTGCCGATAGGCCGCGACTGCGTCGTCCTGCCTGCCGGCCAACTCGTAGGCCTGCCCCAACCGCAAATGGTAGGCCGCTCGATTCACATAGTCAGGGTCACGCTCCGCTGCCCGGGCACAGGCTGCAAGGGCGCACTGCGGCTCCCGCAGATCGAGGCAGACACCCGCCAACTGAAACGGGTACCAGGCGCTTTCTTGGTCAAGTTGCACTGCAGTTTCAAGCTCATCCCGCGCCCGTCTCAAGTCTCCCAACGTCCGGTAGGCGTCGGCCAGCAGGGACCGATGCCAGGCGCTGTTGGGTGCCAAGACCACCGCCTGCTGGAAACTGTCCTTCGCCCGCTCCCAGTCACCGAGCTGAGCATAGTGCTTGCCCAGATGAGCGTGATACCAGCCCTGCTGCGGATCCAGCGCAATTGCCTGCTCGTACTCTGCTAGCGCGAGGTCTGGCTGCCCCATTTCATCGTACAGCCTGGCCAGTTCAAAGTGCGGCCAGGCACCAGAGCCCGGCACCTCCAAGGCACGACGATAGGTCGCCTCTGCCTGTTCTAGGTCGCCCATGGCCCGAAGGACATTACCGATCTTGATCTCAAGTCCAGGATAGCGGGGATCAAGCTCCAGAGATCGTTTGTAGTGATACAACGCATCATCCCACGATTGTTCTGCCTGGTTTACGTTTCCCAACAACCTATGAAGCAGCGCGTCCTCAGGTGCCCGATCAAGACTCAAAGACAATCGTCTGCCTGCCTCACCCAGATCACCGCAGTAGTAGGCAAGCAACCCCAAGGACAAATCGGCATCGATAGGCGTGTGATCTGGCCGCTGAGCAACAGCCACCCATTCCCGAACTCGCCCCTCGACCTCTTGTGAACAGTAAGCTTTGGGGTCTGTGGAGGGTTCAAAACGGATCAAAACCAACTGCCGATAGATGTATGGCCCGATTAGCGAACTGTCAGCGGAAACCCCCGAGGTGCCGAGGACAAGTGGTGGAAGGAATCGATGGTGGCTGGCTTGACTGGCCACCACACCATCCGGCAGGAACGCCTCTTGGAAAGGTATGACCAGCCAGCCACGGTCACCCTCAGTCGGCACAAAGGTAGCCCAATAATTCTCGGGAAGCCTCTGGACACCATGCCGGGCAACCCAATCTGCCTCCCCTGCGTCTTGCTGGGCATAGTACTCCAGCGCCGTCTCGTGCCGCCAATTGGCGATGAGGATGCTGTCACCAGCATCTGCAATGGCCTGCAGCACCTGGGTCGCATCGCGCCAATTCTGCTTGGTCTCCGAGTGATAAGCAACGACCGAAGGCACACTCAAGACACCGAGCAACACTACGCTGACGGCCACGGCCAACAGTCTGGCCACCGCTTGCCAACGACCCTGGCACCAGGGCTGAAGAAGCCTGGAAAAGAACCACTGGATCACCGTCCAGAGGCCATGAGCAGCGACCAGTAGATATAGCGGTAGCGCAAAAAGGAAATACCGTATCAACACTCGGTGTCCAAAAGGCATGCCCAGAACTACGACCACCGGAAACGCGATCCAGAGGACGGCCAATACCAGAAGGTCAGAGCGCTCTGCTACCAAGACTGCCATTCCAAGGAGGAACAGGAGCGCGTAGACAGCCATGCCCACGCTGTTTCCGGCACCAAATTGGCGGAGGGCACCCAACAGAGAACGCAGGCTCCAGTCCAATCCACCATATTCTGGCGCCATATCGGTGCTCAGACCCCGGTCACTCATCATGCCCTGGAGTAGAAGGGAAAAGATCGGGGCCACCAGCACCAAGATGGCCGCCAGTGAAGCCAGGAAAGGGCCGATCTCAAAGGCCGGTCTGTCTCTCACCCTGGCGCGCACCCAGAGCCATGCAGCATACAGAACGGTCGACGCCAATGGCAGAAAAGCGAACAGGTGGGTATACAGATTGAGAACAGTTGCGACGACGAATCCAATCCACCATCGCCAGCCCCCCTCTCTGACAGCATGCCAAAACAGGTAGAGACTCAAGATGGACAAGAAGGTCAACAAGGCATAGCTTCGCGCCTCCTGCGCATAACGGATGTGCAGGGGGGCCACGGACAGGAGAAAGGCGCCCAACAAGCCAGACGGCCAACCAAGAAGCGATCTGCCCAGCGCATAGGTGAGCGGAACGGTCAGCACGGAGAATACAACGGATGGCAGGCGTAGGAAGAACTCACCATCCCCAACTACTCGAAAGGCACGGGCAAGGACAAAATACAAAGGTGGGATTGGAATGGTCGGCGTGGTCATGGGCAAGAGCAAGGTATCCCGCCAGGCGCTTTGAGGATCGGCATACGCCAGCGTACCTAGTTCATCATGCCACAAGCTCTTGCTGTCCAGCGCATAGAGGCAGACAGCCACCGATAGCAAAATCACGCAGACCAGCAGCATATAGGTTGTAAACCACCGCCTAGGCGTTAGGGAGCGACCAACCAAAGGGGACCTCATCCCCTAGCGCCTCCAGCCAGCCAACTGCTGATCCCCCGTCTATCCTGCATACCCCCATCCCCGCAACTTCTCCTGTACTTCTTCCATCTCTTCGTCCGACAGGTCCGGCACTGAGACTCCATCCTTGTATACACTTGCTTGACTGTAGGTCACCGGCCGGCCACTAGCCTCGAAAACTTCGCTCAACACACGGCCATCCAGCTCCTGGGGCACCGCCACGCCCATGGCATGCAGAATGGTAGGCGTAAGGTCCAGAATGCTGGTGTCCTGCAGCTGGACATTCTCTTTGATCCCCGCTCCTGCGAGGATTATTACTCCCTCCGGGCGGTGGTGGCCTGATAGTCCAGTGATAGGTTCCACCAACTTGTTAGAACCAAAGTCTGCGTGGCCGAAAGCCATATATTCCCAGCCCCGGGGTTGGACAATCAGGTCCGGTGTGCGGGTTATAAAGGGCCCCCTGTAGATCTCCTCGCGACGGTAGACACGCTCCACCAAGGGTTCGCCCGTCCGTGGATCGCGGAGAGCCAATGCCTCGCGGGCGATCCACCCTTTCAACTCCTCGTATTCCCGTCCAGGCTGCACAATCCCCTCAGGCCGGATGCCGGCAAGATTTATGTACACCTGGCCAAAGCTGCCGATGCTGAATGCCTTGGTCCGCGCCCAATCCACATCGTCAAAGGACAAGAACACCCGGTTCACCAGCCCTGCCTTTTGCTGGAAGCGGACCTGCTTGCGCAATCTGGCCAGGCCCAACGCTTTGGCGATGCGGAACATCTTGAGCGGAGTGTAGCCAAACCGGAACAGAAGACGCTTGAAAGCTGTAGCCGGGTTGCGCTTGAACCTGAGTAAACCCAGACTGGTCAGCCAGTTGTTGGTCAGAAAGAAACTGTGCACTGGTCCGAAGCCATGATCCGACATGATCACAACCATGGTATCGGAATCGACCTCGGCCAGCAGGCGGCCTACGTCGGCATCCACCTTGCGATGAAAGTCCAGAATCCGCTCTCGATGGGCTTCCGCCTCAGCCGAGTCATACCGGGGGTGGTTGGGATCCAGGAGTCGCCATGTCTCGTGCTGGACCATGTCGGTATCCCAATAGACCACAGCGAATAGATCCCACGGCCGGTTGCGCATCAGGTACAATGCCGCCCGGGTGCGATTCTCGACACTAGCCGTCAGGTCGTCGAGGAAGCGATCCAACTGGTTCGTAGATCGGTAGCGCTCATCCGGCGATAGCAGGAACTCACCCAGCTCGGCCAGTAGCTCCGCCTTTAATTCTGGAGGGTGCGCCCAGTCACTGTCTGGGCTTGGAGCCAGAAAGCCGCTCACCATAAAGCCGTCCACCGGCTCGGTCGGGTAGGTGGTGGGGATTCCCAGCAAACCGACTTTGTAACCAGCCTCGTTTAACCAGTTCCACAAGGCCAAGGTCCGGCGACTGGTGGAGTTGATCATTGTGACCTTGTAGCTATCCGCCCCGGGATACACAAAATCCACCAGGCCATGTTTGCCAGGATTCACACCCGTAACAAACGAGCTCCACGAAGAGGAGCTTATGGGAGGCAGAGTCGTACGCAGCTTGCCCCAAGCCCCTTGCTGCATCAAGCGCTGCAGATTGGGCAGCTCGCCAGCCTCAATCCAGGGGCCCAGCAGATCGAACGTAACACCGTCCAGCCCGATAACCAGTACTCTCATCCCAGGTATCCCAACCCCTGCAGCCGCTCCAGGATCTCCTTCTCCCCTTCCTCCGTATAATCGATCCCGGTGGTTGCTTCACCCACCATGGAGGGTTCTACCAACTCGAGGGGAAAGGCCTCCATGTAGCCATCGTCAAACGCATCCTCCAACAATTGGCCATCCATGTCTGAGGGGACCGGCAGTCCCATGCTGTGCAAGATAGTGGGAGCAATGTCATAGATCACGGCTCCTTCGACTTGACCGCCCTGCTGTATCCCAGGCCCATTCATGATCAGCATCCCATCATCACGGTGCATGCCCGAATAGCGGTACACTGTAGATACGGTGGCCCTATGCCCGAAATCTGCCAGGCCAAAGAAAATGTCCGAGGGCTCCTTGGGACGAAGGATCAGGTCGGGGGCCCTTTCCACGTGCGGGCCGTTGTAGATCTCTTCCCGTCTCAGCACCTGGCCAATCAGCTTTCGACCCGTCCGGGGATCGGGAAAATCGTAGGCCAGGCGTTCGATCTCGTCACGCACCGTTTCATATTCCTGGCCCGGTTCGACAATGCCCTGCGGCTCCCGCCCTTTCACGTTGATGTAAATGGAGCCCAGGTGTCTGCCAAATGAATAGGCCCTTGACTGGCTCCAGTCCACGTCTAGGAACGAGAGAAAGGCAAGCTTGAGCAAGTGATCCACAAAGTATCCCGCCACATATTCTGCCTGCCGTGCCAGCCCCAGGCGGTCAGCAACCTGGTGCACATTGCGCAACGTAAAACCACTGCGAAACATCAGCCTCTTGAATCGCGTCCAGGGGTCACCCTTCAAGTGTAACATGCCGATGTCGAGGAGCCAGTTGTTCAGGACAATAAAATTCTCAGCCCTTCCCATACCATGGTCCGACAAGACAATCACCTGGGTCTCCTCGTCGGCGTGTTCCAGCAGGCGGGCAATGCTCTCATCCACTCGGGTGAAATAGTCACGGACCATCCACTCCTTATCCTCGCCATCGGTGCGCCAGGGATGGGTGGGGTCTATATAATGCCACATCTGGTGCAAGAAACGGTCGGTATCAAAGTAGACAGCCATGAATACGTCCCACGGCTTGCTGCCTGCCAGGTACTCGGCCGTACGGGTGCGCATTTCCAACAAGTCATAGGTCGCTTTCAAAAAGCTCTCTCGCCGTCCTTCGGTAAAGGTCTCGGTGGGATAGATTCGATAATCCCCAACCTCTTGCTCCAACTCCTTCGCCAACTCGGGGGGAGAAATATAGTCGGTGGCGCCATAGGGTGTCAACCAGCCACTGACCATAAACCCGTTCACTTGCTCCACAGGATACGACATCGGGATGTTCAGCACACCAACTTTGTACCCTGCGTCGCTCAGATAGCGCCAGATTGTGGTTCCACTGCGCAACGAGGCGTTCACCGGTGGAAAGCTGTACGTCCCCTCGCGGCGATACAAAAAGTCATAAATGCCCGTCTTGCCAGGATTCATGCCCGTCATAAAAGAGGACCAGGAGGGTCCAGAGGTCGGCGGTACTGTGGAGCGCAGGCGTCCTACGATTCCTGTTTCCATCAGACGTTGGAGCGTGGGAAGGCAGCCCCGGTCAGCCCAGCGTTGGATGATGTCCAGCGGTACACCGTCTAGACCGATGATCATGATCTTTTTTGCTCTTTTTATCATACTGCAGTCCAGTCTAGTTTCTGGGCGAAACTGCTTCCCGCCCCGTCCCCCGGATCCGATCCGCCCATGGGGACGCGGACTCGAGCGAGTTTCGCACCGAATACAATCAGGTTTCGAGCTTCAAGAGCCACTAGGGTTGCAGCTCCTGCAATGCTTGCTTGGCCTTGGTGTTGTCTGGATCCAGTTGCAGGACACGGTGGAAGGCCTCCATTGCCCGATCGGTCTGGTCGACGGCTTGCAGGAGGTAGCCTAGGTTTAGGTGGTACCCTCTGCTTTCGGGTGATAGCGCAATAGCTTGCTCATACTCCTCTATGGCCTCCTCCAGCCGTCCCTGCTCTGCCAATACCTGCCCCAATTCCGCGTGCACCCCATCATGGCCGGCCTCCAGTTCGATGGCATGGCGTAGGGTCTGCTCCGCGTCTCCTAGCCGCCCCAGGTGGTGCAGGGCCCGGCCACGAAGAAACCATCCCGAAAACAGCTCTGGCCTGATCTCGACCGCTCGCTGGGCATTGTCCAGCATCGCTGCGTAATCTTGCTCGGAAAAATCGAGGTGCGCCAGATACACATAGGGCCAGGGACTTCTGGGCAGCAAATGAGCCGCAGTCTTCAGCTCCTCACGGGCCTGTGGGCTGGGCGCCCCTGCCTTGTATAGATACAACCCGTAGTGAAGGTGATACTGCCCTTGCTGTGGCTCGAGCGCCACTGCCCGAGACAGCTCAAGACTGGCATCATCCCAGTACTGACCATCGGCGAGAAGTTGACCGCGCCGATCGTAGGCTGCTGCCAACAGGTCGCGGTCAGCATCCAGGTTCGTCACACGAGCGTAGGCTGACAGGGCCTTCTCCACGTCACCACCGGCTTGGTATGCCTCTGCTTGACCAAACCAGGCAGCAGCTGCAGAAGGCTCGATCACCAGCGCTCGCTGGTAGAACTCCAGAGCATGGATCCAGTCACCCTCCTGAACGAATCGGGCGCCAGCCTGGAGAAATGATTCGAGTGACTGACCAGCGGCCCACCATAAGCCAACCAGCCTGGTCCGACGGCCCTCCTCATCACTGCCACACGGTTGACCGGGGATCCCAACCAGCTCAGATTCGGGCAGCTTCTCGCATACCACTGCAAGCTCCCAGTGGCCAAGCGGATCTCTGGGCCGCAGTTTCACGAACGTAGCCGATGCATCGGCTTGGGCGCCCAAATCCCCTCTCTGGCCATAGAGTCTTGCCAGCAGGCGGTAGGCCTGGGCATTATGCGGCCGCCATGTCAGAGCCCTCCGCAGTTCCTCTTCGGCCACCCGATCCTCAACAGCGTCAGGTATCCGTCCGGCGTCCATTCTGTGACCCGCCCGTTCCAGATAGAAGGCGCTGACACCCCAGGGAAACAAGAGCGCCGCGGATATTGCCAGAAACACCGCCACCAGGAGCACGTGCCGCCATCCCCACCCTTGCCGGGACCGCGAGTGCTCATGCTCCACGCCCATCGCCTTGACCATCCCCCTTGGATCCGGTCCGTGAAGCGCGAAAGACTTCGAGCACCACGACCAACGCCATGCCCACTACCAACCCTAACACAGCTCCTACTGCGATGTTCATCATCTTGCGCGGACCTGTCGGATTCTCGGGAACCGACGCCCTGCTGGCCAAACGGCTGATCCCCCCTTGAGACTCGGAGGTAATGCGGGCCTCTTCCGCCTTGAGAGACAGGCTTTCACGGAGCGTACTCGCAATCCCGACCTGCTGGGACAACTGCACCTGTTCGTTCTCTGCCTGCTGCAATTCCTGTTGCACACGAAGCATCTCGGGTTGTATGTTGGAGACCTGAGTGTCGATCTCGGCTAGTCTCGCCTGCAGTAGACGCTGTAGGCTGTCCAGGAGTGCAATCTGTTCCTCTACTGTCCGTGCCTGGGCCGCCTGCTCCAAGGAGATCTGGAACTGTGGCTGAACTCCCTCCTGAATGATGCCAAACGCCTCCAGTTGCATCAGGAGGTGGGTTAGCTCGTCGGCAGGCGACACAAGCTGGCTACCCGCTTGGCGGGCCAACTGTTCACGCCAATTTTCGATACCCTGATCCAAAATCGCCAACGAATTCTTCATGGCCAGGTACCGGGCCAGGGCGCCAGTCAGAGCCCCCAACTCTTCCGACAGCAATACCGTCGGATCGCGGGCTCTGAATTCGGCCAGGGCTTCCTGGGCTCTGTCAAGATCGCTTTGCGCCTGAGACAGTTGCTCGACAAAAAAGCCGTACTCCCCCTCTTCACTGGCATACAGCTTGTTGAGCATACGTACATAGAGAGCTGCCCAGGTATTGACGGCGGTTGCCGTCAATTCAGGGTCGCTATCGCGCACACGAAGGTAGATCAGTCCCACATTCTTGCTCGCCTGAACCGACATCTTTTTCCGCAGGTCGTCCAACTGCGTGGGATCTATGCCGGCGCTGGTCACCAGTTCTTCCCTGACCTGCGCGTACAATTCGTCGCTCTTGGCGAGTTCTGGATAGGTCTGGTAAATCTCTGTCTCGAGCCTTTCTTGAGCCAGCGCGCGAAACTCGGGGCTGAACTGCATCAGGTACTTGGGTGAGGTGACAGCCACCAGGGAGGTCGCCTCGTACGTAGGAGATAGGACATAATAGCTGAGCACAGCGGCCACCGCCGTCGCGACTATCACTGTCACCAAGATCCAGGGCCAGTGCCTCAAGAACATCTGGGCATAGCTGCGCAGATCGATCTCGGAGTCGTAGACGTCAGGTTCTCTATTCTGTTTGGTGATCATACCTCCTCCCCAAAAACTGAGCTGAAACGGCAGAACACCAGATAGCCAACCACGAATATCGCCAGGCAGCTTATGAACGTTCTCAGAAAGAAATCCAAGCCGGTCCAAACACCATAGTAGAGCACTTCTCTATAAGCAGCGACCAGTGATGCCATGGGATTCAGGCGGCGGACCCACAGTTGGATGTTCACCGTTATCCCCAAGATCTCTGCAGCCTCGGGAAGCACGCTGATCGGATAGAAAATCGGCGTCAAAAAGAACCAAGCCTGCAGCAGGGGCTGCAGTAGATGCTCGGTGTCACGGTAGAAAACGTTGGCCGTCGAAAGCGCGAACGCCAACCCCGCCACAAACAGCAGTTGGGCCAGGATAACCAGCGGCAACAAGAGCACCGCCGACGTCAGCTTGACCTGGAAGGCCCACAACATCGCAAAGAGAACGAGCAATGCCACCAAAAAGTTGACAAGTTCCGATAACACATCGGAAATCGGCAAAATCTCTCTGGAAAAGTACACCTTTTTGATGAGATTGGCGCTGTTGACAATCGAACCTGTGGACAACATCAATGAGGCCGAAAGAAATCCCCACGGCAGGTATCCGCACAGGAAAAACACAGGATAGTTCTCCTGTTGCGAGCCACCAGGCACCATCAAGGTAAAGACCAGCGTGAAAACCAGGGTCATGAGCAGGGGATTCAGCAACGACCACAGAACCCCCAAAGCCGAATTCTTGTAGCGAACCTTCAAGTTTCGAAGGACCAAGTTCCTGGTCAATTCCCGGTACTGGTAAAGTTCTGTGACTCGACGGATCATACGCTCCCACTCCCAAGGCCCGTGACATATCCGAGCGGGGAATTATAGCACGGTTGGTTACCAGCGGCAAGACGACTCGTAGGCTTGAAGAATCGTCTGAGCAGCTCCATCCCAGGAATATGATTCTTGCGCTTTGCGCCGCAGTATCTGCCCTCGATGGCTGCCTGCAGCTTCGTCCAGTCCTTTCAGCAAAGCACGCCCCAGGGCAGCCGCGTCGCCAGCCACGGCATAGATTCCGTCATCCCCAAGATACTCTCGACTGACGGGGGTGTCAAAGGCCACGGTGGGCAGACCCACGGCCATGTAGTTCAGGATTTTGCCGCTCCCTTCGGTGGCAGACATTTTGGGAGCAACCGCGATATCGCCCACGACCAGGTAATCCCGAGCCTGGTGATAGGGAACCTTGCCAGTGAAGGTTGTGTTTCCATCCACCCCCAATTGCTGAGCCATCTGCCGATAATGTTGGACAGACGGGAAGCCCATGATCAAAAAGTGCACATCGTCCCGTTCCCGGAGCAGGTGAGCCGCTGCCTCTAGCAGAACATCGGTCCCCTGATAATGCGCCAGGAGGCCAAGATAGGCAATGACCTTGCGGTGGGGTGGGATGCCCAGGTTGGTCCTGCGGATCGCCAGGAGAGGATACTCTGCCTCAGTAGGGGGATAGAACGCCTCGGAATCAACACAGTCAGCGACAGTGTGGATCCGCTCCGGCGAGCAGCCAAATTCCTCTACCAGGAGTCTCCTGGCATTGTGCGAACTGGTGAGGATAACCGACGACCGGCGATCGATCATCGTCTCCAGCCAGCGGAGAGGCCCGTAGAACACACTACCCTGGTGCAGGAACTTGTGATCCATCATCTCACCGGTGAGGCTGCCCTGGAAGTCAAAGATCATGGGGATGCGCAGCAACCAACCCACCACAAGGCCGATGAGGGCGCCTTCGTGCATGTGCGCGTGAATGACGTCAGGGCGCTGCCGCAACGCAGAAAACAGCACTGTCCAGAAGAGCAGCAGGTCAAAGGCGATCTTGTGAGGAGAAGAGCCCACCTCATAGTGCTCACGGAACGGAATACTTGGTGTGCGCCGGATCGTGAGCCCTTCCAAATCATTGCCATTGCGGTAAGTACAGACCGTGACCCTGTTCCCCAGCCTCTGTAGCGCCCGCGCCTCTTCCAAAATGCGCACCGAGCATCCATAGTCAGAAAAGAAGGAAGTTGGAGCGATCATCAGGATGCAGTACGGTTTTTTCTCGTTCTCTTTGGGACTCCCCACTATATGCCAATACGCTCCTTGAGAATCAAAGACAATACCCCGTGAGCATACGGGGTACCCAGGCATGATTGTACCGCATCTACTGGATAAATGCAAGCACTACCGGCCAAGTTGCCCCTCCAAGCTGCCCGGCAGGCTCGTTGGAGTTGACGGCCGCTGGATCGTCGAGTATACTCCTTCCGACACGCATAGTCAGCAAGATTGCAGTGAACCCAGGAATGGTGAAAACCATCCTATGAGGGAGCAACTATGGGCTACGGTTTCTTTGACGATGTGCGTCGGGAGTATGTGATCACCCAGCCCGACACGCCGCTGCCCTGGATCAACTACCTAGGTAGCGAAGCCTTTTTTGGCCTCATTTCCAACACGGCCGGCGGCTATGCGTTCTACCGCGATGCGAGGCTGCGCCGGATTACCCGCTATCGCTACAACAACGCCCCTCTGGATAGTGGTGGGCGTTATGTCTATCTAAGAGATGAGACATCAGGCGAGTTCTGGTCCCCCACTTGGCAACCCACCCGCAAATCTCTGGAGGACTATGCCTGCCGCCACGGCCCAGGCTACACCATCATCGGCTCCACCTACCGGGCAATCGAAGCACAGACCAGGTACTTTGTGCCTCTGGGTGAGAACCTTGAAGTCTGGCAGATCACTGTGACCAACCATCGTTCAGAGAGAGCCAGCCTCTCACTGTTCTCTAGCATCGAGTTCTGCCTCTGGGACGCCTGGGACGACGCGACCAATTTTCAACGCAACTTTAGTATCGGCGAGGTAGAGGTCGACGCAGAGGCAGGCGTGATCTATCACAGGACCGAATACCGAGAACGCCGAAACCATTTCGCCTTTTTTGCCTGCTCCGAAGAACTGGCTGGATTCGACACGCAGCGCGATGTCTTTCTGGGGGCTTACCGGGGCTGGGATAGTCCAGCCGCTGTCGAGAGAGGGCATTCCTTCGATTCAGTGGCCCATGGCTGGGCGCCGATAGGCTCACATCACGTGCGCGTTGCCCTCGAGCCTGGTGAAAGCCGCCAGATTGTCTACCTCCTGGGCTACCATGAAAATCCCGAGAATCAAAAGTTCGATCCACCGGACTCTACGACGATCGACAAACGCTTGGTCAAGCCCATCATCAGCCGCTATCTGAAGCCGGAGCATGTGAACAACGCCTTTGCCCAGCTCCAGGCCCACTGGGATGGGCTACTGAGTGTGCTGTCTGTGGAGACGCCGGATGTCCACACCAACCGCATGGTGAACGTCTGGAATGCATACCAGTGCATGGTCACGTTCAACCTGTCGCGGTCGGCCTCGTTTTTCGAATCAGGCATTGGACGCGGCATGGGCTTCCGGGATTCGAATCAGGACCTGCTTGGGTTCGTCCACATGATCCCAGCGCGGGCCCGCCAGCGTATCCTGGATCTGGCAGGCACACAACTGGAGAGCGGCGGCGCGTACCACCAGTACCAACCACTCACCAAGCGGGGCAACGACGCCGTCGGCAGCAACTTTAACGACGATCCGTTGTGGCTGGTTCTCAGCGCTGCTGCCTATCTGAAAGAAACCGGCGACGCCAGCATCCTGGATGAGCCGGTGCCGTACGATAACCAACCAGGCTCAGAGACACCATTGTACGAACATCTGGAGCGTTGCCTACGATACATCCTGGACCGTGTAGGGCCCCACGGCTTGCCCCTGATCGGCCGCGCTGATTGGAACGATTGCCTGAATCTCAACACCTTCTCCAGCGAGCCTGGTGAGTCTTTCCAGACGACGACGACCAGAGACGGCAAAATCGCCGAGTCGGTTTTCATCGCTGGGTTGTTTGTGCTAGCGGCAAGAGAGATGGCGGCCATCGCCCGTTGGCGCGGTCAGGAGGAAGAAGGCCAGCACTACGAGGACGTGGCGGCCAAGATGGCGGCGGTGGTCCTTGAATCGGGGTGGGATGGCAACTGGTTCCTCCGCGCCTACGATGATTTCGGCGAAAAGGTGGGCTCTCGCGAGTGCAAAGAAGGCAAAATCTACATTGAACCGCAGGGGATCTGTGTTATGGCAGGTATCGGCCTGGACGACGGTCGGGCGGGGCAGGCACTGGCTTCGGTGGCGGAATATCTGGCCACACCCCATGGTATCGTCCTTCACCAACCGGCCTACTCACGCTACTACCTGCGCTTGGGAGAGATCTCTTCATACCCCCCCGGCTACAAGGAGAATGCCAGCATCTTTTGCCACACCAATCCCTGGATCATGATCGCCGAAGCCATCCTGGGGCGCGGTGACAGGGCCCACGACTACTACCTGCGCATCAATCCCTCGGCACGGGAAGGACTCGGCGCGTTACACCGCTGTGAGCCCTACGTCTACGCCCAGACGATTGCCGGGCGAGATGCTCCCTCCCACGGCGAGGCCAAGAACTCTTGGCTGACCGGCACGGCGGCCTGGAACTATGTCGCTATTACCCAATGGATGCTGGGCATCCGTCCCACGTTCGAGGGACTGCAGATAGCCCCGGTCATCCCAGACGACTGGCCCGGCTTTGAGGCAAAGCGGGTCTATCGTGGCGTTGCCTATCGCATCTCGGTTGAGCGCGCCGGCAAAGGGAACACAGTTTCGCTGATCGTGGATGGGCTGCCTGCCATCGGGAACATCGTGTCCCCACCAGCGGATGGCCGCCCCGAAGTGATCGTGCACGTCACCTTGGGTCGCGGGACAGGCTAGCAAGAATGACTTCTAGCCAGCCTTTGGAGCACTGCCGTTCGTACGGTGAATGTCGCTCAGGGGGGCGCAGTGGTCAATGCCCTGCTGGCTGGCACAACATCAAATATGGAGGCTAGAGATGGAACCAAAAGTCATCAATCTCTTTGACGTGGACACCGAAGCCGCCTTTCCTGGCCCGGTCTTTTCGTTGGAGAGCGCGGATATGGACTGCAATTACCTCCGCTTTGACCAGGGGGAGGGGGTACCCCTGCACATCAACGCCCAGGTTGATGTCGCTGGTGTGGTTCTGGAAGGGGAAGGCTTTCTGCAAGTGGACAGCCAGCAACATCTTGTCACCGAGGGGGATTTCTTCTACATCCCAAAAGGAGCTGCCCGCAAGCTGAGAAGTGCTGGTGGGCCGTTCTCCTACCTGAGTTTCCACGCTCGCCGCCCATGCCTCATGCCGGAGGGATAGGCACATGCACCTGTTAGTGGCCCGCCACGGTGAGTCGGAATTCAACCGAGACGGGCGATCTCCTGTGGATAGCCCGCTGACTGCCCTGGGGCGCGAACAGGCGCGGCGGTTGGGAGCGTGGCTGCTCGAGCACGAACCCGTGGACGCACTCTACTCCAGCCCCGTCCTGCGCGCCCGCCAGACCGCCGAGATCGTTGGCAGCTTCTTGCAGATGGAAGCAACCTATCTCGACGATCTGCGCGAGGCAGACGAGTATCCTTTGCCCCACGTACCGCTCCAGAGGGGACCACTGTATCCCGCCGCTTCATCACCACCAGACGCAATCTACCAGGCCCTCCGCAGCCGGGTCAGGCGGGCTATCGCTTCCCTACTGGAAGCTCACCACGATGGCAATGTTTTGGTGATAGCCCATGGCGGCAGTATCGGTGCGCTGTTCCGTGTGCTCTGGGGATCGCCGGCCACTTTGATTTCCAGCGACAACTGTGCACTCCACAAACTCAGTTGGCGTACGTGGGAGGCAGACGGCCAGGCAGGCGGCCGCTGGATCGTACACTATTTGAATCGGCGGACACACCTAGATGTCCAGGGATAGAAGGCAGCTCATTCACGGTCCTGCTCGATCCCTCTCTCCTTCTCTGCCTAGGATCAACGTCGCCGCGTGGAGGCCCACCAGCAATGCCGGCTGGACCAGGGAGCAATCGGCAGGATAGTCATGAACGGTGGCTTTCTCGGCTGAATTGTGATACAATGGTTGGCGCTGTGAGACAGGTGAGGGAGAGTCGAATTCCATGCCCCAGGTGATCGCGCTGGGCGACATCAACGTCGACATCATCGCCCACTTTTCCTCGTACCCTGGCAAGGGTGAGGATGCTCTGGCCCATTCGACAGAGATCCATTGCGGCGGTTCTGCTGCGAACACGGCCATCGCCCTGGCTCGGATGGGCATCGAGACCAGCCTGATCTCCCGTGTGGGTCCCGATTCCTGGGCTCTCAAGGCTCTTGGCTGTCTCAGTGAAGCGGGCGTGGATCCACGAGGTCTCCAGCGCGATCCGGCGGCCATGACTGGCATGATGTACGTCATTGTCACACCAGACGGGGAGCGAACCATTCTGGGCCATAGGGGAGCAAATGTGCTTACCGACCCAGGTCAGATCCGCGAAGAGGACCTGAGCGGCGCCGATGTCTTTCACCTATCAGGCTACGCCCTACTCACCGAACCTCAGCGCAGCGCCGCTCTAGTGGCCCTGGAGATGGCCTGTCGCCATGGCCTGACGGTGACACTCGATCCAGGCATGGCCCTCCCCCAGGTAGCTTTGGATGAACTCCGGCATCTGCTGCCCGTAGTCAATATCCTTCTACCCAGCCTCGGCGAGGCCCGGTACCTCACCGGTCTGGCCAATCCTGAGGCTTGCGCCTGCACCCTGCTAGATCAGGGCGTCGATGTAGTGGCTCTGAAGCTGGGCGCCGACGGCTGCCTGGTCAGCAGTGACCGGGGCTCGTTCCTGGTGCCCGGCTTTGCCGTCGAAACCCGGGACAGCACCGGCGCCGGTGACAGCTTTGCTGCCGGCTTCATCGCCGGTTTCTTGGGCGGACTAGACTGGCGCAGCGCTGCGGTTCTGGGGAATGCCATGGGCGCCCGGACTGCGGCCCGTATCGGGGCAGGCGTAGAGGCACCCACCGCCCAGGAAGTGTTAAACCTGTTGAATGGCCGTTTCGATGAACCGGCGCACGGCGACAGCCTGGAAGCGATCCGGCGGGTCATACAATACGTGACCAGATTGTCGACCGAGCCAGAAGAGGAGGGGAAACCATGGTGGAAGTAGCATGGAAGCAACGCGTTGACAGCCTTCGACTCGACAAGCTTTCCGGCCTATTCGGCGTGGAAAAGCCGATCATCGGCATGGTACACCTATGGCCACTGCCGGGCTCGCCCGGGTACAGCGGCTACAATATGGAGACGATCCTGGCTCACGCAAGCCGTGACGCCGAAGCCCTGTTGGAAGGCGGCGTCGATGGCTTGATCGTGGAGAATATGTGGGATCTACCCTACTATGTGGGCACCGACGTCACAATAGAAGCCGTGACAGCCCAGGCGGTAGCGGCACGCCAGATTGCGCAAATGGCCGATGTGCCCGTGGGAGTCAACGTGATCCACAATGGCTGGGAGGCCGAGCTGGCCATTGCCGTGGCTGCAGGCCTGGACTTTATGCGCGTGTGCATTCTCACCGGGGCACGATTGTGGGATACGGGCGACCTGGATGGGGGATGCGCGGCGAACCTGCTGCGCAAGCGCAAGGAGCTGGGCGCCGAGCATGTCAAGCTCTTTGCCGACGTGGACAAAAAGCACTCGGTGCCCTTCCCCGGGTTAGACCTGGAGACGCACATCGAATGGTCCGAGTTCTATTGTGCCGATGCGCTTATCATCTCAGGGCGGATGACAGGGGATGCCCCGCCCCTGGACAAGGTTCGCCGGGCAAAGGAGACGGCGACACGGCCGATCTTGATGGGAAGCGGCACCACTGCGGACAATATCACCGATTTCCTGCGGTATGCGGATGGTGCCATCGTCGGCAGCAGTCTGAAAGTGGACGGCGTGGCCGAAAACCCCGTGGATGTCGAGCGGGTGCGGCGCTATATGGCGGCTGTGCAGGCAGTGCGGGGAGGATAGGCCAACCTGTTGCCACTCGCTCACAAAAGCTCCCGCTGGATGCGGCATCCAGCGGGAGCTTTTCTGCTAGCGCCCATCAGCGTCCGTGCCGCGTATAGTCTGGTAGAATGAGTGGCGATTCGATCTCGGTCTCAATGCCAGTGGTGGCCAATGCTTTCTCCCAGGCATCCACGTGTTCCAAGGTCAGCTCTCCCAACGTGACCTCCTTGGCTCGCTGCCCAGCCGCCCGGCCAGCTCTACGGCCATAAACGGTCACCTCCAGCAACGAGTTTCCCATCAGTCGGTTCCGGCCGTGCACCCCGCCACTGATTTCCCCTGCTCCGAAGAGGTTGGGGATGCTGGTCGCCCCGTCGGGTTTGAGGGTCACGCCGCCGTTCTGGTAGTGTAGCGTGGGGTAGACCAGCATCGGATCCCTGACGATATCGACGCCAAAACGGGCAAACTGGCGGACCATGGCAGGCAATTCCTTCTCGATCGTGCCCGGGCCATGCAGGATGTCAATCATTGGCGAGTCGAGCCACACACCCAAAAAGCCGGAAGGGGTCTCAATGCCCGTGTTACGCTCGACGCATTCACGGATAATGGCACTGGCCTCGACGTCGCGGGTCTCGCGGGGAAAGACGAACTGGTTGCCGTGGATGTTACACACCTGAGCCCCTAACCCCCGCACCTTTTCGGTCACCAGCAGGCCCACGATCTGGGCTGGATAGGCAGCGCCGGTAGGGTGGTACTGCATCGTATCCAGGAAGGAGAGGTCAGCGCCGACGCGATAGGCCAGGATCACACCGTCGCCAGTGGCGCCATAATGGTTGGTGGTAGCAAAGCCCTGATAGTGCAGCCGCCCACTGCCACCAGTGGCTATGATCGTCGTTTTGGCTCTTACGACGTAATGCTCATCTGTCTCCAGGTTGAGCAACACCGCACCAGCGCATTGCCCCTTGTCATCCATGAGCAGCTCGATGGCCGGAGCAAACTCGATGACAGTAATGTCCTCCGGGTAAGAGCGGACCTCGTCGCGCAGCGTGCGCATAATCTCAGCCCCTGAATAGTCGCGGGCCGAGTGCATCCGCTTACGGCTGGTGCCACCGCCGTGCATGGTCAGCATCGATCCATCGGGTTCCTTGTCGAACATGCAGCCCAGCCCCTCCAACCAGGCAATCACCCCTGGCGCGTCATGCACCAATGCCTCTACCAGGTCGGGATCGTTGGCAAAGTGGCCGCCACCCATCACATCCAGGTAGTGGATGACAGGACTATCGGCGGGCTTGTCGGCCGCCTGAATGCCACCCTGGGCCATCATCGTGTTGGCATCGCCATGGCGGAGCTTGGTGACCATCAGTACCTTGGCATCTTGTTCACGAGCCAGCAGCGCCGCCGCTGACCCGGCACCGCCGCCACCAATGATCAGCACATCGGTGTCGAAATCGATCTGTCGCAGATCCAGGTCGACACCTCGCAGCATGCTATGCCCCTCTAGCAGATCAGCCAGTTCGTGGGGCGTGCGCAGACCCTTTGCCGGGCCCACACGCAACTCGCGCATGCCTTCCCGCTTATAATCAGGGTGGAACTTGCTCAGGATCTCCTGTTTCTCGGCAGGTGTCATCATGGGCCAGGTCTCCTGCAACCTGGACGGCCGGGAGGCCTCAACCCGTTTAATCGATTCCCGCATCGCAGGGGTGTACCCTTCCATCATAAACTCCTTTACTCCGGCTCGATGTCCCTGGTGTTGTACATCTGGCGCAGTTCGGCATCTGGCAGTGCTTTGATCTGGACAAACTCGTCGTCGTACTTGCCCGCATTGATCTCGGCCACGCGCTCATGCAGATGCTCCGATCTGGGCGCCAGATAGCGGCCGTAGAGCCGTCTGGACAGGATGGCGATATTGGGTTGGGCTTCCTCGGCCGGGCAGCGCGAAACGCACATCCCGCACATGATGCAGTCAAAGGATAGGTCAGCCACTCGGGCGATGTCACCACGCATGGCGGCAGCCATATAGTCTTTAACCTGTAGGTCCTGCGGGCAGCTCTTTGTGCAGGTGCCACAGCCAAGGCACTTGAGCACCTGGGGATAGAGTTTGACCAGGGTGGCAAAGGTCGGCTCCAACTCCTCCAGCCGGTAATGAGCCCGCTCGGCAGGGTAGAAAGGGATCTGCGTCAGGTGCATGCCCGGCTGGACCAACGTGCCGCAGGCCAACCCGATGTAGAGCTTGGGGTCATTCTCCACTCGATATACGGTGGAGCAGGCCCCACAGAAGGCCGCCCGGCAGCCCACCCCGCGGACCAGGTTGTAGCCAGCGTACTCTAGCGCACCCATGATGGTCAGTGAATTGGGCACGATGTAGCGCTTGCCCATGATGTAAATCGGAATCATCTCCACTTCGGCCATTCCAACCTCCAACGAGCATAGTACATATACTTGGGATCCATAGGTTCGGGCTTTGTAGGTTTGGGGCCCGCAATGGTTCTACCTACCTTCGAGTCCACGAATCTACCAGCCCCAACCCTCAATGTGGCCTCTCGCCCAGGGTTGTCAACTCTTCTTCGCGGAACTCTTGGACCGGCGCCGCTTCCTCCACGCTCCGGCCCGGATGGTAGTCAAACAGCGCCTGTGCCTTCTCGCCCACCGCCCGG
>Ga0180437_10004072_pt1 | contig 21148 bp, 17 predicted proteins | sample SS_ome_4_FD_132410 | JGI IMG/M metagenome (GOLD analysis project Ga0180437, IMG submission 132410) | Hypersaline lake sediment archaeal communities from the Salton Sea, California, USA - SS_3_D_1 metaG | ecosystem: Environmental > Aquatic > Non-marine Saline and Alkaline > Hypersaline >...
CAGGCTCGGTCTGGAACCGGCACAGGCAGAGCTCGTGGAAAACGGTCCGGCAAGCGGGGGGAGTGCGGTGAAAATGGGGTTTGCTGCAATAATGAGCGGGCTCGCTGATGTGGTGCTCGTAACAGGCGGTGAAATCATGAGAACGGTCCCCGGCTGGGAGGGGACCGATTTTGTGGCCTCCCTTCTCCATCCAGAGGCAGAGTACAACTACGGATTGACCCTCCCTGCCTTCGGGGCAATGTTTACCCGCATGTACATGGAGCGGTACGGGCTCACTGAACGAGATCTCGCACTGCTTTCGGTGAAGGATCATGAAAATGGGGAAAAAAACCCCTTCGCCCATGTGCGGATCCCCTGTACCATGGAAGGGATTTATGAAAGCCCCGACGCCAACGTTGTCAACAACTTCATTGCAGAGCCATTACGCCTCTACGACATGTGCCCTGTGTCAGACGGATCCGCATCACTCATCATGTGCGCCTCAGACTCCCCCAAGATGAAGTATTTTAAGAATAAGAAACCGGTGTTCATTGTGGGAGTGGGATCGGCAACCGACACGCACTGTGTGCATGAGCGGAAGGACCCCCTCGAGTTGAAAGCAGTAAGTATAAGCGCTGAGAAAGCATACAAGATGGCAGGTGTGAGCGCCAAGGACATCTCCTTTGCGGAGCTTCACGACGCATTCATAATACTCGAGATCGCCATCAGCGAGGAAATTGGGTTTTTTGAACGGGGAAAAGCAAAAGAAGCGATCCAGAAGGGAGTGACCAGGATTACCGGGAAGCTCCCGATCAATACCTCAGGAGGCTTGAAGGCAAAGGGACATCCCCTCGGGGCCACAGGTGTTTCGCAGGTCCACGAGCTGGTAAAGCAGCTTCGAGGAGAGGCTGAGAAGGGCCGCCAGGTGAAGGATCCAAAGTACGGCATGGCAGTCAACTTCGGGGGATTCGGGAACAACGTGGTAACCACAATCTGCTCAAAGGAGTAATCCATGAAAGATATAGATTTCAGTGTCTACAATGTTGAAAAGCCCGAGGTGTATGCACACAAGTGTCCTGATTGCGGGACGCTGTACTACCCTGTTCCGATGCTCTGCAGGCACTGTGGAGCACGGAGAGATCCTTCCGGGGTGTTTTTCTCATCCTGGGAAAAAGTTCCCCTTTCCGGGCTCAAGGGGAAACTGCTCACATGGACCCGCGTGTACGCGCTTCCAACCGGGTTTGATGACCGTTATCTACTCTTTGGGATTGTAGAGCTCGAAAACGGCCTCCGTGCGAGCGGGAGGCTGCTTGTGGAAGATCCCGAGATCGGGATGAAACTGGTTGCGAAAGCCGGAATTGTGCGGGAGAAGGTGGGAGAAGACGTGTACGGTTTCATGTTCGACCGCAAGTGACCGGATTGATAATCTATAGTGCAGGTATGGCATATGAATATGAACCGACTACATGGTATAGTTCTTTTTTGTTTTCTCTGCCTGATCATGGTACGCCAGAGCGCATTCGCTTTCGAGATCACAGACGCTCTCGGGAGGCAGATCGAGTTTGACAACAGCCCCGCTCGTGTTGCGGTCGCAGGACGCGGCCTCCTCATGGTCGCCGACGCGCTGTACCTGTTTCCAGAGGCAGCTGAGAGGATTATTGCCATAGAGAAGATCACGCAGGGCTGGGGTGATTTTCTCGGTGTGGTAGATCCTCAATTCGGTGAAAAGATTATTTTTCCCGTAAACGTGGGAGCGGAGCAGATCCTCTCAGCGCGTCCGGATGTGGTTTTTCTCAAGAGCTACATGGAAACAAATCTGGGGAGGCCTCTTGAGAGGCTCGGCGTAAAAGTCGTTTACCTTGATTTCGAAACTCCTGATCAGTACGAGCGGGACATTCTTACGATCGGGAAAATCCTTGGGAATGAACCGAGGACTCGAGAGATTATTCAATATTACAAAGATATGGAGAGACGTGTATCCAGCCGGGTTTCAGATCTTGAATACCGTAGAAGACCGCGTGTGCTTCTTCTTTATTATTCCAACCGGGACGGAAAAATCGCCTTCAATGTTCCTCCGGTGGGGTGGATGCAGACTATATTGGTTGAGCGCGCTGGGGGAAATGCTCTCTGGAAGGATATGAAAGGCACAAAAGGATGGATAAAAGTCGGATTCGAGCAGATTGCTGCCTGGGATCCTGAACAGATCTACATCACCGCTTATTTCAGTGACCCAGATGAGATTGTGCGTGAGCTCATCGTCGATCAGAAATGGCAGTATCTGGACGCCGTGCGGAATGAACAAATCCATGCGTTTCCAGGTGATTTTTTCAGCTGGGACCAGCCGGACCCGCGATGGATTCTCGGACTTACCTGGCTTGCAACCAGGATGCATCCTGACATTTTTCATGATGTCGACATCATGAGAGAGGCCCGCAATTTCTTCATGTTTCTCTACAGACTGAATGACACAGAATTTGACCGGTACATACGGCCTAGATTGATAGGGGGCCTGGGAGAGCAATGAGAGTGCCATCTTCGGTATGAAGTAGGAGGCATTATTCACTCTTCCTGGTTGTGACGAGCGAGACAGGGCTGAACTCGTTCTGACAGTATCGGCTGCCATAGCAGTTCTGTCGTTTTTCACAGCTTTTACACTTGAACTGAAGGTGGGTTACTGATTTCGTACCGGTCACCCTTGAATTATTTGTTTTCGTTCGCTTCTTTTGTTGAACGGAGATTTTTTTTGGTATGCCCTGTGCTTGTGACGAGGTTTTTTTCTTCACGGGGAATACTATAAGAGTACCGAGAGAAAAAGTCAATTTTCGTCTGTCATACGTGGCATTATGAGTTGACGTATAGGTTTCACTTTCATTAAAGTAACCATTGAGGATACTGTTCACGGATAGAATATGGGACGCGGAAAGCCTGAAATTGAGAGAGAGCAGTGTAATGGCTGCGGTGAATGCACCAGGGTCTGCCCACAGAATATCTTGGCGCTTCATCGGAACGGCCGGAAATGCTTTGCATGCTGCGTCGATGAAGAGATATGCATTGCCTGCAGTGAATGTGCCAGGGTGTGCCCGATGTATGCCATTAGAATATGGAGCTTTTCCATTACCGCCGGTGGATGAAATAATCTGAGCAGCTATGGATTTTCTGACCAGAATCGAGAAGCAACGCTACAGCAGGCAGATACTGTATCCCTCCTGGGGTGGGAGAGCACATCATGCGCTGAAGAAGGCGTCGGTGTTCATCGCAGGTGCGGGGGGTCTTGGGTGCCCAGTAATGACTTGTCTTGCCGCTGCGGGTGTCGGCTGTCTGCGGGTATGCGACCAGGGTGAGGTCGAGCATTCGAACTTGAACAGGCAGATACTCTATTCGAAGTCGGATCTCGGCACCCATAAGGTTGTTGCAGCGGAGAAAGCCGTGAAGTGTTTAAACCAGTCCATTCGATTCGAGCCTCTTTATGAGAGCATCGACAAGAGGAATATAGAACGACTTGTTGCTGAGGCGCAGCTTCTGATAGACTGCGTTGACAATTTTGAAACTCGATTTGTGCTCAATTCATATGCAGTCAAAGAAAAAATTCCCCTTGTCCATGGGGGGGTAAGTGGTTTTTTGGGCCAGATCACCTTTGTGAGAACTCCCAATACACCCTGCCTTTCATGCATGATAGGAGCTGTGGAGGATTCCATTGGAGCTTTTCCAATAGTGGGCGCGACTGCGGGCATCATAGGAAGTCTCCAGGCACTCGAAGCGTTAAAATATCTAACAGGAACAGGTGAGCTGCTTGAAGGGCGCATACTCTTCTGGGATGGTGAGCGGAACAGGTTTCACATTTCCCGGGAAGAAAGAAATCCGGACTGTCCTGTGTGTGCGGGCACTGGTCCTGATTATAATATGGATATATCGAGATAATTAACGGATGTGCAAAAAATAATGTGGTCTGACTATTTTAATTCGTTCTACTTTTCAGTCCCTCTGACGACTTTAATGTCAATTACAGAAAAATACAGAAAAGTAATCAAGGGACAGACTAGTAATTTAGAGACCGAAATTTGAACATCTTTACTTTGACAGCGCCTATGGTGACAGCAAAAACGACAGGAACTGGTAAGATTGAGTTTTTCTCGCCAAATAAATAAAAAAAAATAATAAAAATATATAATTACCACTTGACAAAAAATCTGTCGATGTTAGTATAAAACAATTCATATTATAAAACAATATTTCATATTATGAACACATATTATAATACAAATTCTTACAAAAATATTAATTGTTATTTCAAAACGTATCGTGTGATCTGCTGCAACCATCACAGATTAAAGAAAAATTAAAATATTTCCTGGGGGTTTAGAACAATTGGAGATTTATTTTGGCAAGAGGAAAACCTGATATTGATTTTGAAAATTGTATTGGATGTGAGTTATGTGTGGGTGCATGTCCCATGGGAGTAATGAAGATATCGAAAGATCTCAATGAGAGAGGTCTGCATTATGCTCAATGTATTGATGAAACCAGATGTAATGGATGTGCAGCGTGTGCGAGTATTTGCCCCATATTTCTTATTACTGTATGGAAATTTTCATTCGTAGGAGGTGGATAACATTTATAATCGAGTAATGCTCTGAAGTCATTGGAAGACATCATCAGAGCTTTATTTGATAACTCATGAAAGGAGGATAGCGATGCTAGTTGATTTTAAATACTTTGCTCCCTCACAAAAGGAAGAGCTCCTAAATTTATTAAATGATAAGGGTGAAAAAGCAAAAATATTTGCTGGAGGCACCGATCTACTACCTGACATTCGTGCTGGACTTATTTTCCCCTCTGCATTGGTTGATGTGAAAAAAATCCAAGATTTAGATGGTATTTCATTCAGTCAAAATCAAGGGCTTTCTATCGGACCAGCGGTTACTATTAATCAGCTTTTAGAAAATACACATGTAAAAGAAAGATATCCTATTCTTATTAAGGCTGGAAAACAGCTTGCCTCACACCAAATCCGTAATAGGGCAACGGTATTAGGTAATTTATCTAATTGTTCTCCTTGTGCGGATATGGCCCCCCCATTGCTTTGTTTAAATGCCTCCATAGTAATTAGTTCAAAGCAAGGGACTCGACAATTACCTCTTAAAGATTTTTTCATCGGCACGAAGAAGTCAATTTTAAAACCTACTGAACTTCTCGAAAGAGTAATAATTCCAATAGATATGGCTGATTCGAGGGGAAGTTATTTAAAATTAAAGAGAATCAAAGGTCACGATTTAGCGATTGTGAGTGTTGCTCTAGTAAAGAAGAGAGGAACAATCCGCATTGCAATAGGGTCTGCAGCGCCTACTCCCGTTATTTTAAGAGATTTTGATATTAATACAAAATTTAATGATATATGCGATGAAGCAGTGAATGCCATTCACCCAATTGATGATCTGAGAGCTTCTGCTGAATATAGAATGCATATGGTAAAGGTTTTCATAGAAAGACTGACAAAGGAGGCATAAAAAATGATGACGATTACATTGAAAATAAATGGTAAAACATATACCCGTGATGTTGAGGAAAATAAAACTCTTTTGCGCTTTATTCGGGAAGATCTCGGTTTTACTGGGACAAAAGAAGGTTGTGGAGCAGGTGAGTGTGGTGCTTGTACGGTGATCCTTAACGGTAAAGCAGTAAACTCTTGTCTTGTTTTAGCAGTTGAGGCTGATGGTTCTGAAGTTGAGACCGTTGAAGGAGAGATGCAAAATGGTAGTCTTTCAGATCTCCAAAAAGCATTCGAAAGAAATGGGGCAGTCCACTGTGGTTTTTGTACTCCTGGTATGTTAATGTCCATTAAAGCTCTCTTGAGAAAAAATCCAAAACCAACGGTTGAAGAAATAAAAGCTGGAATAGAAGGCAACTTTTGTCGTTGTTCAGGTTATACGCAAATTATCGAATCAGTACTTGATGTGACAGGTCAATTACCTCAAAGAAAAGAGGAGGTGCGCCATGTATGAAACTATCAACCCAACCGATCTTAAATATGTTGGGAAAAAAATAAATAGAGTCGATTCCGCTGAAAAATTAATTGGGGCGGAAGTATTTACCGCAGATTATACATTCCCCGGAATGCTCCACGCTCAGGTAAAACGTAGTCCTCATGCACGGGCGAAAATTCTTCGTGTGAACACATCAAAAGCAGAAAAACTTCCGGGTGTTCGAGCAATACTTACAGGAGATGAACTTGATTATAAATTGGGGATGTATGTGGTAGATAAAGATATTCTCGCGAAAGGTGTGGTTCGCTATGCAGGAGAGGGTGTTGCCGCTGTTGCAGCGGATACACTTGCTATTGCAAAGAAAGCGGTGGATTTAATTGCGGTGGAATATGAAGTGTTACCTCCACTTCTTGATCCTCTTGATGCAATTAAAAAGGACGCGTCGTTGGTACATCCCGATTTGGGGAAATATGATTATTTAGCTGGCGTTTTTGCACCACAACCTGGGACTAATATTGCTCATCATGCAAAAGTGCGAAAGGGTGATGTGGAAAAGGGGTTCAGAGAAGCCCACTGGATAGTCGAGAGAGAATACTCTAATCCACAGGTTCAACATGTAGCAATGGAGACGCATGTGTGTATAGTCGTTTGGGGACCAAAAGATAAGGTCACCATTTGGACTTCTGAGCAGTCAGTATTCCTTGTTCGTAAATTATTCTGCCATACATTTAAACTTCCTCACAACAATGTTCGTGTGATTATTCCATGTGTCGGGGGTGGTTTTGGTGGAAAGGCTGGACTTTTTCTTGAACCTTTAGTTGCCTGTCTATCAAAAGAAACTGGAGGGAGACCAGTCAAATTTTACCCGAGCAGAGAAGAGGAGTTTAACCTTCTGCCCTGCCGAAGTGCATTGATACAGCGAATCAAGACTGGGATACAAGAAAATGGAAAAATAATTGCACAAAAAACTGAGATGTTTTGGGATACGGGTGCTTATGCAGATTATGCAGTGAATGTAACCCGTGCTACCGCTTATTCATGCTCTGGACCATATGAGATCCCAAACGCATGGGTTGATGGATACACAATTTATACAAATAAAGTGTACGGTACTGCTTATAGGGGTTTCGGTAATGTCGAGTTCTCCTGGGGTGTGGAGAGGCATATGGATTTATGTGCGAGAATTACAGGAATGGATCCACTTGAGTTCAGAAAAATCAATGCATTGAAACCGGGTTCTTTGACTCTCACAGGTGAAAGAATTACAGAGCATACAGGAAACATTTTAAAATGCATGGAAGCTGTTTCAAATTCGGTACATTATGGGGAGATCACTGAGGAAGAAAAAGATCGAGAAAACAGAACTGGAATGAAGATTGGAAAAGCAGTCGGCTGCCTCCAGAAAGCTCCTGCAATTCCAACCAATACCGGTACGGCCGTTGTACTGAAGATGAACGAGGATGGTACATTGAACATCAACTCTTCAGGAACCACCGAAATCGGGCAAGGGTCATATACAGCTTTAATGCAGATCGTTGCAGAAAGAATGAATTTTCCATTAGAAAAAATTTACGTGTCAATAGATAACGATTCCGACAAAGATCCTTATGATTGGCTGACAGCAGCTTCGCATGGTATCACAATGTCTGGCGATGCAGCAATACTTGCTGTGGAAGATTTACTTGAAAAAGCATATAGCATAGCTGCGCAAGCTCTTAACGCCGATTCGAGTGATTTGGTAAATGATGGAGATGGAATTTATATAAAAGGACATCCTGAAAGACATGTAACATGGAAAGAAATTGCTATTGGCTATACATATCCAAATGGGAACTCAATCGGGGGACCTTTGATTGGGACTGGAAGATATATTGCACAGGGGCTTACGAATATAAGCCTGGAAACCAGTCAAGGTTTGCCCGCGTGGAAGTGGACGTATGGCTCATATGGAATAATTGTAGAAGTTGATCCTGAAACTGGCATGTATAACATCATAAAGGTTGCAGGAGCTTTCGATGTAGGGAGAGTAATTAATCCACAGGGCGTACGCGGGCAAATTCTTGGAGGTATGGTACAGGGAATGGGAACAGCAATGTGTGAGGGATTTATATATGATAGTGAGGGGCATTTGCTTAATCCATCATTCACAGATAATAAAATACCGACCGCTATGGATCTGCCGGAAGCTGTGGACGTCATTGTTGTTGAAACACCATTCCCCCATGGTCCTTATGGTGCACGGGGAGTCGCAGAGCACCCTATGATTGGGTTTTGCGGTGTTTTAGGTAATGCAATACGAGATGCGTGTGGCGCGGACTTGACTCATATGCCGATGCGTTGGGAGGATGTCTGGCGTGGTATGAACCATATGGAGTCGTTAGATAAATGGGTAAGGAAAGGTGCTGCAATGTGTGAAACTCTAGGAAAGTAATCAGAATAATAAATATATAAAATAGCGTACAGAAATACAAAACAAGCAATGTATCGTGATTTTAAATAGAGTAGTTTCACTATTACAATATAAGGAGGTTGACTTATGGCGCGAGCTACTGGACTTCATGATGATTATCAGGAATTGAGTGCACCACCAGAGGAAAAGAAACTATCAAGTGCAAGTCTTAAACCCACTCCAATAAAGGAGAGGATCTGGCGATTGCGTGATTTTTTCAATCTCTGGGTTGGAATGGCTGTCTGTATCCCAACTTGGATGCTTGGGAGCAGTATGATTGCTGCTGGTCTGAATATATGGTATATCATTGTTATTATGATAACAAGTCAGATAGCAATGGGCGTATTGATTGTGTTGATTTCTGTTCCAGGTGCACGGTACGGGATCCCCTTTCCCGTGCAGTTAAGACCTTCTTTTGGTTTGAGTGGCGGCAGAATTCCAGCATTATTCCGGGGTATTGCAGCTGCTGGATGGTTTGGCATTGAAGTATGGATAGGTGGAGAAGCCCTGCACGTTATTGTCAAATATATTTTTCCTGGCTGGGCCAATGTTTCAGGAGGAGTCTGGGTGTGGTTTTTTGTATTCTTTATTTTGAATGTTGCATTGGTTTTCTTTTCTCCTCCAGCAAAAGAAATGAAAGTCATCAAAACATTGATGGCGTTTTCGGCACCACTTTTACTACTCATAGGAATCGTATTTGTGGTGTATTTCTGGGTAAGTGCAGGGACGATAGGAGATCTCGCATTAAAGGGTGGCGAATTCTCAAAAGGTGAACTTCTCAAAACCTTTGTCATTTTTTGGGTTGCTATGATGGGTTATTGGTCAACTGTTGGAGTCAATGCAAGTGATTTCACACGTTTTTCAACAAAACAAAGAGGACAGGTATGGGGCCAGATATTTGGATTACTCGCAGGCCAAACGCTCTATGTTTTAGTTGGTGTAATTGTTACTTCAGCAGGTGCTGTTCTTTACGGAAGAGCAATATGGGATCCTGTGGAGCTGATGGGAAATGTACACAGTCTCCCACTTGCAATTGTAGCACTTTTGTTTGTCGTTATAGCGACATTAGCAACTAATGTAGCAGCCAATGCAGTTGCCACGAATATGTCTTTAATCGGTCTTTGGCCCAAGCGAATTGAATGGAGAACAGCGAGCATAATAACTGGAATAATCGCAATAGCGATGTTCCCATGGAAACTCTTATCAGATTATGCGTCTTATGTGTTTACCTGGTTAATTGGCTATCAAGTAGTGCTTGGACCTATCATGGGGATCCTATTGTTGGATTATTGGTACACAAATAAGCGAGGATACACGCTTAATGATCTTTACAGTTTCCAAGGGAAGTATAGTAAATTATGGGCTTGGGAAGGATTTGTATCGCTTGTATGCGGTACCATTTTTGCGCTTCTTGGATTATTTATTAAATCAATTGCATTTGTGTACAATAATGGGTTTCTCACATCGATGGGTGTTTCAGCCATAGTGTATTTATTAATCACAAACAGCTACAGAAAGAGAACAATTTAGTGTAAATCAAACAAAATATGCGTTTCGAAGAGTAGAAAGTAAAAACTGTAGTAGTGAAATAAGATTGAGTTGAGAATAGTCTCTCACTTTAAAAGGCTGTTCTCAACTCTTTTTTATCATAGCTATATTCAACCTTTTCTTAGTACACAATGTCGTGTTATTTTCAATTCAATAGGAATGATAATTCAAAAAATTACGTAAATTATGTGTGGGCTATTTGGGAAATAAAAATTTCGAAAAAATTCATTGACAGATAGGCGTTATTCAGTATGATTCGTCAAAATATTCATATTATGAATCATAGTTTTAGTATGTGAAAATTGATTGAGATATTTATTTGATACGTGTATAAATAAATATATGAAAAAGAGTATTCATAGGAGTGAAAATGTCGACACCAGTCGTTAAGGTTCTCGATAAAGCGCTGTACGTTCTCTCCGTATTTTTCGATAAGGACGAGTTTTCGCTTAAGGAGCTCGAAGAGCGAACCGGGCTGAACAGATCGACCATCTATCGCATTCTTCAGGTGTATCTGAAGTGGAACTTCCTGGAGCAGGATTCCACCACAAAAAAGTACAGGCTTTCCATCAAGATACTCGAGATGTCGAGCTCTGTGTTGAGGAAGATCAGTTATCTGAACGTCTGCCGTCCTCACCTCCTCGCATTGCGGGACAGGACGGGAGAATCCTCATTTCTCGCTGTGCGTGATGGTGTCAACATCGTGGTGGTCGATTGGGAGCCGAGCTACTTCAATGCGCAGATCAACATCATGGTAGGAAAAACTGTCCCCGCGCATTGCACGGCTGCAGGCAGGGCAATACTGGCATTTATGCCGCAGGATGAGCGTGAAACGCTGATCGAGAAGATGGATATGGTAAGATACACAGATCACACAATCTTTGAGAAGAACATACTGAGGCAGGAACTGAAAATCACCGCAGAGAGGGGGTATGCGATCAGCCGGGGAGAGTACGATGAGTATATATTTGTCGTGAGTGCCCCGATATTCGACATACATCATAGGGTCATCGCATCATGTGCAATCGCAGCCCTCGAGAGCCGGGTTCAAAATGAGGAACAGGTTGCACAGTTTGGCAAACTGGTTATGGAGGCAACAGATGAGATCTCGAAGAAGCTCGGAGCCTCTCCAGACCAGCTCAAAAAAAACGGTTTCAATTTCTGAAACTCTTGCAGAGAATACCTATTTTGCAGAAAGGAGGTGTCCATTTTGGCCACAGGAAAATATGTAGGTACGAATGTTGCCGATGTACGTGCCGTCAACAAGGTAACAGGCGCGACCACCTACGCAGCAGACATACATCTGCCAGGAGCATTGTACGGGGTAATGATACGCAGTGAATATGCCCATGCCAAAATCATCGACATCGATGTATCTCAGGCACGAAAGGTCGAGGGTGTGGTAGGAATTGTCACCTACAAGGACTTCCCTGAGCTGCACTTCGGCACTTACGTCCACGATCAGGTTGCCTTTACCTCACACGCTCGCTACGTGGGTGATCCGATTGGAGCGATCGCTGCAGAAACACAGGCGGCTGCAGAAAAGGCTGCAAAGCTGGTAAGGGTGAAGTACGACGTGCTGCCCCATATTCTGAATCCGGAAGAGTCCTTTAAAAATGTCGAGCTACTCATTCACCCGGATATGCATACCTACCAGGGGTATGCTGGTTTCTTTAATTTCAAGAAGGGGACAAATATCCCCAATCACCTGAAACTGAGAAAGGGAGATGTGGAAAAGGGTTTTTCAGAAGCGGACTACGTAATCGAGAGCAGGATCGGTGTTCCTCCGATATATCACGGGACAATAGAGACGCACGCCTGTGTCTGCAAATACGATCCTGACGGGAGGCTTACGGTCCACTCAACGACGCAGGGTCCTTTCCTGCTCAGGGAGATGCTTTCCAGTGCGCTCGGCATCCCGATGAACAAAGTAACCGTCATTCAGACCGCTGTGGGAGGCGGGTTCGGCGGGAAGATATCCGGGAACATCGAGATAAGAGCCGCTGCACTGGCCCAGAAGTGCGGGAACAGGCCAGTGAAGATGGTGCTGTCGCGGCGGGAAGAATGGGAGACAGTGTATACGCGACAGGCGCTCATCGGGTACTACAAGACAGGAGTGAACAAGGACGGGAAGATCGTCGCCCGGAAGGTGACACTCTACTGGGACGCCGGTGCATACGCAGACTACGAGGTCTCTGTGGCCAGGAGCGCGGGGTACATGGCCGCAGGACCCTACGATATTCCGAACATCTGGATCGACTCCTATGCAGTGTACACAAACAAGCTCGTTGCAACTGCATACCGGGGTTTTGGATGCTCCGAGACCACCTTCTGTTACGAGCAGGACATGGACATCATCGCGAACGAGCTGGGATTCGATCCGATCAAGTTCAGGCTGAAGAATGCGCATGAAAAGGGAAGCCTGAATGCAACCGGACAGAAGCTCAGGTCATGCGCCCTGAAGGACTGCATCAAATTGGTCACAGAAAAGGCTGACCCAAATTTCAAAAAAACCGAAAAACCGAACATCAAGAGAGGAACGGGTATAGCCGTGATGCACAAGTTTACGGTGCACACTGTCCCCACATCGGACATCGTGAAGCTGAACGAAGACGGGACGATTACTCTTGCGACCAGCGCAGTGGACATAGGGCAGGGAACCCACACGGTGATGGCGCAGATTCTGGCCGACGTTCTCGGAATCGGCATCGACAAAATCAATGTGGTCACGGTAAATACCGATTATACCGGATACGGGTGGCAGACCGCTGCGAGCAGCAAGACGTTCTTCAATGGGAATTCCGTGATGCGTGCAGGTATCGAGCTTCGGAAAAGAATCCTCCATTATGCATCACGGATACTCCACATCCCTGAATCAGACCTCAGTATAAAGGACGGCAAAGTGTATTCAATGAGCGAATCGGGGAAGAGTATTCCGTTCTCCGCGCTCTCTCTCGGAGTATTCAACGAAGAGGGAGGGCTCTACGGTGGCCCGATCGTTGCATACGGGGTGTTTACCGTAGAAGACGGGACCTTTCTCGATAAGGAGACTGGGCAGGGGAGAAAACCTTCGGCGTTCTGGATGTATGCCGCGATGATTGTGGAGGTTGAGGTGGACACAGAAACAGGGCTCATACGTGTGGTGAGAATGATCTCCGCAAACGATATAGGGAAATCAATCAACCCGAAAAATGTGGAAGGGCAGATTATCGGGGGGGCGGTCCAGGGGCTCGGATCGGCATTGTACGAAGAGGTGCTCATCAATGAGGAGGGCAAAGTAATGAACGCAAATATGCATGATTACAAGATGCCGACGATTGCCGACTGCCCCGATGACATCGTTGCACTCCAGGTCGAAACTCAGCCCCATCCGGACGGGCCCTTCGGTGCAAAAGGAGTGGGAGAGCCTGCCATGGCCTGCCCTGCTGCTGCCATCGCAAATGCGGTTGCAGACGCGCTGGATATACGGCTGTACCACTTGCCACTGAGCCCGGAGAAGGTTTTGGCCGCGCTCAAGGAGAAGCAACAGAAGGCCAGGGAGGAAGAAAAAAAGAAGAAAAAGCACTTGACCGTCACAGATTGAGAAGGAGGGGTGAGGATGAATGCGCCATTAGCAGAGGAAATGCACGAACCAAAATCGTTGGAAGAGGCAATTACGCTCCTTCAGGAGAAAGGGGAGGATGCCGCACTGATCGCAGGGGGAACGGATCTTGTGATTAAACTGAAAGAGGGCGTAATAGAGCCGGTCGCGCTCATAGACATCACGAAACTTCCATTGGGCCATATTAGAGGCTCCAGGACAAAGGGATTGCAGATCGGGGCGCTCACGTGCGCAAAAGCAATCGCGACGTCTGCGATTCTGAAAAAGGAGCTCCCTGTACTCGTAGACGCGGCGATACATCTCGGGGGGCCACAGACGCAGGAAGTGGCGACGATCGGCGGCAATATCTGCAACGCCTCTCCCTGTGCAAACTTCACGAATGTGCTGATTGCTCTTGAGGCTTCACTGAAGATACAAGGTCCGGGTGGGGAGAGGAATCTCCCACTCAAGGATTTCTGCCGGGGGCCCGGTGTGACAAATCTCGATAGGTCGGAAATACTCACCGAGATACTGATACCCGGCATCGAAGGTAGGTATGGCACGAGTTATGTCAAGCATACGCTCAGAAGGGAAATGGACATTGCCATCGTGGGTGTGGCGGTGCTGCTGATTCCTGACAATGACAGGATCAGGAAGATACGGATCGCGCTCGGTTCCGTGGGAGCGACGGTGCTGCTTGCCGAAAATGCGCAGAGGATCATGGAGGGTCAGATCTTTGCTTCTCACCTCGTTGAGACCGCTGCAAAGCTCGCAGCAGAGAAGGACGCATCATATATAGACGATGTGCGGTCATCGGCAGCCTACCGGAAGATCATAACGGAAAACGCGGTGATAAAAGCAGTGAAAGAGGCATGGGCCATGGCGAAAGGAGGGAAAAAATGAAGAGGGACATTCACTGTACGATAAACGGAAGGAAGATGACAGTATTTGCAGATCCCTGCGCAACTGTGCTTGATGTTCTGCGGGATGTCCTTCATCTGACCGGGACAAAGGAGGGATGCGGCACAGGTGACTGCGGCGCCTGCACCATCCTGTGGAACGGAAAAGCGGTCAACTCCTGCCTCCTGCTCGCGAATCGGATGGAGGGCGCTGAGGTTTGGACCATCGAAGGTTTGATGAAAAATGGAAAGCTGCATCCGATTCAGGAAGCGTTCATCGCGGAAGGGGCAACCCAGTGCGGTTTCTGCACACCGGGTTTCATACTGCGCACAAAAGCGCTGCTCGATGAAAACCCAAGACCTACCGAAGAGGAGATCGTCATGGGTCTGGTCGGGAACATCTGTCGATGCACCGGGTACAAGGCCATAGTTGCCGCGGTAAAGAGCGCAGCAAAGAAAATCAAGAGATGATAATAGGATACGGGGATTGTATTGAGCCGGGCTGTTACAGGATTCATTCCTGTTTTGCGAATGCAATCAATTTCATTCAGGGGAAGCTGTTCGTTTCTCTTGTGAATGTGAAGGTGGGATTCGGTCCCTTCCACATCGTCCTCTCACGGCTGAATCGTGTCAGAGTCGATTCAATTCGAGTGACAGAAGAGTATCTGGAAACCGATGAGATGCGGTTGCCCTTCAGAGGGTCGACGAAATATATCTCCGTACCCTCCCCAGACGTGAGAAATATTCATACTGCAGGAAATCTTCTCCTCCATTTTCAGGACATGCTCGAACAGGCATCTCCGCCCAGAAGTCTTTTGTTTCTCATAAGCGGGACAGGGGAGAAAGAGCTCGTGTCTGCCTATGGAAAGGCGCTTGTGGAACGGGCAGTACGCGGATGGAATTATTTTTTAAAAGGAGATGTAAAGAACGGAATTCGCATGATGAGTGGCGCAGGTTACGGTTTCACTCCGAGCGGTGATGATTTCATTGCAGGAATTGCTGCCGGCTTGTACGTGATTCGACAATTCTTCGATAGGGATGTATCGGAAGATATCGAAGTTATCCTTGAAAACAGTGACAGTGAAAACATTCTCTCCAGTGTTTTTATTGCCCTTGCAGCAAGGGGTCATTTTGTGGAGAGGATAAAAAACCTGATCGAAGCGATTGTCGAGGGGAGTGTTGCAAAGCTTTCGATTCACGTAGGAAGGGTAATGGAAATGGGCAAGACATCAGGCGCTGATTTTTGTACAGGGCTTCTCTGCGCCTTCAAGATGCACGCAATGATTGATTGATTTTTTCAAAACAGCATGCACTGCTTTCCTTGGAACCCATGAAATGAATGATCCGGACATGCTGGAGATGTGAATACACGGACCAGGCAGAATTGAAAACCCCGCGGGATAACAATCCCGCGGGGCACCAGATTCATCAGCCAATTAATTCGAGGGAGCGACAATCCCCTGTACGAGATATCCACCGGTGAGCAATTCCTCTTTGGTTGGCATTTCTCCTGCCGGACTTATGATTTGCCCTTCTTTCAGGCTGCGGTCTCTCTCCCACGAGGTTATTCCACTCGCCCGTATCTCTTTCATGTAAGGGTCCCATGTTCCGTTGATCATCTGAGCTCTTCTTCTTTCGATAAGGTTCAACACCTTTTCCCCAGCGATGGATTTTGCCTTCTGCGATATTGAATCCACGCCGAGTTTGTCTCTCGTCTTCAGATCAACGGTAATGAGTGGTCCGTTTTCGGTCATAACAGAGGATTCCATTCCGAGGAAGTAAAGGTTTTCCGGGTACCTGTCTCCTGCCAGATAATCTTTGACAATACGCTCCCAGATCACCTGCCAGTTTACAACGAAGGAAGTTGCAACTGTACTCCAATCATCCCATCCCAATTCCACGAAGTCAGCATCTTTGCCGATGTACCAGACCCCTTTATCCTGCGCAACCTTGACGCCAGCAGCGGAATCAGTCTGCTGAGTGAGGACGTCACAGTTGAACTTGTCAATCAGCGTTTCAGCAACTTCCTTCTCCGAGGGTGGATCGAACCACTGGCCACAGTACAGCATGTGAACCTTCACTTTCGGATTTACCTCCTGCGCCCCCAGTGCAAAGGCATTTATCCTTCTGCAGATAACCACATCGTACATGGCACCAATTACACCGATGTGGTTTGTCTTGGTAAGGGCGCCGGCGAGAAGGCCAGCGAGATAGGTTGATTGGTACTGTTTTGCATAGTACCGAATCCAGTTTCTCCCTTTTTCAATATTCGCGTTCGTTTGAGACACGAAGTACTTGTCAGGGTATTTGTCTTTGATCTCTTTCAGCGGGATTGCCATAAACTCTGTATTCGCAATGATGATATCCGCATCCTTTTCACGAATCATTCTTTCCGCAACAGGAATTGTATTATCCGGCATGACTTCAGTTTGCACGACAGCTTCCAGGTTTGGAAATTCATCCAGCAACCAGTCCAATGCCTTCTGACACTGCTGGGTCCAACTTGTCCCTTCAATTATACTGAACCATTCAGCTCCAATTGTGACCTTTCTTGGTGCTTTCGATACATCGGACAGAATCTCCTGAGGGATGGAATTCTGTGCAATGTCAGTTACCGTCCCTTCATCCGCGGTTTGGAAAAAGGCGGCAACGTCCTCCTGTGTCACCGCAGCACCCTTTCCCACCTTGCCCTTGGGAACAACAAAATACACCACAGCACCCACCACTACTGCGGCAATGATTGCTGCGATCACCACAGCAGCAGTTTTAGAAATTCCAGACTCTTTCATAACTCTTTGACCCCCTTCCATCGATAAAAGTGTACGAGTAGAGACTCGTTTTTGTTACATTTCTTGCGGCTACCCTATCCTGAAGGATATGAATATCCTCTGAAATTGTTGAGAACCTCACCCCCCTTCTTCCTGCGTATGGATAAAACGATTTTCTCATGCACTTCTATAAAACTCTATAGCTTCATCGTGATTCATCACGCGTGCATACAAGCTTAATCTTCAGGATAATAGGGCTCTCCCAGGGCGCTTGGCATGAATGTCTTTCCTTTTGCCCGGATGAGTGAATAGGCAATCATTGATAAAATGGCTACCGAGTATGGGATCATTTGCATCAGGAACGTGGGAGCCCCAGGGAGCATTTGGGCACTGAACATGGAAACCCACAGGATCCCCATTAATAATGAGGTGCCGAGAAGAAATATCGGAGTCCAAAGAGAGCTGAAAACAAGAGCCAGTGAAATCCATCCCCTTCCTGCGATTACTCCTGCTGACCAGAGTTCACTGTAGATTATCGTTACATATGCACCAGATAATCCACTCAGAATGCTCCCCACTACAATGCACAGGTAGCGGATTTTCACCACACTGCAGCCCCACGCATCGGTCACTGAAGGGACTTCTCCTGCTGCTCTCACCTTCATGCCGAAATGAGTTTTCTGAAGAAGAAATTGAAAAAAGAAAATTATTGCTATTCCCAGAAAAAACAAAGGGGTGAGACCAAAAGCGGATTTTAATGAGGGAGCCATGAGCGGACCTGTAAATGTCCTTCCATAGTATGAGGTAAACCCTATTCCAAAGAGCCAGATGCCCAATCCGCTCAGAATCTGCGATAATCTCAAAGATATAGAGAAAAATGCATGTACAAGACCCATCAGTCCCCCGGCAAGGACGCCGACAATCATCCCGATCCAAACATTGCCAGCCGTTTGTGCCCCGATAAACGCAGCGAGACCTGCGATGCTCATAACCCCCTCTATCCCAACGTTGATCACCCCTGATTTTTGACTGAAGAGCTCACCCAGTCCCGCGATGATAAATATCGTGCTTGCGTTCATGCCCAAGATTACGATTCCCATAATCACTCTTCCTGTTTATTTCCGGGTTACTTTGTACTCTTTAAGAAATTGAGGAATTACAAAACATATTATGATAACACCCACGAAAAGAAGCCCTATCCCACTCCCCATTCCCAAATCGTACTGCAAAGATTGAGCTCCGGATACGAGCAGACCAGTTGCCAGGAATGTGACGATTATTGCCCACAGGGGATTGTTCTTTGAGAGTAATGCAAACAAAATCCCGTAGTATCCCCACCCTGACGTGAGATCATACCGAAGCCTCCCGATGACCCCTGCAGATTGATGAAATCCTCCTAGACCAGCGAGCATGCCGCCAACTGTGAGAGAGATCAAGATTACCTTTTTCGCGTTTATTCCAGCTTTCACGCCCGCTTCTGGATTGTGACCATAGGCTTTGATTTCGAAACCGGCCCTCGTTTTTTGAAATATGAAATACAGCAGAACCGCTGCAACAATTGCAAAGAAAATTGTGACAGGTATATTTGTTCCAGAAACAATCGGTATCCGACCTGCAATCGGGATAGCCTTGCTTTCCGATCTCCCTTCAGGGTTCATCCAGGGCCCACCAACGGTTAAATACTTCACCAGCAGGAGCGCAATCCAGTTTAAAAACAGGGTTATGACTATTTCATTGATGTTGATTTTCGCTTTGAGATACGCCGCAATGAACGCCCAGGCTCCGGCACATGCGATTGCTCCCAGGACCATGAGCGGAAGAAGCACAATCGAAGGCTGGTGAGAGAACGCAAGGGCTATTCCGGTCGCGCCAACTCCTCCGAGAAAAAATTGTCCTTCGGCACCGATATTCCAGAGCCCCGCTCTCGAGGGAAGGAGAAAAGCCAGAGTAACAAAAAGCAGGGGTGCGGTGTCCTTCACCACTTGTTGCAGAACATACGCGTCCCCAAAACCACCTAAAAATATCTCCTTGAATCCAGTGATCGGATTTATCCTGGCAGTAAAAAAAACGATGCTGAACGAGAGAATGGCAAGCGCGAGTCCGATGAGGACAATTATCAACGAAGTCTTGGTACCGGTATCCTTTCTTCTCTGAAGACTCAGGCCCATGTTTTCGCGTCCTATTTCCCTATGATTGCCGCTCCGATTTCCCTTTTATTGGTTCTTTCAGATGGAATGGGTTTGCCCAGTTCACCTTCGTAAATAGGCGCAATTTTGTCACTCATCATGAGAATTTCGTCAAGATCTTTTGAGAAAAGCATTATTGCCTTCCAACACTTTTTTGCCTCGAACAATCTTTTTCGAATGTACTCAGTGGTTGCCACATCGAGTCCCTGAGTGACGAGTTGATCGATCAGAAACTTCGAACTCCATGAAAACTCCAAGGCTAAGATCAGCTTGGAAAGATTTCCTCCGGAAAGATTTTTTACCGTGGTAAATATGTTTGGAGCACGAATTTCAAAATTCGTAAACTCTTTCTCAGCAATCCCTCTGGCACATTCCACATCTATCAACATTCCTCTGCAGAAGTCCTGTGTATAGAGAGAAGAGAGAACAAAATTTTCTAAAATACTAAAATCTCCAATCACTCCTCTTTCCAGGACATCAGCAGATCTGTAGGCCATCCCCAATTCGCGTCTTCTCCTGATGCTCGCGTGAGTGATATCCTCACCCCTGAAAATAATCCTTCCCTCTGTCGGTTTGCGGAGACCGGTGAGGACTTCCGCCAGCTCGTCCTGTCCGTTTCCAGCCACTCCTGCGATACCGAGAATTTCTCCCTCTTGGATGGAAAAGGACACGTTTTTCACTGCCGGCTCACCCTGGTCGTTGAGCGCGGAGAGATTTTCAACCTCAATGAGAACAGGACCCAGTTCTGTTTCCGGCTTTTTCAGGTCAAAAAGAACCTTTTTCCCCACCATCCAATCTGCCAATTCTTCTTTACTCAGCTCACTTATCGAATCGCTTGTGTTTATCAATTTTCCGTTTCTCAGAACGGTAATTCTGTCGCATACCTCGGTGACGATAGGCAACTTATGAGTGACAAATGGTACGATGGCAAGACTCTCCCGAGCCATTTTTTTCAATGATGCCAGCAGCTTATCCTGCTGTACCGGAGACAGGCCTGCCGTCGGTTCGTCCATTATGATGATCGTTGCACCGCTGTAGAGGACTTTCAAGATCTCTACTATCTGAGCTTCACCAGCATCAAGCTGCCAGAGTTTTGCATCAAGATCCACATTAAAATCGAATTTCTCAGACAGCTCTCTCACTTTCTTTTTCGATTTCTCGATATTTGGGAATATGCTGGTTGCCGGATCACCAAGAAGTATATTCTCAATTGCGGAGAATTTGGGTATTAATTTCCGCTGTTGATGCACCATTCCTATGCTCATATTCCGGGCGTGGTGCGGGGATCGAATGTCGACTTTTTCACCGCCAATGTAAATTTCGCCCTTGTCTGGTCTCACTTCTCCGACGAGGATTCTCATCAGGGTGGTCTTGCCGGCACCATTTTCGCCCAAAAGCCCGTGGATTTCACCAGCCCGTATTTCAAGATTTATCCCATCATTCGCGAGAACGCCTCCGGGATATCTTTTTGTGATCCCCCTCAGTTCTATGGCAATTTCTCCCTTCTTTAATTCCCGGATTTTATTTTTCTGATGGTGTTCGTTCATACTATTGTCTCTATCTCACGCCTTCAGGTGACTTCTGACGACCCGGGGTATAATGAAGCACATCGGATCAGCTTTGCATCAATTACCCGCAATGTAGCTTCCAATTGTACCATGCCATCAAACGAAGTCAAGATTGATAAGAAAAAATATATTTTCCGCGCGGGGGGAATAGCCTGTAGAACATGATACTTGTGTTGTACAGGAATTGATG
>Ga0180437_10004073_pt1 | contig 21142 bp, 16 predicted proteins | sample SS_ome_4_FD_132410 | JGI IMG/M metagenome (GOLD analysis project Ga0180437, IMG submission 132410) | Hypersaline lake sediment archaeal communities from the Salton Sea, California, USA - SS_3_D_1 metaG | ecosystem: Environmental > Aquatic > Non-marine Saline and Alkaline > Hypersaline >...
AGTTACGGACTCGCCTCGCATGAAATCCGCAGCTTGCTGGATGATGCGGCTGCGATGGAAATTCGAGCCATTGACTGGCTAGGGGGCGACCCACTCGTCCGCTCCGATTGGTACGAATTGATGCAATATGCCCGCTCACTGGGTATTATCAACAATATCTGGACCAGCGGACTTCCCCTGAGCAATAAAAAAATCGCTGCTCAGGTTTATGAAGTCACCGACGGCGGCTTTGTCTCGGTTCACGTAGATTCCATCACCCCCAAAGTCTATGCGCGGCTCCATCGCGGGGGCAATGATCACTACATTGATGCTATTGTTGAAGGGGTGAATAATATGCTTGCCCTGGGTAAACCCGCTGACCGGATGATCAATTGCATCACCTACACTGCTCGACAAGGTCCTGAGGACGCCATCCGAACGATGCGCTGGTGGTTTGATGAGAAAGGCCTGCGCACCTGCCTGACCATGTTCAATCCCGCAGGAATGGGCGCTGAGTGGAAAGCCTTCGAACCAGACCTGGACGAAATCCGACAAGTCTACACTGAGCGCGATCGTATCAATTACGATGAAGACAACATCTCCATTGCTGCCATGGACACGGATAAATATTACTGCGGTACGATGGCAACGGTGACATTCACCGGCGAGGTGACCCCATGCTCGGTCATCCGCGAAGGCGTGGGCAACATCCGCGACACGCCGTTCTCAGAAATCATCGCGGAGCATATTGACACCCTCGTCCACGGCGACCTGCACGATACCTGCAACTTGCCGGACCCGTGTAACACTTGTATGAACAACGAACACTGCTGGGGGTGTCGGGCCAGCGCCTACCATTACAATGGCGATGCAGATGGTCTAGACCCCAAATGCTGGTTGATTCAGGTAAACCAGTAAGAAAAGCGGCTCTATCTTCAAAAGGAGATTTCCAAATGACAATCAACAAACTCGATGTCAATATTGAAGATGTCAACGAAGTATACGATGGACCTGGCGGCATCCTGTGGGAAATGCTGATGGGTGAACAGATTCACGTTGGCGGGGAAAAGGAGACCGACATCTTGGCCAAAAAAGCTGGAATTAACGCCGACAGCCGCGTTCTAGATGTATGCAGCGCGTTGGGCGGACCGGCCCGTCAATTGGCTGAGACTTATGGCTGCCGCGTCACAGGCTTGGACGCAACCCATCGGATGCATAAAGAAGCCATCCGCCGGACAGAGCAAGCCGGGCTGAATGATAAGATCGAATTTAAATGGGGAAATGCGCTGGATATGCCTTTTTCCGCAAATACTTTCGATGTGGTATGGGGACAGGATGCCTGGTGTTACATTACCGACAAGAAGCGGCTGATAGAAGAGTGTGCCCGCGTGTTAAAACCGGGCGGAGTCATTGCAGTTACCGACTGGCTGGAGACCGGCTCGATGACCCAAGATGAGTGGAAAGCCCTGCACACCTTTATGGTTTTTCCTTACATGGAGACGCTGGAAGGTTACGCGGCTTTGGCTGAAAATACCGGGATGACAGTGGTTGAGATGGAAGACCTGACACCCGACTTCGCCAGACATATTCAAATCTATCTGAGCAAAGTCCAGAACGAGTTGCGTCAGGACATCACTGAGGCGTACGGCCAGGAAATGTACGACGCAGTGGAACGCGGCATTACCCTGTGGCGTGAAGCTTCGCAAGTTGGCAAGGTGGGCAGAGGCCGGCTTATCGCTCGTAAATCGTGAAATCATTAGATCAAGAAAACACAATAAGCGAAAAAAAGATTTTGATTTGTAATCTACCTCAAGACTAATAAAGCAGATGCGCTGAGAATGGACCAGCTCAAGTTGCTGGCAGCAAAATGATCGCTGAAGACCCAGGTGCTGAAGTAAAGTTAGTTTGGGGTGGAGGGGGAAATTTAGTACGATTGGTCCGTCGGGCTCGGAAAGAGAAAATGGGCGAATTGATTATGCTAATCCAGCTTACTAAGAGATAACGAATGTACGCGGCTTGCACCCAATGCAGAATGTAATGCATGCTAAATTCTGTTAATAAAATAATATGATCGACCTAAAAGCCGGATGGCATTGGTTTCAATTAAATGGGATAGATGGTTGGAGCAAAGGAAAACGGGTGATTTCGTCGAGTCCGGGAACGAGTCGGCGCTGGTGAGCGCAATACAGGAATTATGGGCAAACCATGATAGTTGCCAGGCGATGAGTGTATAAGCGCGCAAATCGATTTTGCGTGAATTCGATAAAGCAACCCGGTTTGACAGATTCATTTCCTATTTTCATTCTATAAAAGACACCGGCTGAGATATAATCGGGCAACGCTGTGAAAAGGCGCGGGTAATCAAACTAAAGCTGCCTCAGGTAATCATGGTCAAATCATTAGGAAGTTCGTTAAATATTGGTTTCATCTCTTTTCGATTCCAGGGGACGGATGGGGTGTCTTTGGAAACATCAAAATGGGCTGAAGTATTGGAAGAAATGGGACACAAATGTTATTACTTTTCTGGCTTATCCGATCGTCCGCCTGAACGATCAATGGTGGTAGAAAAAGCTCATTTCCTTGAACCTGAAATCCGCGAGTACTATTATGGATTTTTTGATTCAACAAAACGAACCAGAGGTGAAACACAATGGATCCATTCGAAAAGAGAATTTTTTAAAGAACACCTTTACTCCTTTATTAATGAATTTGAGATTGATTTATTAATTCCCCAGAATGTGCTGTCTTTTCCACTAAACATCTCTTTATCGATGGCTCTGGTAGAGATTATTGCCGAAACATCTTTACCCACGATCGCCCACCATCACGATTTTACCTGGGAGCGAACACCGCTCCTGGTGAATTCGATCTGGGACTATATCATTATGGCTGTCCCTCCGAATTTACCTTCCATTCAACATGTAGTAATCAACTCCTCAGCAAGCTACCAATTGGCTCGCAGAGTGGGTGTCAGCTCGATAATCATTCCAAATGTGATGGATTTTGAAAACCCTGCTCCTGAGACGGATGAGTATTCATCAGATTTACGGGCGGCGCTTGGTATCGAGCCAGATGAACTCTTTATATTGCAGCCAACCAGAGTGGTTCAGCGAAAGGGGATTGAATATGCAATAGAGTTGGTCAAACGCCTGGGAAGAAAAGCCCGCCTGGTTATTTCGCACGCTTCAGGTGATGATGGAATGGAATATGAAGAAAGAGTGAGAGATTTTGCAGAGTTGATGGGTGTCAGAGCAATTTTTTCTTCGGAGCGATTCGGTGAAAACAGAGGCTTAAGTAAGGATGGAAAGAAAATTTTCAGCCTTTCGGATGCGTATCCGCATGCCGATCTGGTTACTTATCCATCTCTGATCGAGGGTTTTGGAAATGCTTTTTTGGAAGCTCTTTACTATAAAAAACCAATTGTCGTCAACAATTATGCCATTTACGCGACAGATATCCGCCCTAAGGGATTTAAAGTCATCGAATTTGATAATTACATAACGGAAAAAACGGTCCAGGATACACTTCGAATCTTGGATGATCCCGCTTATCAAGCAGAAATGTGTAGTTTCAATTACGCGCTCGCCTTGCGTCATTTTTCTTATAATGTTCTACGCAGTCAATTCCAGGTTCTATTGGCAAACGCTTTCGGTACAAACTAGCGGAGATATTATCTCCAATAGGCAGCCTGCTTTTACTTCGTGCTTATTGGAGTGTGAACTGACAACACCAACCATTATTTTGATTTGACCCTCTCGGAACCAGCGGGTAAGTCTAACATTGCGGCTGGCATATATTTGGGGGTAGGTAATCTGCCTGAATATATAACGCACAGGGATTACACGGGGCGATCCGGGGATAATTTTGGCTATCTATTGTTGAAGAGAGTCTTTGAATTACTGACTTGGTGGAACAGCGGCACACACTTTCCTCCAATTTCGACCGTTTAAAAAAATTAAAAGCAATACTTACAAACCATTGAGATATAAGCGTTTTTTTATCCTTTGTTAGGATTTAAAAAGCCCAAATAAAAGATTAACCTATTTCTGCGTTGGTTTATCTTTATAACTGCGCTTGAAGTATCACTATTTGTTGGTAGAATTCTACCTAAGGAAGGAGAAATTATATGCGGGTGTGCTTGATATCAGTGGAAATATTTGCCTGGGGAAAGTACGGCGGGTTTGGACGCGCCACCCGGTTGATTGGGCGTGAATTAGCCAAGCGCGGGGTGGAAGTGTATGCGGTTGTACCGCGCAGGGAAGATCAAAAACCGGTCGAAAACCTGGACGGCATCCGTGTATTGGGTTTTAAATTCCCCGATCTGGTCACTGCCAGAAAACTGCTGATTGAAGCCGATGCGGATATCTACCATTCCCAGGAACCCTCCACTGGCACATACCTGGCGAAATCTGCCATGCCGGACAGGAAGCACATTATGACTTTTCGTGATCCACGTGATCCGAAAGATTGGGGGATTGAATTGCAACTGCCTTCGTTGAACTATCTGCAGGTGCTGGCGAACTGGATTTACGAGGATAACTGGAAAGTGGATAATGCCGTGCGGCAGGCTGACGGCTGGTTCACGATCGGCCGTTATCTGATCCCTAAGGTAAAGGCGAAGTATGACCTGCAAGGTGATCCGGTGTTTTTACCTACTCCGGTGGCGGTACCAGAAAAGGTACAAAAAGCCAGTACTCCTACCGTCTGTTACGTCAACCGCTGGGATAGGCGCAAGCGCCCGGAGTTTTTCTTCGACCTGGCTGGTAAATTCCCAGAGGTAAAATTCCTGGCTGTGGGCAAGAGTCGCGACCAGAAATACGAAAATGAACTGCGGGAGAAGTATGGAGGACATCCAAACCTGGAGATGGTTGGATTTATCGACCAATTCTCCAGCGATCGCCATTCGAAAATACTGGAAGACAGTTGGATTTTTGTAAACACGGCTGCCCGCGAAGCCCTGCCCAATTCCTTTATTGAAGCCGCCGCGCACGGCTGCGCTATCCTGAGTTCGGTTGACCCGGACGGCATCGCCTCCAATTTCGGTTATTACGCTGCGCAGGACGACTTCGAGAAAGGCATTGCCGCATTGCTAGAAAACAATCTCTGGAAGGAAAGAGGCTTGGGGGGGCGGGAATATATCCGGGAAACATTTGAATTAAATAAATCACTCGACCGCCACCTAGCGATCTACGAGAAACTCACTGGTCTGAAAAGACCGTAAAATTAAATATACTTATTTCTGGTTTAGCTTATTTTTCCCCGTCATTTAGATCCAGCACTTTGTAATCCTTTGTCTTGAACACAACGGGAAAACCGGAAGCTTGCTTAGTAGAGACCACCCAATACCTGAGCGGGTAGTTATTTATCAGACGTTTTATGTCTTGATCCGTCAGTTCTTCATAGAAATAATTCAAAACAAACCGGAGGTAAGGTTTTGTGCTGATCCCGACCGCTTCCGGGTTTTCAAAATCGTATCCCATGGATTGCATGCGCGGCACCCATTGCTCAACATAATCGCGCTGCCACAGCATAGCCGCGCCGTCCTTATAGGTGACATAGACCGGCCTTTCGGAAAGCGCTCGGAATTCACTCCAGTTGGGCTCAACCAAGAATATGTCATCCGTGGAGGTGTTCTCTTTTGCCCAACCAGCAATCTCGTAAATCTGCGGATCAGGTGTGAGGACCAGGTTGGCGATTGAACCGGCAAGCGGGGGCTGCGAAAATACAAACAGGCCAAATAGGACTGAGACCAGAATGACGATATTCGATAAACGGATCAGGCTGCCTTTTTTAAGGATATGTTTCCAGGAGAACGGCCAGGCTGCCAGGATGATCATGATTAACCAGAAAGAGAGTATTACTGGGATATCATCAATAAATTTCTGCCAGAACAAAACCAAAAAAAACAGCACCGTATACAGGCGGAGGCGTTCAGATTGAAGTTTTATCCGGTGCGCAAATATGGTGATTATCGTCACACCGATAAATGCATACATCAGGTCTGTCGCCCTGGCCGGGTGCATGACCAGCATGGATGGCGATTCGGCGGCGTAGGCGGCGACATAAGCGTAAACCACCCAGCCGACGCTGACGACCAACCAGATTACGCCTCCCTTGAAAAGTCCCTGGAATAACTTGCGCTGCCAGTAAAGGACAAGCCCGGCTGTGATTACAAAACCAACATATATGTACATTTCCAGGTTTGGCCAGGTATGGGGATACAAATGCATCGGGAAGCGCGCCCGGCTTGCCAGCAGCCAGATTTCTTCCAGGGTTGTGGACGTTTGGAACGCGGTCAGAGTCAGCAAGACGGTAGGGAAAATCAGCACTGTGAAGAGCAAGAACGACCACATCCAATCTTTCCACACGCTGCGGTAGCTTGAATCCAACAGGAACACCGCTGCGAAGTAAGTGCAGGCGTACACACCGTACATGCTGTTTAAATTGAACCCGAGCGCCAACCATACCGCCCAGAGGATAGGCCGCTTCGAATAAAACGCCGCCATTGCCAGCAGGAAAAAGGAAAGGGATAAGCTGGTCTGTTCGAAGTAAGTCGCCACCAGCGTGCCGTGGCCTACTAAAGAAATCGGCCACAGGGCAAAGAACGCCATCGCTCCCACTGCAGCCAGAATATTCCCGGGGCTTATCGTCATGGCCAGATGCGCGGCGGCGAACAGGACAAGTGCACGGGTAAGTAAGAACAGTGCGACCAGTAAAATTTCTATGGAAATAAAGTTGGCGAAAATAGCCAGTACCCGCCAGATGGGAGCGGAATAATTTGCCAGCGTGGCAACATACGGATCGTTCGGGAAAAGCGCCGGGTTATTGGATGCCTGGATGAGGGGGATCGTAATGGCCTGGTTGCCGTAATATACACGATAACCAGTGGTTATTAAAGATGTAAAAAACAGTGTCAAACCATACAGCCACAATGGGAACTTCCACTGTTCACATATAGGCTCTTTACCGTTTTTGATCATAAAGGACCGTCCATATCAAGGATTTAGCTCCAGCACTTTAAAACGCACGGTGCGGAAAACTTCTGGGAAGGTTGAGGTTTTATCAACCGCTGCCACCCAATAATGCACGGGATAATTTCCCAATATTTCTCTGACGCTTTCATCGTCCATCCGCTCGTACAATCTGCTTAGTTGACTGGAACCTTTGGTTGTACCCAGTTTTGCCTCGTTGAAATCGAAACCAAAGGCTTCAATCCGCTCCACCCATTCCTGCACATATGCCTGGTCCCAGAAAATAGCTGTGCCGTCTTTCCAGGCGACGAAGACCGGTCTTTTTGACAGCCCCCGGAATTCCTCCCAGTTTGGGTCGACCAGGAAGACCGCACCTTTGCCAGTGTTCTTGCCTGCCCAACCCGCGATCTCCACCATTTGCGCGTCTGGAAGTTTAAGCATACCAACACATCTTATCCCTTCATTCAGGCGGTTGTTTACGCTCAGGATACCAAAAACAAGTACCATCAATACGACAACGCTGGACAATACAAGTGTAACCCCATGTTTTTGCATGTATTCCCTGGTGGGTTTTAGAAATACGAGCGCTGTCAGAACCAGCAAAAAAAGCATGGTTAGTTGGGAGAAATAGAAGTAATTCAGCCAGAAAATACTGATATAAAACAGGATGATATAAAGCCGTTGGTATGGACCTGCATCACTTATCTTGTAAGCGAAGATTGAAATGATTGCGACCGCTGCGGTCGCAAACCATAAGTCCGTACCGCGGGTTGACTGCAGGATCAGCATAGCGGGGGACTTAAAAAAATACGCCGCAGTAAAAGCGAAAATCAACCAGAATATGCTGACTGCCAGCCATATCAAACCAAAATTCGACAATTTGCTCATCTCCTTCCTGAAAGCCAGTATCACAATCAAGAAGACCAGTACGAAAGCTGAGTAAACGATGATTTGAAGCGCGCTCCAGGTAAGCGGGAAGATATGGAAGGGGTGGCGCACCCGGCTGGCTTTCAACCACAAACCGGCGTTTATGGTTTCTAATTTTGCAGATGAGGCAGTAGGTATTATCGTTATAAGGGACAGACCGAAAAAGATTCCAGCCGGGATCAGCCATTTTTTCCAATATGTACGGTATTCCGGCAGCAGTAAAAAAACCGCTGCAAAGTACAGGCAGGCGTAAGTACCGTACAAAATGTTTAAGTTGAAACCGACTGCAAAAAATATCGACCACAGGAAGGTTCTCTTGGAATAAAACGCCGCTGCAGCAAGCATTAAAAAGGCGACTGAGAGCCCGGTGTGTTCGAAGTAATTTATGACCAGCGTTCCGTGACCGATGACCGGGGAGGGCGCCAGCGCGAAAAACGCCATTGCGCCAACTGCCGCCAAATTTGATCCGGGGACCAGTGATTGCGACAGGCGCGCTGCCGCCAATAATATCAACGCCCGGGTGATCAGGAAAAGGATCAGCAGTGTAGTCTCCAGTCGCACAAAGGCTGTGGAAAAGGCAATAATCTGCCAGATAGGCCCGATATAGTTGTCGAAGGTTTTAATGAAGGGATCGTCTGGAAATAGTGAAGGATCAACCAACCGCTGGACATACGGGATCTGCATGGCATGGTTGTTGGAATACAGCTGGTACCCCGAGACCAGAAGCGAAGCGATGAATAAAACCAATCCTGCCAACCACAGGTAACCATTCGGTCCCCGGTGATCGCTTTTCTGGGATATTTTGGGGTTTGAAGCGGTTATATCCATGTATGATTTCTATTACAGTCCCTCAGTCTGCCCGTTTGAAGATGCGGATATGTGAGTTCTCCTCGCAGTACACACTGGGAGGCGTGCTTTCCAACTCTTCAAATCCGCCGGTTTTCAAACGCTCCCGGTACCATTCATCGTAAAAGCGCTGCTGCACCAGGATGAAGTCTGCTTCTTTGATCCATTGTTCGGCCAACCCCTCGCTCCAATAGCCGTGCTTTGTCAGCGTATCGGGGTCTCCATAGTTTTTATAAGTATAGTCGCCGTTCAGCTGGGATGGATAAATCTGGATGCCGGGGACATAAAGCAGCGGTGCGGCTGAGTTGCCGCCTTTCCAGTACACTTTTGACCCGGGTGGAATGCGGTTGGCGAGATGCTTCCCGGCTGCCTGGTAGGAGGCGATAACATCCCGGTCGCAAAAATATGTATTCCGTTCCTCTACCAGGTCAACCGCCTGCGTCAGCGCTGCCCCCCCAAGCAGGAAAACCAGCAGTAGCCAAACGCCATACCAGGACAACCATGTCCGCCCCGCGGTCTTTTCCCGTTTGTTGAGGATTGTATAAACCAGGAACAGCCCCGTTGATAGGAAGATCAATAACACGGCTATTATTAATCCAAATGATGCGGATACAATCCGTCGGGAAGTTTTGAAATCATAATCGTAGGTCTTTTTTAGATAATTGTGGATGGGGATCGTTCCGGAAGATCCAGGCGATAACTCTAAAATGGATCTTGGGATCTGGATTTCGAGCAGTTCTGCGCCGATTTGTTCGTAGGCGCCGAAGCCGATTGCCGCGCCTGAAACCAGGATCACGATAACGACCACGACTTGCAGCCAAACCGGGATTCGATTTCGCCACAAGGGATAGGTAACTGGAAGGATCAGGAAGCCGGTAAAGGAAAAGAACGCCAGGTAGCTGGTTAGACAATAAATGCAGTACCCCTGTCCCAATGAAGCCCACATGTGCGCCAGCAGTAAAACCAGGAACAGAGAGAAGAGAAATATAAAGGTGCGGAAATCGCTTTTATTCTCCCAATCCCTTCTGCGGAATCCAAAAACGGAGGCAGTGAATACAGCCGCCAGCCCAAAAAAGTGGTTCCGGTAGGTCTGGAATAAACTCAGCAGCCGGTTTTCGGTTGTGGGAACAGGGTTCCATGCGCCGGGAATCCTTTCCGGGGTCCGCCATGCGTCCAGGAAAGGGGTTGCGCTCCTGGGTAGGGTCAACGCGTAGACTTGCAGGATGCCCGGCCAGAATAGGGCATGCACGATGATCACGGTCAGCGCACTCAAGGTGGTGGCAATCGAGCCAATTTTTACCCCGTGCTGCCAGAAGATATACAGCAGAAATATTGGAATAACCATCGCCATATTGATGCGCGTGACCACCAAAAAACCAGCCAAAATTGAACTGAGCGCGATCTGCCATGCTGGAAGGTCTTTCCCGAGCACCAGCGCCAGCACCCAAACCAGCATACAAGCAATCAACACCTGGGATACTGCCAGGCTGTACATTTTGATCAGGGCGACGTTGAGCGCTATCATCCAGACCAGCAGCGCAGCCCACCACCTGCCTCCTATACGCCTTGCCAGTATCCAGAAACCCAATAAGAACAGACCACCCAGAAATAGTGCGAAAAGCCGGCCGGTTCCCAAACCCGGTTCAAACAGGTACTGGACAGCTCCCGGAATCAGGAAGCCGAACGGCATCTTATTGCTCCAGGGGCCGTAGAACTGGTACATAGAATACTGCCTAGACAGGTACAGCAAACCCTTGTACAGGTATAAACCCTCATCCAACACGGAAGGCAGGAGATGTGAATACCTGTACTGCTGAAATATAAAGAGGATTCCTCCTATCAGTGACAGGATTTCCGCGATATATGGCAGCGATCCTAAATCTTTTATACGTTGAAATCTACCGGGTGGATCTTTCTGTCCGGGGGCAGAATTATTCATGTCTTACCCCGGTCAACCCGTTTCCAGTCCCAGATTAAATACCAAAGGCTGGTTAAGATACCCAGGGCAGCGGTGGTGAAAAAGTCCTCGATCAGCCAGGGAAAGCTGTAATAGCGGTACAGGTACCAGGGAAGGAACCAAGCCAGGATGATTAATATGCTAATATAAATTCTGCGCAGCCACGGGTCGAACGCCCGGCGGTTCGCAACCAGCGCCCAGGCTGCTACTCCAGCCTGCAGACCGATGAAGGCGGAACGGTAGCGAGGGTTATCCCACAGGTCGCCGCCGCCGCGTAGGGAAGCCGCCAGAATCCCAGCCCATACCAGCAGGCAAAGCACGAGCGTAAATGTCTCATTATCCCGATTTCTTAATGCCCGAAACGGAGCATAGACCAGTAGCGGCAGCAGCAGGATCCAACCCGCTGCACGCCAGATTGCGATAACTCTCCAGATACTGGCATGGCTCCCGGCTGCCAATGCAGCCGGTAAAAACGGCTGCAGCGTCCCGTATACCAGCAGCAGAGGTGTGTGAGCCCAGACCGGGGTCAAACGAAATACCTGCTGCGTCCAGCCCGAATCGAGGCGTGTGATATGGGCTTGCAGACCGGTGGATTTTCTGATCCACCAGCCCAGTACCGCGAATGGATTGGTCATGCCTTCGGGGGCGAATTGGCCTAATCCCCACCATAAACCGGCCAGAATACCAACAGCCGCGATACCGGTGATCAGGGCGATGAATTCTCCCCGGATTTGTTGGTCTTCCGGGATAAGTTTACGCAGCGGGATCGCAGCGATAAGCAGCATGCCGAACAGCAGAGCCGCATAGGGGGGCGATAATACCACGGCTAATACTAAAGCCAGCAGCAGCCAGGCCAGCCCGGCCCACTTTCGCTCCTGGAAGAAGAATATCAGTCCGTAGAAACCCATCATTGTGAGGGTCATAGTGAATGCTTCGCGCATCTGGGTGCTGCCCAGAAGAATGGCTTCCGGGTAGCAGGCCAGGATCAAAGCTCCCACTTTTGCTTCTCGTTCACCCCAGGCGCGCCTGGCAAAAACCCACAGGAACAATACCGACAGCGCAGACCCGCAGGCTGTGAAAACCACGACCAGCAGCGGAGTGTGTACCGAACTGCCCAAATAGCGGTAAACCAGGGCGCTGGTGAACAGCATTCCGCCGTACTGGTCGATCTTGCGGTTGTTTGAAAAAGAATTCCACAGCGGTTTATCGGATTGTGCCAGTTCAAAAGCGCCTTGATCGCGCTTGCCGGCATCCGCCATCACATACCCGGCTGTTTCTTCCGGAGAACCGTGCCCAAAAACGGGCAGGGCGACATACCAGAATACGCCTGCTAGCAGGCGTATTGCTACGGCACCCATTAATATATAACCCAGCCAGCCGGGCAGGTTTTCTTTGCGCAGCAGCCAGCAGCATAATAAAAACAGACCTGTACAGAGTAAGAGAGCGGCGGTGAATGAGATCCAAACGCTGATGCTTAAGAACCCGGTTGATATCCATGCAAGGCTGAAAGACACGACCAGCATTGCCGTGACGGTTACCGCCCAGAAACGCCAGTCGTAAAAATAAGATATCTGTCTTTGAGTACTTTCCGCTGTCATTATGAATGTGTGTTCAGTAAAATATATCCTTATAAGCCGTCCAATATGCGTCTGGCGCGCCGGTCCCAGGAGTAATCTTTCGCATCTTTGCGCGCTTGTGAAGCTAGCTCTTCCCTCAGTTCTGGTTCGTTTTGAAGCGTTTTCAGCGCGCTGACCCATGCCTGGATGTCGTCCGGCGGGAGTAATAAGGCGTTTTTGGCGTTCAAGACTTCTTTCAGCACTGGCAGATCGCTGGTTAAGATAGCCCGGCCGCATGCCATGTATTCGAAGAGTTTCATCGGGCTGAGATAGCGGGAGATGTCTCCGCCGGAGGATGCAGCCACGTGCCCCTGGTATGGCATCAACAGCGCCTCACAGGCTGCCTGGTAAAGCGGCAGTTCCGCGTTGGGGATAAAACCAACCACGCCAACGTTTTTCAACACCCTGGATTCAACTGTGTTTTTCAGTTGTGAAATCTGTTCCGCTTCGCCACCAATAATCAGGAAAGTAATATCCGGTAACTGCGCTGCCATTTCAAGTATTAGGTTAACACCGCGCCCCTGGTACAGGTGGCCGGTGTAACCGGCGGTGAAGCGACTCTCAGGGATTGGATGGACCATTAATTTTCTTTCTAATAATAATTTGCGCGCAGCACGTGGTTCGGGTATATCCTGGTAGCGTTCCAGGTCAACCCCGTCCGGCGCGATCACCAATTGTTCGTTCAGCTTTTTATAAGCGGGGAGGTTATATTCTCGAGAGAGATCGTCGGCTAAGGCCCGTGTGATTATGACCAGACGGGCAGCGCCGCGACCTTTTAGGTAGCGGCGGAACAAGCGCGGTCCCATCATTCCTCCCGGCATATCGTGAACTTCAAATATGATTGCAGTATTTAAGGTGCTCCCGATGGCGGCAATTTGAGGCAGGCGCGTATAAATATAGTCGGAACCATATTGGCGAGCCCAATACAGTACTTTCAAGCTGAAGTCGTAGTGGTGGGCACTTGTTATGGTGGAGAAGTAGCTTATGGAAAATAAATTTCTGATGCCATAGTGGTCTGCCAGAAACTGCCAATCGTAATCATAATCCTCCTGCGATATTTTGCGCCTGCTCGGGGGAAGTATTTGGTAAGCAGGTGGGAACCGGGGCACTGCCAGCCATACCTTATGCCCGAGTGTTGTAAAAGCCTGGGCCATTTTCATGGTCTGGATCGTGTTAGCCCGCCGGGCTGGAATCGGTGAGGGTGCCGCGATGGTGATGTTCATGGGCTTGCACTCATCTCCGCCAGAATCGAGCGGATTTTCAGGGTCATTATGGTTGAATTGGATATATAGAATCCCGAAAGCAGTGCAGCCGCGGCAAGGTATCCGTACTTTGGTACCAGTACGACCACCAGTATGACTTTGATCCCGGCCAGCAGGAAGTTAACTTTTGCCGGGAAGTCAGGATGACCCAGAGAAAGCAGCGCTCCCCGCCGCCAATAAAATGTATTCGCAAACAGAAGTCCAGCCAACAGGATCAGCAGCGCAGGGTAGGCGGGAATGTATTCAGGTGTATATAAAGTGCGGATGATCCATGGTCCAAAAAAAATTAAACCGATGGTCGCTAAAACAGTATACCCGCCCGCTAAAGTTGAACCCTGGCGCATGATATAGCGCATATTCGCCCATTGGTTGCGCGCAGCCTGGCGGGACAGTTCCGGGTATGTAGCCTGCGGCATCGGGCTGACCGGCATTTGAACGATATTTGCCAGAGCCAGGGCTAGCTTGTAATATCCTGCTTCCAGGGGTGAACGGAAGAAGGAAACCCACAGCACCTCGCTGTCTTTTGTGATGAGGCTGATGGAAGCGCTCAAGTTTGTGCTGATCCCGAAATGCAGAAGTTCTCGATATTTTGTTTCTAACAGATTGATCGGTGCCCGCCACCATCCGGACCCCCACTGGTGGTTCGCAACCAGGATAGCGGCGACCGTGATCCCGCTGGCGCCGATAATTTTTCCCGCCAGATAAGAGAATAGGACCTGCGTTAAATCCCCTTGGGCGAAGTATGTAATGGTAATCAACCCCAGCGTGACCACACTTTGAGCGACATTGATGGAAGCCATTCGCCGGAAACGGTCCAGTATTTGCAGTAAGCCGACCGAGCTTTCCATTATAAAATTGGCGGGTATGATCAAGCCGTAAATCCTGAACAGGTAGGTCGTCGAGGGGTCCTTGGCAAGATAACGGGCTGCCAGGGGCGCCAGCAGCAGGATAAGCAGGAATGCGAACAGGGAGGTAAATGCTTCCGCAACGGAGGCTAATTTGTAGACCGCTGCCGCCCGTTCTTGCTGGTCCGATTCGCTGTATTCACCCACGTATTTAACCACAAGTTCACTCATGCGGAACGAAGCCAGCTTATTCACAACGCTTGTGAAAAGTGTAATCGTGCCCAATACTCCAAAATATTCAACTCCCAGCAGCCGCGCGACCAGGATTCCCTGCAGCATGCTGAGCGCGGCGGAAATGCTGGTTGAGCTGAACAGGTAACTCGAATTTTTAACCAGCCTGCGGATCAACTCGTTTTCAAAAAATCGTTGGAAAGGTTTAAACAGCCATTCGGTTAACTTATGGAGCATGCCGGGAATTGGGTAAAAATTTTTTTAGGAGATTTTTTTATTTCAGGGTGAGTAATTGGTTTTAATTTGTTTAACCCACGACCTTTGCGCTTCGTACCAGTCTACGGTATTGGCGATTCCATCGTTCAGGTTCACCAGCGGCTCCCAGCCTAACAGGTTGCGCGCTTTATCAATGTTAGCCCAATTTGCGTGCAGGTCAGCCGGGTGAGGTGTCTCGTATTGAATCACAGCTTTTTGGCCGGAGAGTTCCTCAAGAATTTGAACCAGGCGGTTGATTTTTAGGGTTTCATGCCCACCAAGGTTAATAACATCGAAGCCTACTGGTTTAAGGCCGAGGATTGTGCCGCGGGCGATGTCATCGATATATGTAAAACCGCGCCATTGGTCCCCGTCACCGTAGACAATTAACGGGTGCCCTTCGAAGATCCATTGGATAAAGCGAAACATGACCATATCCGGTCTGCCAGCCGGACCATATACGGTGAAATACCTGAAGATAGACACGTCAATTCCGTACAAATGGTGGTAAGCATGGCATAATGCTTCCGCTCCCTTTTTACTGGCTGCATACGGCTGCAGCGGGTGATCCGTGTCCGCAGTCTCTGGGGTCGGCAGCGGCGCACGCAGTCCGTACAGGCTGGAGGTTGAAGCGAGCACAAATTTGGGGACCTCGAATTGCCGGGCTAGCTCTAACAGGTTTAATGTGCCGTTTACATTGGTTGAGAGGTAAACCCATGGATCTTCCATAGATTGGCGTACACCCGCGCGTGCCGCCAGGTTGATGATCCCATCCAGTTTATAGCGCTTAAAATAATCTTTCAGTTCACTCTCCTCGAATATGCGCCGGTCCCCGATATCGAATTGGTGGAAATTAAAATTCTCGTAATCGCTGAATCCTCTCATACGCCAGTATTTCATGCGCACGTCATAGGCGTTATTGAGGTCATCGATTCCAAGCACCCGGTGGCCATCCTCAAGCAGCATTTCCGCCACACGTGACCCGATAAAACCTGCCGCGCCTGTAACCAGATAGTTAGCCATAAAAATCCTTAAAACATAATCTTACTGCTTAGTAATCAGTCACAATGAACCGGATGATTGTCATTCTGATCCCAGGTCAACTTCAGGTGACCAAAGTGAAGAATCTAGACTCTTCGCTTGCCTTCGGCACACTGCGCAGCGCTCCCACAGGGATTGCCCCGCATCAGCGTGAAAACCTTCACGGAAACTATCCATTTATTTCACAGTGACTGTCTGCTTCTTTTATCCAGCGATATCACTACAACTTGAATACTTTTGGATCGTTGTGCTGGAGCTTGCCCAACGCATTGCGTGTGTCCACAATCACCTTTGCGTCTTCGAGGATGGATTGGTAATCGTAGGTACTGTGGTCTGTGATAATGACAACACAATCGACTTCACGCACCGCGCTCATCAAATCCGGCTCCGTAGCCAATTCCATGCCGTCCTTTTGGATTTGAGGGATATATGGATCGTGATATGCAACTACGGCGCCTTTTTGTTCCAGCAAGCCGATTACATCCAGCGCGGGGGATTCTCGCAGGTCGTCCACATCCGGTTTATAAGCCGCGCCCAGCAGCAGGATCCGACTGCCGTTCAGGGCGATGCGTTGTTGGTTCAATGCGTCCTGGATTTTATTGACTACATAGCGCGGCATGCTGGTGTTGATTTCTGACGCCAGCTCGATGAAGCGCGCGGTATAGTTGAGACCTCGCAGTTTCCACGACAGGTAAAGCGGGTCGATGGGGATGCAGTGACCGCCTAATCCGGGGCCGGGCGTAAATTTCATAAAACCGAATGGTTTGGTGGCAGCTGCATCGATCACCTCCCACACATCCACCCCCAGGCGGTCGCACATGATTGCCATCTCGTTGACCAGGCCGATGTTAATCATGCGGAAGGTATTTTCCAGCAATTTTGCCATCTCGGCTACTTCTGTGGAGGAAACCTTTACGACCGATTCCAGCGCCTGCTGGTACCAGAATGCCGCCACTTCCCCGCACGCGGCGGTTATACCCCCGATGACTTTTGGCGTATTGAGCGTGGTCCAATCCGTCCTTCCGGGGTCCACCCGTTCCGGCGAGAAAGCCAGGAAGAAATCCACACCGGCGGTCAACCCGCATGCCTCCTCCAGTTTTGGGAGCAGGATTTCCCGCGTTGTGCCTGGATAGGTGGTTGATTCGAGCACGATCACCATGCCGGGGTGGATATACCTGGCGAGTTCCTTGGAGGCTGCCCATATAAACGAGAGATCAGGATCGCCGGTTTTTCGCAGCGGGGTTGGCACGCAGATGCTGATGGCTTGCATATCTCCCAGTACTGAAAAATCTATTGTTGCTGTTAACTTGCCGGATGAAACCAGCCTGGTAACCGTTTCGCCGGGAACGTCGCGGATGTGGCTTTCACCTCTGAGGATATTTTGTACTTTATCTTCATCGGTATCAATACCGGTTACGTGAAAACCGGCTTCAGCAAATACTACTGCCAGCGGAAGGCCGACATATCCCAATCCTAATACGGCTACTCTGGCTGAGCGCTCTTCAATTTGTTTAATTAAATTATCTTTTGCCTCGGATTCCATTTGATCTCTCGTTTTGATTAATAATTATCGTGATTTTTTTATTAAAAGCGTCACACATTGTACCCAAAAAAGTCGCTTAGCGTGCTTTGCATTTTTTCATTTAAGGCATCGATCTGGTTGGCGGTCAGGTATTCTTTGAAACCACCCACTAATCCTTTGCGGGTTTTATAAGATTCCTGGTCCGTCTCATCAGCAGGGTTCAATATTCCAGTTTGGAATTTTCCTTCCGATTCCATGCGCCGCATGCTTTTAAATGAACTGAATTCTACCGCTTGTTTGATCGTATTTTGACCGATTTCTTCAAGACCCAGGAACTTCAACACCCTGCCCAGTTCGTGCCGCGCGTTTGCATGCACATCTTCGTAGCGCACTAGCAAAAATCCTTTTGGTACCGACCTGTTTTGCGCCCAAATATTGTAGTAAGCCAGGATTGTCTCAAATCCGCCTACCTTCTGAGCGATAAATTCATCCAGGCTGCCCTCGAAACTTGAAGCGCGGCTTTCATATGGATTTTCGCCAAACAGGTCTCCGCGCTTCTTTTTCTCAAAATAGCTGGAAACGATCACATCCCTGGGGTCTCTGACCAGGAATATCACATCCTTATTTTTATATATCTTTTTTGATGTACTCAGTTCTTGCGGCATTTTCAACATGGGGCGGTCATCATGAATAACCGCAATTTTAGGCAGGTCCGGGTGGTTTTTGGTATCCCATCTAAGAAAGAGCAAATCTTCATCATCCGGAAGGCTAAAATGGACCGAAATTGCCCGCCCGACCATCATGCGCAGCCAGGTGCGCCCGCATTTCGGGTAGGAGATCATATACACATCCGTGTTTCTGCGGGCGTACCACCTTAAAAAATCTTCTGGAAAGAGGGATTTTATCCTGATTCTGGCCGACGAGGGCAGTTTGCCGTAATATGAGCGCAGATTGTTCATTGGCATGGAGTTATTCCTGCCATCAGAACATACTCAATTGTTTGGGGTCTTCTTTTTCTTGTGGGAGCGCATCTTTGTATTCAGGTAGGGTGCCAGCCCGGGTGATCAGCTCTGGAATCTTCGCAAAATCCGCTTCGATGGTTGGTTTTAATGACCTTTGATGCAGCGCCGCGGCTGGATGGTACATGGCGACGATCAAACGGCTGCGCACCTGCACCGCCTGGCCGTGTATTTGACTGATCTTGGCGTTTGGCAGGAAATGCGCCATCGAATAGCGGCCAAGGGTGACGATTACCCTGGGATTAATTACCTGGATTTGTCGTTCCAAATACGTGCTGCAGGCTGAAAGCTCATCCGGATGCGGGTCCCGGTTTCCGGGAGGCCGGCATTTCACCACATTGGCGATAAATACCTGCGAACGCTGAAAGCCGATACTGGCGAGCAGTTCCTCCAGGAAATTTCCAGCCGCGCCGACGAATGGGCGACCCTGCTCGTTTTCATGGAAACCGGGCCCCTCGCCGATCAGCATAATTTCTGAATCTGCTGGTCCTTCTCCGGGTACGGTTAACTTGCGCGAGTGGTGCAGCGCACATTTGGTACATTTTGCGACTTCTTCAGCAACCAGCTGCAGCGAATCTTCATTCGTCATAAACGATCTCCTCTGCCCAATAACCAGATCATTCCTTTGTAGTCATCCATGATAAAAAAAGTAGGTCATCATTCTGATGCGCAGCAATCCCTTTGGGAAGATAGTCCTACCGTGCTTGCGGCAGGTGTTGAAGAATTTACGCTCCTCTATTGCACATCAAAGTGATTATCTTCATGGATTTTATCCATCAATAACACCATGACTTCTCACTTACCATAACCCAATTATAAAACACTCATGCGCTTACCTGGCGCTGCTTTTATTCCCTGGAAACTGAGCCGGGTAAGTTTCAACCAGGCGTTCAATTTTCTGATCCAGGTCCGTCAGAGTCATAATCAGCGCGTCCTCTTGATTATCCTGGTAATAGCGCGGCCGGCGCCCGACGATTTCAAATCCAAAGCCCCTGTACAGATTTTGGGCAGCGATATTGCTGGCGCGCACCTCCAGCGTGGCGTGTTGGGCTCCAGATTCTACCGCTGAGGACAGCGCCTTTACAACTAGTTTTTGGGCGTAGCCCTGCAGGCGGTGTTCCGGGAGTACCGCCAGCGTGGAGATATGCGCTTCGTCTAAAATGATCCAGACCATGATCGCGCCGACCACCTTACAGTCCAATTCGGCAACCCACAGCAATGAATGGGGATTTTCTAACAATTCGTAGCGAAAGGCTCGTTTTGGCCAGGGCAGACTGAAAGAGATTTGATCGATCGCATGAACCTGATCCAGGTCATCCTCGCCCATCGGACGGATGATCACATCCAGCATGCCGCCGACAGAGGTCATCCTGGGATCGGCTGGTTGTAATGAAGGTAAATGGGAGAAAGCGAGGTCGGGTCGTCGACCTCCCCTTTTTGCCAGCGTTTCCAGGCAAGTTCTGACAGGAAGGATGGTCTGCGAACACAAAATGCCGGGGACGCCAGTTTGATGATCTTGCGGTGCTGGCGCATCAGACGTCGTTCTTCGCTTGTCAGTTCCCCGCACACAATGGTCGGTCTGGTGATGCGGATAACCAGATCTTCCGGCGTGAGCACTTCGACATCCGAGACCGGTTTGAGCTTTGCGCCGGACTTCTTGTACCATGATACTGCCAGGCGGCCGCGCCCGGCTTTTAGCACGGCTGCGATGGGTAATTTGGCTGTGTTTTGCGCGTGCGCCAGCGCGTCAAGGCTGGGTATCCCAACCAGGGGAATGCTGGATGCCATGGCGATGCCTTTCGCCAGGGCTAAACCAATCCGTAAACCTGTGAACGAACCCGGGCCGATAGCGACCGCCACCGCGCCCAGGTCGGATATATTTGTTCCTGAATTTGAGAACGCTTCCGCTACCGCCGGGGCTAATTCAACCGTATGGTGGTCGCGTGTTTCCCAGATATACTCGCCCAACACCCGGTAACCATCGTGAAGAGCCACGCCGACAATGCGGGTGGACGTGTCAATGGCCAGCATTAATGTGGAAGGGGCGGTACGCATCAAGCTACTCCGTATACATGTGTGCGGAAGCGATCCAGCAGTTCCTGGTACTGCTCGCCCTGGGCGGTGAACAACAGGTCCCGCTGGTCGTTTGCCACCAGGTCAAAGGTCACCAGCAGGTGGTTCTCTGGCAGCGCTTCCCGGATATTGTTCGCCCATTCAACCACCAGGGGACCGTTTTCGATAAAATTCAAAATGTCTAATTCTTGCGCTTCCCTGGCGTTGTTGAGGCGGTAAGCATCCAGGTGGTACAGGCGTTCGCCGTCCGCTCTGCGGTAAATATTCACCAGCACAAAGGAAGGGCTGGTGACCTGGTCGCTCGATCCCCAACCGGAGGAGATCCCCTGGACGAGGGTCGTTTTCCCGGCCCCCAGTTCACCCACCAGGTGCAGCACATGGCCTGTGTTCAGCAGCGCGCCCAAACGCATGCCAACACGCCGGGTCTGATCGCTGCTGTGGCTGATGAATTCCAGAGAACTGTCGTCTAGAATGGGCATCTTGAAAAGGATTATACGCCGTCAAGGGGAAAGCGTAAAGTAATTGCACTGTTTCTCGAACTGATAAAAGGGTCAAATCACCCCGAAAAGAGTTCATTTATGGTCATAAACTCAAAGAA
>Ga0180437_10004075_pt1 | contig 21133 bp, 17 predicted proteins | sample SS_ome_4_FD_132410 | JGI IMG/M metagenome (GOLD analysis project Ga0180437, IMG submission 132410) | Hypersaline lake sediment archaeal communities from the Salton Sea, California, USA - SS_3_D_1 metaG | ecosystem: Environmental > Aquatic > Non-marine Saline and Alkaline > Hypersaline >...
CTCAAACTGCTGGATATTGGTTGTGGTGAAGGAAGAAACGCTGTTTTCTTCGCTCGAAATGGATATAAAGTTTCTGCATTTGACTTAGCTCAAGATGGAATCGATAAAACAAAACGGTTAGCGGATAAAGTAGGAGTTGAAATTGATGTTTTTAAAGCAAATATCATTGAATACAGACTAGGCGAGAAATTTGATATCATCTTCTCTACAGGTACGTTACACTATATACCGCCAGAAACGAGAGAAGAAATATTTCAAAACTACAAAAAATTTACTACTCTGAATGGAATACATATGCTTTCAGTTTTTGTGGAAAAACCGTTCATTGCTCCCGCGCCTGAAAAAGAGAAAAACGCTTACCAATGGTATTCAGGTGAATTGCTAAGGCATTATCATGATTGGGAAATCAATTATTCCACTGAGGAGATTTTTGATTGTATGTCCAGCGGTATCTCTCACAAACATGCAACAAATAGAATTTTAGCCACAAAAGTAATGAAAGAAGGCAAACTATGAACGGATCCTCAGCACTGGACCAATGAGGAGGTGTTATGAATAAACTAAAAGCTTTCATTGGAGAGATGCCGAAATGCGAGCGGCACGTTCACATCGAAGCTTCCTGGCTGCCCCGTGCCACCAAGGATCGCATAATCGCCGAATTCAAAATCTTTGCCGGCTAATTAATAATGATTTTTGAGGCAACCATGATAATTCATGCTTACATCCTCTCAGGCTTATCACTTCTGATGAGTATCCTGTTCCTTATTCGACTGAAGTTTCCACTAGGCTGGACCCATTATTTCCCAAAATTATTGCGGGAGCATTGTCGCCGGTTTGGGCTGTTTTGCGCGCTCTACACAAAATTAGCCGAATACGGTGTGGCGGCATTCAACATGGTTTACCCGTGGACAGAGCATGTCTCAGACGCGGTGTTCCCACAGATAAACCCGGCAGCCCAGTCGGCGATGTACGTTGTGGACCGTTATCTAGTGCTGTTGTTGAACAAAGATTGAGGGCACGTGCGTGCATGCGAGGGCACAGCAGCTTGAACCGAAAGGAGAAGTGTAGATGAGAGATTTACTGGCCAGGATACTGCCGGAGAGCGTGATGGAGCGAGTGGAAAAGGAGTCAAGGCGCTGGTACTACGAGTGCAGCTGCGGGCACGAATTCGATATTTGGAGTATTGGAGGGGTGAGGTACAAGGCTGCCGGGCATCCGCGACGACTGGTTACCTGTCCGGAATGTGGAAAGACCGATTTTCTCAGGCTGAACAAAAGGAAGTGAGTGCGTTCAGAGTGGAACTGGGGAGCGACTTGCAGAAACTTATCCAGATCGAATAAACGATATCAAAATGCCGAGCTGTGGATAGGAAAAAGATGGGATAAAAATGTCAGGCAGAAACAACTTGCTGAATCTGTTTCGGGTTAGCGGATGATCTGGGGTAAAGCCGTCCCGCTGGTTATCCAGCCGTTAGGACTGCGCTGAACAAGCAAAACTTAATAGGAGATACGAAATTAAGCAGCTCGAGTTTTTCGGCAATCAAATTCAACAAATTCTACAACAACGATACTATCGACTTTGGCCATATCTTAAAGTCCACCCACGTTTGTCGTTCGTTGGTCGGGCGATCGGTATAGACGACCCAAGGCTTGATGAAGTTGAGGACATCATCGGGTTGACAATGGATTTGGGTTTTTTATCTTTGGTATTTATTAGACCAACGATTGTTGATGAGTTAATTTCTTCTTTAGAAGCACATGGACTTAAGGTGGGGATATGGCAGCATCTCGTATCAAATGAGGAAACGAAGTTGAGCAGCCTTTCGGTTGTGGGATCACTTCACCTTCCCCCTAATTATTCAATTGAACGAGTTTCAGCGGAAACTTACCCACATCAGCTGCGCAAGTTTCAAAAGCTGATGCAGAGCTGTGGTGTCGCGCCTCTACCAGGCTATATTTTGCGAGGTCAAGAAATCCCCACTGTCGCTGAAATGATTATTAATGCTCAAGATGAAGTAATGGCTACTGGAGTAGGTATATTTCGACACAATCCGGGTGGTTTTTATGGGAAAGCGGCGCACGTTGGATTTCTTGCCACTGAGTCTAGTCAACGAGGAAATGGGTTCGCCCTTCTATTACTTGCCAGGATCATTCTTGCCAGCTATGAGGAATATGCTGCAGAGCTTGTACATACAGGCGTATGCTCAGAAAACATTCCCTCACAGCGAGTTTGCCAAAATTGTGGACTGGAAGATTCTGGAATGTATTGTCTTGGGGTGACAAATCCACAAATTCTGAAGGGCGCCGAGTTTACTCGCTAAGCAATTCAAGGTTGTGTCACGAATTGTGCGAAAGTTTACCCGTCCTTTTTCAGGATTTGAAGGGTAGGCCGCAGGTCCACTTCATCGATGAGGGCATTCAATTCGGGGATGGTGAGCTGGCGGTTGACCCCGGAATAGGCTGTCAGCAGACCTTCGATCATGTTGACCCCAAAGGAGCGCCCTTCATAGACCGGGGTGGTGGTCAGCACGCGCTGCACGCCGCGCTGGCGCAGGAGCTGTATATTATCCTCAGTGGTGGTATTGGTGATAACTGTCTTACCGGACAGGTTGAGGGGGGAGTATTTACGGATGTAGTGCATATCCCCGGCGATCAGGTCGGCCTCCAACCAGTAGCGCTCATATTTTGGGTTATCGTCTTCATCCCTGGCGCCGGGCGGGAAGAGGACGGAAATTGGCAGGTAACCAGCCAGTGGAAGCAGCAAGCGCGCTATAAACTTGAATTGATTGAGACCACGGACGGGGATGGGCAGGCCAAACATAAACATCAGGTCGCCAATGATCACACGGTCAGCGACGCGGCTGACGGAATCAATCATCCCGATGCGGTCGGCGCCAAAGGGGATAAAGGCGCAGTCGAAATGCGGCTGTCCACCGAGCAGCGGCTCAGCAAGCTCGAAGATGCGCCCCTCCAGCGCAAATTTGAGCATGCGGCCGTCGACCACCACGGAGCGCTGAACGTCCTGGACGAGCTTGAGGCCGGCGCGTATGGGATAGTCGCGCCCCTCCAGCCGGACATACAGGTCGATCCCGCCGATCGTCAGCACATCCGCCTGACCGTCCAGCTCGGTAAACAAACGCCGGGCAGCTTGAGCATCGCCGCCTGTTCCGATGCGCTCGACGCTGATCTGCACACCGTTAAGGTCCACGATCACTCGCTTATCGCGGCTCGGGCTTCCCAGACTGATGGATACTGTTCGTTTCATTGGATTAAACTCTAACTATCAGCGTGCAGCATTGAAACAGGCTTAAAAACCAATTTGGATAATTCTCCAAACGCCGCAATCAACTACACAATGTATGATTATAAAGCTAGATGCTGTGATAATAATGGGTCTTTTATGTTTAATCGCATTGTTGTCGGAGATTTGGTACAAGGACTCTATCGAGATACTTTTTGTTTTGGGTTATTGATGTTGATATAATTTTAATCGTGAAAATATTTTTGGATAAACTTGTATGAATCCTTTTTTATTCAAGGTTTGTTCGAGAATATTCTCTGGAATAAATTTCCGTAGTAAACCAAAAACTTGATTTGGATAATAAAAACTTTGTTTAATCAGGCAATAAGATATCGGCTTATCCACCCGTTGGTTAGAGGAAATGATATGAAACAAAAAGCGATGTTGATGTGTGTGGTATCCGCATTGATTGTTGGCCTCAGTTTCTCATGCGGGACAGTGAATCACGAGCTCGAATCTGTGTCCTTGATGCAGCTGATCGTGAATCCTGAGCAGTACCACGGTAAACCCGTCCGTGTCATTGGTGTTTCCAGTATAGAATTCGAAGGCGACAGCATTTGGTTAACCAAGGAGCATTACCAGCACCGTATCTATAAGAACTCGCTCTGGATTGTACCCGACTATAAAGCACTTGGAGTGACGCCACAGGACCTAGAGAAACTCAACGGAAAATACGTGTTGATGGAAGGAATTTTCAACAAGGATAATCACGGCCACATGGGGCTGAACAGTGGAGCCTTAGAGAAAATCACGCGGTTCCAGCTTTGGGAGAAAGAGGAGCAACCAACGGATGCACCTGATTAACAGATACCAAAGGATTTAGCAGATGAAGATAATTCGCAATACAAAAACTATATGAAATATCATCAAGTAAATGTAGACATTCAAAAGGCACTTCTTGAATCTAATTCGTGGTTCGAAACCTTTGAGCACGAACCTGTTATGACCAGCGAGCAGGCAGCTAAAACGCGACCGGGTTACTTGCTGCAGCAGGGAGCAAAAGCCATTATTGTCAGGGTGAAAAAATCCAAAAAGGACAAAGTTTACGTGATGCTCGTCCTATCGGCTGATCTAAGGTTTGACAATAAAAAAGTGAAGGACATTTACAGGTCAAAAGATGTCCGATTTGCGACCGAACAGGAAGTGTTAGAAATAACGGATGGCGTTCAAATTGGCGCAGTGCCCCCGTTTGGCAACCTGTTTGGCTTAGAGGTACTGGTTGATCCAAAACTGCTGAAAAATGAAAAGATTGTGTTCAACGCGGGTGATAGGCGCTTCTCAATCGCCATGAAATCTGAAGATTATTTAAAGCTGGTGAACCCCAAGATTGTAGAAATTACTTCCTGATATCGATCATAAATGGTGGTCAAACAAAGACTGGTGTAGAGAATAAGGCGTTAATGAAAACATCTCTCACCGTTTTACCTTAACGAAAAAATCCCCATCTTTTTGTCAAACGGGGATTTTCATACTATTTTCCAGCGCCCCCGACAGGACTCGAACCTGTGGCCCCTTACTCCGCAAGCAAGTGCTCTAATCCACTGAGCTACGAGGGCATCTATATATTTAATTCAATTTTACCAGTTTCCGGGGTTTAATCAAGTTGATTGATCTGCAGGGGAGATTTCCGCACTCGCTGCAAAATTTCAGGGTGTAATTGTGGTGCTGACGGAGATTTTATAACTCTGAGTAAAAACCTTCTTAGCGACGCTCGTTCGCAATCAGACTTGAATTTGATTGTGTTTTAGCAGTGTCAATAAACGGAGGGTTTACTTGAGAAGACAGACAAGTATATTATCCGGCAGGGATCAAATTGCCGTCGATGTCCAGCAGGTGCTCGTCGTCGATCCGGACCTGAGCGGAGCGTACCCTGGAAACCAGGCTGGCCAATTCCTGCGCAGCCTGATCGTATCCCGCGTCCAACTCTTTATTATCCCTCTTAATGCGGGCATGTTCGACTTTTACATCATTACTTAATTCCCGGATACCTGCGCTGGCGCGCTCGTTTTCGCGGTAGGTTTTGCGGAGGTTCGACCAGGCTTTGGTTAATTCACCCAGATCGTTTTCTAATTCCATGATTCGGGATAATTCCCGATTTGCCCGCTCGGTTTCGCGTTCCAGGTCAACTGCCAGCCTCTGGTAGCGGATGGATAGATTGCCGAGCTGGGCAACGAGCGCGATGGCGCGCAGTTCTTCTTTTTTCAGTGATTTCCACTGCGCTTCGACGGCTTCAAACTCCTGCCGGGCGGGTTCGAACGTAACTGAGGTAGGGGGCCATTTCTGAGCGCTTTTGATCAATTTGGCGGAATCTTTAAACAACCTGGCAACCGCCTCGCGGTTCGCGGCGGCTTCCTGGTAGCTTTCCACAACCGGCTTTTTGACGTCCAGCAGGGCGCTGCGCGCCGCGGTTGCCGTTTGCCATATATCGTTTTGTTTTTTTAACTGGTTTGGGAGGTCTCCTAATTGCACTTCGTCTTCAGCGCCTTTCTCCCGGGGTGCATCCAGGACCTCCCTGGACGAAAGCAACTGGCGTGCATCCACAATGGCGTTCTCGTCCAGATATGCGATGCCGTCGAGGGATTTTAATGAATCCGTGATATTCGCCATCTCCTGTTTTATCTGGTTGTTGAGCCGTTCTGACCATCCAAAAGCACTTTTTTCGATCTTGGTTATGGCGGCTTCAATCCGACCGGCTTTGCGTTCCACACCCTCCTTACCCCTGGTCTCAAGCTCCAACCTTAATTTATTCAGTTCAGACAGCAGGCGCTCACATTCCTGTGAAGCGATCCCGGAAAGGTAGGTGTTGCTGCGGATCAGGTACTTGATCTGGTTCAGGGTGGTAAAAGCACTTTCCAAAAGATCAGAAGCGTTTTTTTCGATGGCTTGGATATCGACCAGGCGGGCAATTACCCTGGACAAGCGCGCCCGCATTTCTGTGAAGGCGGTGTTCAAAGCGCGCGAGTCGTTTAATAACCCCTGTAACTCGGTTTCCAGCACCGGCTGGGGGACGCTGTCCGGAGCCAAGCGCAGCAGCTCTTTTTCGACACTCATCAGGTCAGCAGGCAATTGGGCTGCGCCATCGGCGCGCGCCCAGTTTTCGGGAGCATAGACCTGCGCGCGGCTGACGTGTTGGTGCGCCTCCGCCAGCCACCCATCGATATACTGAAATTCGGGCACCGAGAAAATATTTTCAAGCTCAATATGTTCCATCTCAATTTGATCCACATGAGCTAAGAGACTGTCTAAGCCCTGTTTTAACTTTAAGCATTGCTTGAGGTCAGCCGTCACCTGTCTGGCTGTGCGTGCGGCTTCAATCCCGCCCATTTCAGTCACGCGGGACTTCATCCCGTTAATCGCCGCAGTGCTTTTTCCCCAGGCGACCGGGTAAATCGCGCTGGTCCCAAGTGAAGCCATTTTCCTGGACGTGGAACCCAAATTTGCAGTTACGGCATCTAATTCCTCTGCCAGCTGGTCGAATTCATAACGCGCTTGGGCAAGTTTCATGCTCATGTCTTTAGAAGTGCGCGTGATATGGTCGACTTCCTTCCCCAAGCTTTTGATATCTTCTGCAGTGGGGCGCGCAGCCGCGGCGTTCAGGTTCTGCGAGATCACTTTTGATCCTTCGAACTGCGCCCTCTCCTGCGAGAGCACCAAACCGGCCGGCATGTCCTGGATGATCTCCTCCAGGTCATCTACAGCGGTAACCATTTGATCTACTTTACCCCGCAATTGTGAGTGACCCTGATCCCATTCCCGGGTTTGAGCGGTAAGGGAATCAAGCCTGGTTTCGGTATCCAGGGCGGTGCTGTACGCCTGGATGATGGTGCTTTTATCAGAAGCCTGAATGACCGCCTTACTATCGCCAGCGAGAAAGTATACTGGCAGACTCCCAATTTGTTCCTGGCAGGCGTTGCATTCCCGGATGGCGGCATCTAAGGCATCGCCCCCTATATTTTTGGCGAGCAGTAAATTAACCGCCTCCCGGACCTGCTCTAATTTTTGATGTACGGATCTGACCTTTTGAGCCGTCGTCCAGCCGATCTCCTGGATGGCTCTCTCATGTTCCCCGAGGGTATCCAGACTCTTTTGGATCCCAGATACGTCATCGCGCAATACCTGCACATCCCCCCGCAGCGAATACCAGTTATGCAGGTTTGTAAGGGTTGCCAGTAAATTCCCGCTGCCCACTTTGCGAATTCTTTCTTGAACAGCGATGTACTTTGTCTCAAGTTCTTTATTCTTATTCTCAACTTCTCTTATCTGAGCCTGGAAAGCAGTGTATTGTGCCCGGTATGGTTCCGGATCTTCGAGCGAAAAATCGCTCATATCAAGCGCGATTTGCCTGGCAGTGGATCGAATCCTGCGGATATCGCGCTGGGTTCTTTTTAAGTCGCGCTGGATTCTACCCCGCCAGGACCGGATAAGCACCGCCAGCAGCGCCAGTATCCCCAACAATCCCAACAGTATTAAAGGGACGATCAGGATACCTGCTGTCAGGTAAGGATTCTCGAGCATCATTGGTAGTGTGCGTACTGCCCTCAGTCCAAAGCCGCTTGCATAATCTTTTGTATTTGGGTGATCATGCCAGCCGGATCGGGATGCAGGCCTTCGATCAATAGCGCATCCTGGTAAATAAGATCAATGACTAATTCGCTGCGCTGGTCGTCTTCCGGAAGGTTGGACAAACTGACAATAATCGGATGGCGGGGGTTCAGCTCAAGCACTTTGGGCGGGACTTGAAAATCCTGTTCCAAAATCCGGTAGACGCGCTGCATTTCCTGGTTCAAGCCGCCTTCCGGGTCTACCAGGCGGGCAGGCGATTCGCTCAAGCGGTCTGTCATGCGGACACTGGAGATGCGTTCGCCAAGCTGGTTTTGGAACCTTTCGATTAATTTTGTTTGCCCCGATTCGTCTACTGCCGGCTGTTGACCATCTTCACCATCTACCTCCGAAGGTAAAACCAGGTTAGCTGCTGCGATGTTGACCAACGGATGGTCTTGATATTCTTTCAAGTTGGTCAGCATAAACGCATCAACCGGATCTGTAAATAACAGCACTTCATAGTCGTAGTGTTTGGCGACATCCAAGTGCGGACTGTGCAGCACAGAACGCTGGTCATCACCCATGATGTAATAAATATCTTTCTGACCGGGCTGCTGGCGCTGGAGATAGTCCGCAAGTGATGATAATTCCTCCGTCTGAGAAGTGGAATAAAAGCGCAGCAGCGGCAGCAGGGGCTTGTAATCTGTCATCTCAATGGCGACACCTTGTTTGATGAACTCCCCATATGCTGACCAGAATTCGTGGAACCTGTCCGCATCATGCGACGCTAAATTTTCCAGCGTGTCGATTACTTTCGCGGTGACCAATTTCTTGAGATTGAGCATGATCTTTGTCGACTGCACGGTTTCGCGCGAAACGTTTAAAGGCAGGTCTTCCGAGTCGACCACCCCCTGGATGAAACCCAGATATTCAGGAAGCAGGTCGCGGTTGAATTCCTGTATCAGCACCTTGCGAGCGTATAATTTCAGTCCTGCCTCTTTACGGGGGGAGAAGAAATTCGGTTTCGTTTTGGAGGGAATATAAAGTACTGCATACATCTGCACCGGCGCATCGACCAGCATATGGGCGTAAGCCAGCGGGGGCTCAAAATCCAGCGTGAGCTGCTTGTAAAATTCCTCGTAATCTTTTTCCTGCAGTTCGTTGGGCTGCTGGCGCCAGATGGCGGTCTGGCGGTTTGCCTGCTCCGCTTCATCTCCGATATAAATCGGGAAGGGGATAAAGTCCGAGTGCTTGCGGATAATTTCTCTCAAACGGGCTTCCTGCAGAAATTCAGCCGCGTCACCTTTGAGTTTTATCGTGACAGAAGTGCCGCGCGTGTTCTTGTCGGCCGGTTTGACGGTAAAGGTGTCCGCGCCGGTGCTGTACCAGGAGGCAGCCTGAGCGTCTTCGAGATAGGAACGGGAGGTTACTGTGATTGATTCGGCTACCATAAAGGCTGAGTAGAAGCCAACCCCGAACTGGCCTATCAGCGTAGAGATATCCTGGTCTCCCTCACTAGCGGCTGCGATGAAGTCGCGCGCACCGGATTGGGCGATTGTACCCAGATTTGTGATCAGTTCTTGCTCGGTCATGCCGATGCCGGTATCTTCCACAGTAAGGGTTTTTTCTGATTCATTTGGAATAATACGGATCCCCAGCTCGACCTGGGGTTCGATTACCTGGCGGTTGGTGAGGAGTTCGAAATTGACACGCGTGAGGGCATCAGAGGCATTCGAGATTAATTCGCGCAGGAAAACTTCGCGTTCTGTGTACAGTGAATGGATCAGGATTTCGAGAATTTGTTTGGTTTCAGCTTTAAACGCAATTGGTGATGAACCTAGATTTGATTTATCCTTCTCATGGTTGTTATCCATAAATGCCTCCTTAAAAAACTTAATTAATCAACAGCCCATTCAGGCGGGCGTGTGGTGTGTACTTTGTTGTGGTTGGAATAGAAATCCAACAGATATATTATAAATGGTATGGGTTCAGTCCAATTCCCAGGGCGGCGTTCCGCTGCCGCCGCGTCCCTCCAGAGAAGCGTGGATATGCCCGGAAAATTCGGGCAGCACATCGGCAGCCGCAGCCAGCAGCCCGAAGCAGCCTGTGAGCATCATGTCACCGTAAGGAACTGCAAAGTATGGGTTTAAGTATGATCCATCCATCAAGCTGCGCCGGGGTCCGGTGACTACTATCCCGGTAACTGACCTGCCGGGTTTATTCTCAGGCAAAATCATTAAAGGTTCACGGTGATAGACCAGAGCTCCGTGCCCGTGGTCATCAAAGACAGATTGGTGTGTAAGGGTGCCGTCTGCCAGCGCAAGCAGCAGTTGTTCAAGTTTTGGCAGGTTGAGCAGCCCTGTATGGTGTTCGAATACCCCCTCGATGCCGGAAGGTCCGAGCCGGAAAGCAAGGGTGTGAAAGTTGCCAACATTTACGATTAATTTCCGTTCCCGGCGTTTTACGATTGGATCGAGTGCTGCGCCCAATATGGCTGCCGGTGCGGTATCCATAACCACCAGCGGCGTTTTTTCCGGGATGGCGTTTTTTGATTCCCTTGCAGAGCAGGCTACCGCTTGCAGGCGGGTCATTATTGGCGGTATCGCGGTCGATGGGAAGGCAAAGGCACTCAATCGATTATCTTCACTTAACCGCTGGGCGAGGTAATCAAAACGGAACTGGCGGTCGGAATATCCTGCTGGCGCGTTGCCGTGGTCAAAGACCGCGACCGCGACCGCATCTAATCCATCCAGTCGCACTCCGAATTGGGATAAGGCACAGGAAATGGCGTTGAAATCAAAATCACGCAGTTCCAAATGCTGCACATCTCCGGGTAATTTTAAGGCTTCCTCCTGGCTGATCACCCGGATACCCATCTGCTCAACAACCTGGATATCATCGTTGAAGGAACGGGCGGCATCAGGGGTTGCATAGATTGCAAAACCGGAGCGGGCATGCTGTTCGGCTGCCCACTGGCTGGGACCGCCTCCCATGGTCACACCAGTCAGGAGCACAGGTGACCTGCGGCGGGTGGCCTCACGCAGTTTGCGGTGAACGATCATGGTGGGAGAAGGTACGACCAGTTTAAACCCGTTCTCAAGGTCGAGGCGCGAGTCATACAGGAAGATATCCTGGGTGCCGGTACCGATGTCAACCGTTAAAATTCGCATGAGAAAGAACGAAGGGATAGTGAATATCCCGCAAAGAACGTGAGATTAAAATTCGTTCCGCGGGGGATAGGGATATGTAAGGCTTGATATGGAAAGTCTACCATAATCTATATGACAGGCGGCTTAAAAGGGTGATTTTGTGTACCTATTTATGATCTATTTTGAGTATACTGTTAGCCTGGAAAATTAGATACAATTCAAAGAGGCAGAATTGACTTCCAGATATTTTCAGAAATTAATGAGGCGAATATGACGATTGAGGAACGGCGCGCACGTTGGGAAGAAGAAAGGCTGCAACCTGCATTAGAGAAATTCCCGGAGCATAAAACTGAGTTCAAGACTTCCTCAGGCATCACTGTCCCCCGCATTCTGACTCCGGTGGATTTGGATATGGACTATTTGTCGGACCTCAACTTTCCGGGGGATTATCCTTTTACGCGCGGTGTGCAGGCGACCATGTACCGCGGCCGGTTCTGGACGATGAGGCAGTATGCCGGTTATGCCAGTGCGGAGGAATCGAACAAGCGTTATCGATACCTTCTGGAACAGGGCCAGACCGGGCTTTCAGTGGCTTTTGATCTGCCGACGCAGATCGGTTACGATGCTGATGATTCCCTTGCGCAGGGTGAGGTAGGTAAAGTTGGCGTCTCGATCTCATCCCTTCTGGATATGGAGACCTTGTTCAGGGGAATTTCGCTCGACAGGGTCTCTACCAGCATGACCATTAATGCGCCGGCTGGAATCCTTTTGGCGATGTATATCGCAGTAGCCAGAAAACAGGGTGTGGAGATCAATCGTTTGCGCGGCACGATCCAGAACGATATCCTGAAAGAATACGTCGCGCGCGGCACCTACATATTTCCTCCAGCGCCATCCATGCGCCTGATAACGGATGTGTTCAAGTACTGCCACACCCAAGTCCCGCGCTGGAATACGATCAGCATCTCCGGGTACCATATCCGGGAAGCAGGTTCCAGCGCAGTACAGGAAATCGCCTTCACACTGGCTAACGGAATTGCGTATGTACAGGCTGCCCTTGATAGCGGGTTGGATGTAGACAGTTTTGCCGGGAAGCTCTCCTTTTTCTTCAATGCGCACAATAATTTTCTGGAAGAAATCGCGAAATTCCGGGCTGCCAGGCGGTTGTGGGCCAGGATAATGCGCGAGCGGTTTCAGGCAAAAGAAGCGCGTTCGTGCAAGATGCGTTTTCACACCCAGACAGCAGGATCGAGCTTAACTGCACAGCAACCGCAGAACAATGTGGTGCGGGTTACCCTGCAGGCGCTGGCGGCGGTGATGGGCGGTACCCAATCGCTGCATACAAACAGCATGGACGAGGCTTTGTGGCTGCCCAGCGAAAACGCAGTGAGTGTCGCGCTACGTACACAGCAGATCATCGCCCATGAATCCGGTGTCGCGAATACCATAGACCCGCTGGCAGGATCCTATCTGATCGAACACCTGACCGACGAAATTGAGCGGAGGGCCTCGGATTATATTGAACGCATCGATGGCATGGGCGGCGCGCTGGCGGCGGTTGAGCGCGGTTATATTCAAAATGAAATCCAAAAATCCGCATACCAGTACCAGCAAGATATGCAGAGCGGTGAAGAAATTGTTGTGGGCGTTAATGCCTTTAGCACAGACGAGGAAATCACCCTGGATAAGATGGTGGTTGATCCTGCTATTGAAGCGGCCCAGCAGACCCAGCTGCGTGAACTGCGTAATAACCGGGATGAATCGCGGGTGAACGAACTGCGCGGGTCTTTGGAAAATTACGCTCGCAGCGCGGATAACATGATTCCGGTTTTTATTGATTGCGTGGAAAACGACATGACCCTGGGAGAGATTTGCGGAACGCTGCGCAATGTTTGGGGAGAGTACGAACCACCTGTATGGTTGTGAAACCAGCACCTTGAAACTGCTGTGTTCCAGGAGGTTCGATTTTTTAAGGGAGTATCTGAATGGCGAGAATTAAACGATTAGATCACGTCGCCCTGATTGTCCAGGACATGCAGGAGGCTTTATCGCTCTGGCAGGACACGCTGGGTCTGGATGTATCTGAAATCAAAGACCTGCCAGGTGAAGCGGCACAGGTTGCATTTTTACCGGTCGGTGGAAGCGAAGTAGAACTAGTCAAACCAACAACCAGCGACTCTGGGTTGGCGAAATACCTTGATAGATATGGACCGGGTATGCACCATATTTGCCTGGAAGTGGATGACATTTATGGAATGTTAGCGCAGTTGAAGGAGCAGGGAGTGCGGCTTGTGGACGAGACTCCGAAAGCAGGAGAGGACGGGAAGTTGTTCGCATTTATCCATCCAAAGGCCGCATTTGGTGCTTTGGTTGAACTTTACGAATACCCTGGAGGAAAGGATTGAGGGATTAAAAGTTAAAATTGGGCAAAGCATCTATCCCGCAAAGATATCCCTGAAGGGATGCTTCACAAGCAGGATGATTCGCGGGGTGTTTCGCTACTGAGTAAAAAAAGTGCGCGGCACCTCATCCAGCAGAATGCGCGCGAGGCTACGCCGGGTGCCGCGCACTTTTATTTGGTGAATCATCTGTTCCCCTGATCTTTAATCCCCTGTTGAAAGGCAGCGCAACAGCACACGCCGCCGGTGGCCCCGGGTGCGGTGTTCGAAAAGGTATACGCCCTGCCAGGTGCCCAGATTTAGGCGGCCGGCGTCGATTGGTATCGAAAGGCTGGTCAGGGTCAACATGGCGCGCATGTGTGAAGGCGAATCATCGGAGCCTTCCAATGTGTGCCTGAACCAGGATTGGTTCTCCGGTACCAGCTTTTCCATAAAGACTTCCAGGTCCATTTTGGCGGAGGGATCGTAGCTTTCACTGACCACCAGGGAGGCACTTGTATGCTGGATGAATAGATGGCATATTCCCTCCTGAATCGCCCAACCCGCGATCCGCCTTTCGATTTCCTGCGTAAAGGGGTACAGTCCTTTGCCGCCTGTACGAAGTTCAATATTGTCTTTAAACCATTCCATACTTTCACCAAACATACCCCGGACAGAATTCCTATTTTTACATATCGCTAGCGATGGTTATGATTTTAGATACCTGTCAAACCAGCGCCGGATATGCTTCAAGCGTACGATGCGCCGGTCAGTACGCCCAGCCCTGGAAAGACCGTGGAACTCGTCCGGGAAGCGCACCATTTCACTGTCGACGCCCATGCGCTTGAGCGCTACATATGCTTGTTCGCCCTGCTCAATTGGGCAGCGCAAATCGTTTTCACTGTGGATAACCAGTGTTGGCGTTTTGGCGTTTCCCATATACTTCATTGGGGACATGTCCCAGAATTTTTCAAGATCCTCAAATGGCGCACCGGCTTCTAATTCCTGTTGGAAGACCCAGTTGAAATCGCTCGACCCCCACATGCTGATGAGATTGCTTACACAGCGCTGGGTGACGGCAGCCTTAAAACGATCGGTGTGCCCGATGATCCACAGCGTCATATACCCGCCGTAACTCCCGCCTGTGACTCCCATGTTATTTTTATCAATGAAAGGAAGGTTTTCAATATGGTCGGTCCATGCCATCAGATCGTCGTAATCTGCGCCGCCCCAGTCTCCCCAGATCGCTTTAGCATGTTCTTCTCCGTATCCGCGGCCGCCGCGCGGGTTGCAGAAGTGGACCACATATCCTTGCGCAGCCAGGTAATAGAACTCGTGCATGAAGAAATAGCCATACTGGGTCAGAGGTCCACCGTGGATTTCCAAAATGGAAGGGTATTTCTTTTCAGGATTAAAGTTGGGCGGGGTCATGATCCAGCCCTGCAGGTCATTACCCGCGGCGCCCTTGATCCAAACCGTTTCCACCTTTCCCAGATCGGTGTTACGCAGCCAACTCAAGTTTACGCGAGTCAAGTTAGTGGATTTATTTCTGGTAATATCCAGCAGCGCGACCTGCCCGGGGTCATCCATCCGGCCTATAAAATACGCCATGCTTCTATGATCGGAATCGAAACTGGTGCTTGAAGCGATACCTTCATCATCGGTAACAGACTGCATGTCTTCGCCATCGATAGAAATAGATTTAACCAGTGAACTGCCGTGCTGTACAACGGGAAATACCAATCTCTGGCTGTCCTTCGACCAGACCGGCGGCATGGTTTCCGGGCTGCCGATGTCGTTGATGGTCGAGGATGAGACATGCAGGTCATATTTTTCGGTCAGGTTTCTGGGGGCAGCGGACCCATTGAATGGCACGTGCCACAGCCCTACATTCTTGTACCACATCGACTCGCCTTCCATGGCGTAATATGCAATCCATTTGCCATCCGGCGAAACAGATGGGAGCGCTTTTTCTCCGATAGGGGCATCGATTTTACGCATTTCCCCTTTACCTTTTGCGGAAAGCACATAAACATCAGAAGCGTCGACATTAAAATCAGGATTTTCACTGCGGTTTGAAATAAATACGATCCATTTTCCATCCGGCGACCAGGTTGGATCGTGTTCGTCAAACACAGGATGATCCGTCAACTGCCTGGCTTTCCCCGAGCGGGCATTCACTATCCAGATATGTTGGCGCTCTTTTGGCAGGTAGCCGTAATCGTCCAGCTTGTAAAAGACGCGGTCATAATGTCTGGATACTACTCCTAACTTTTTCTTACCATCGTCCTCCTGACGATCCAGCTCTTCTTTATCTGTTTTGCGTACAGTGCAGACGAACATTTTCCCGTTGGGAGACCAGCTGAAACCGGTGATGGTGCCTTTGATTTCTGTCAGCTGACGAGCTTCACCTCCATCGAAAGGTAATATGTAGATCTGGGGAGGTTTTTCGGGATCAACCCGGTTGGACAAAAATGCGATCTGAGTACCGTCAGGCGACCAGCGCGGCGTTGTATCACCCTGGTCGCCGAAGGTGAATTGGCGCGGATTTCCCCCGCCGGTCGGGGCGATCCAAAGATTGGAATATTTTTTCTCGGTCTTTTTATCAACCCTCTGGACGGAATAAATGATATTGTTGCCGTCGGGCGATAATCGAACACCCGAGATAACTTCAAAGCGGTATAAGTCTTTTGCTTTTATGGTTCTTGTTTTGCGAGGGGGCATTTATTGAACTCCGTGGTGGGATTATTGGATTATATTTGTTCGAAATTGTGGACACAGCCGGATATTATAGCATGTTGAGAAACCAGGAAAATCGAAAGTTTAAATATATTCGAAACTGTAGATTAAATTTAAAACCCAGGTTCACAAACGGTTTACCTGGGGTATATTTTTCAGCAAAACTGGTATATGCTTGGGTTCAGCCTTTCAACGCGCCCGCTAAAATACCGCGGATGAAGTAACGACCCAAGAACAGGAAGAAAATCAGCGGAATTGCAACTGCGATTAAAGCTGCTGCCATTTGAAGGTTGTACAGGACAAGCGTGGTACCCTTTGCTTCCGCCATCACAACCTGGACAGTCTGCGTTCTTGGTGAGGCCAGCGAAAGCGCGAGGAAGAATTCGTTCCATACCTGAATAAATATAATGATCGCAACCGAGGCGTAAGCGGGCAGGGAGATGGGGGTGATGATCCTGAAGAATGTTTGTACCCGGGAAGCGCCATCCACTTTTGCCGCTTCTTCTAGCTCGCGCGGGATGGAGAGGAAAAAAGTTCCCATCAATACTGAAGCCAAGGGTACATTGAGAATCAGATATGCAAAGATTAATCCCCAGTAACTTAATGCAAGTTTCGTTTTCGCCATAATGATGACGATTGGGATGATCACTGCCTGATACGGCAGGTACAGGGCAATTCCAACAAACACAAAAAGAATTCTGCTAAATGTAGTTTTCGTCCGAGCAAGATAGAATCCACCTAAACCGCCGAAGAATGCACACAATGCTGTGACTGAGAATGAGATGATAACAGAGTTAAGCAAGCGAGGCAGCATCTCGCTTCGAAACCGATTGCTTCCAAACAGAACTTCGGTATAATTGCTGAATTTGGGAGAACTGGGGGGTAAGAGATAATTTCCTGTCGTAATTTCCTGGATCGATTTGAGGGAGTTGGATACCATTAAGTAAATCGGCAGGAGGTAAGCTAATGTGAGCAGCACCAGCACGATAAACACCACAATTTTAAGGGTCAGGTTTTTCGTTTTCATTCAAACCATCTCCTCAGGGCGTATATGGTGTATGGGATGATGATGATAAACGCTAGTGCGAAGATGATCACACCCAGAGCAGCCCCCTGGGATATTAAATGCTGCTGAAAGGAGGATATCCACATATTAAACGCTAATACATCCGTGGACATCCCAGGACCCCCAAAAGTCACGATGTAAACGATATCGAAGACTTTAAGGGAATTTATTAATAAAAGCGATATGAGTATCAATAACCCAGACCGAATATTGGGGATGATAACGGAGAATAAAATTCGTATTTTTGATGCGCCATCGACGGTCGCGGCTTCGATCATTTCCTGCAGTTCGGCTGTCCGGAAAGACGATTGGGTAATGATGACTGCAAAGCCTAGAAATTGCCATATGAAGATAATAACCAACCAGTATGTAGCAGTTGCAGGGTTGGTAGCGAATTGCAATCCTTCATATCCCATTCCCCTTAGGATGGTATTAAAGACTCCTTTAGTTGGTTCATACATCCAGGACCATACGGTTCCGGTCACGATGAAAGACATTGCGACCGGATACAATATTAATGTGCGGGTATAAGATTCTACCCCTGGAAACGGCGAAAGTTCCAATAAGTATGCTAGAAAAATGGCTATAGTAACTGTTGGGACCACTCCCAGGATCAACCATTTTAGGTTATTCTGCACATCAATCCAAAACCGTCGTTGGTTGAACAGGGATTCGTACCATTTCAATCCCGAAAACTGGTAATCTGCTGCAATTGTCTTCCAATCGGTAAAAGAGACATACACTGTCCAAGTCAATGTTCCAAACAATATGATGAGGAAAAAAAGCAAAGGAACAACAAATACCAGGATATCCGTGAAAGATAACTGGTCTCTCTTCGATTTTGGCGACCGCTTTAGAAACACATTAGCACCTTAGAGATGTATTTTATTCTAATGTGGGAATAATCGTCAATTTTCAGTTCGAAAAATCTCGGCAGGGATGCGAAATCTGACAAGCATCCCTGCCTTACTTTATTTAAGTCAGATTTGCTTAAGATGATAAGAAGAATCTGACTGGTTTATGCTGGCTTTTTATGGCCACTGGTACCAGGCGGATGCTTCCTCAACTCCGTAGGTTTCCATCATATCGGCAACTGCTTGTATGGTGGCATCAATATCTGGTTGGACCAGTTGTGCGGATAAAATATCCCAGTAAATGGGCTGAGCTGTTCCGGGCAGGATGCTGCCGTGCTGGTCCAGGATAAGGGCTTCTGGATTGTCACGTACAAACTGCATCATTTCCTGGCGGATTGGATCCGGGAACTCAGCCGGATCGATATCGGTCCGTGCGAACAACCCTCCTTGAGTGACGTCGGTCGGAATCTGAAGCTCAGGTGATGCAACAACTTTCAACCAATCGAGTGTTTCCTCAGGGTGCGGCGCGCCGGTTGCCAAACCATAAGTATCCGGGTGGAACAGCAGGATTCTCTCTGGGGCTTGCGGGAAAGTGACCGCGCCAAAATCTTCTCCCGGGTTCCAACCAGAACCTTGAATGAAAGCACCAATGGCCCAGGTACCCATCAGGGTCATGGCTGCTGTTTCGGAACCAACCAGACCAACTGCCTGGTCCCAGGTGAGAGCGGAGTGGTCAGCATTGATATGCTCGCCAATCATGGAGAATTTCTCAAGGGCTGAGCGGTAAACCGGATCTTCAGTAACGTCGATCTCACCTTTGTGGAACTTCACGTAATATTCCGGTCCGCCTTCCTCGAGTAGTACCATGTCAAATACAAATGCATCTCCCCATTTTTCCTTGGAGCCCAGACCCAGACAATCCATTTCAGTATTAGCCTCGATAACTTCGCAGGCTGCCATAAACTCGTCGAAGTTTGTCGGGGGTTCGATCCCCAGTTCTTCGAACAGAGCCTTGTTGTAATACAGGATATTCTGGATATGCATGTTTAATGGGACGAGGTAAGGAACCCCATCAACCGAGACTGCGCTTGCCAGAGGCCCGGGGATTACAGAAGCATAATCTAATTCCTCATAGAGGTCGGTTAGAGGCTGCAGAGCACCGCTGTCAACGTAAGTCTTTGACTCAGCGCCGCCTAATGTTTGGAATGTGTCAGGTGGAATTCCGGCAATGATTCTGGATTGTAGAACCACGCGATGGCTGACTCCACCACCACCAGGTACTGGATTCTCCACAACCTCGATATCGGGATATGCATCGGCAAGGGCAGAGAACATGGCATCGGCTGCTTCGCGCTCGCCAGGCCCAGTCCACCAGTGGAACACTTCAAGTTGTTTGGCCATTGGTTCGGGCGTTGGTGTGACGACCACTTCTTTTACTACTTCCTGCACTACAGGTTCGCCTTCAACCTCGACGACCTCGGTTACCACCACCGTTTTAACAATCTCCTCGACGACTGTTTGTACTTCTGGAGTTGGTTGAGCACAGGCTGCCAGAATCATACTCAGGATCATCAAGGTAGAAAGTAGAGTAAGTATTTTTTTATTCATTATCTCCTCCGAAATATATACTTGTTGATTGGTTGTTGGATTTACTTGGGATCAGTAAATAATGATTATCGTGTAATTTTCACCTCCTTGTTTTGAATCCAAATTAGTTAGTTGGGTGTAAATAAACCGGTGGTTTTGAGGTCGATTTACGGATCACCAGGTTAGTGGTCACTGTTTTATTTAGCGTTGAATAATCAAGATGGTCGTTCTCAGACGAACTTATCAAATCAAACAGCAGTTCCATCGCCAAGCTGCCAATTTCAAAGCGCGGTAAGGAAACAGAGGTTAACGGTGGGGTAACTTGTGAAGCGAGTTTTATATCATCCAACCCGATAAGTGAGAGGTCATCTGGTACTTGGAGACCGTAATCATTAGCAGCCCAAAGCAATCCAAGCGCAGTGAGATCATTTGCCGCGAATATTGCTGTAGGCCGCTGTTCCAATTTCATAATAGCGTCCATCGCTTCTCTGCCGCCATCGATGCGCAGGTTGCCTTCAATTATTGAAATGTCGCAAGGGGGAATTTCGCGATCTTCTAAGGCGTTAAGAAAATCATCCCTTCTTCTGCATGCTGTCCACAGATGCAGTGGTCCGCTGACATGTGCAAAGTGCCGGTGTCCCAATTCATACAAATAGTTTGCAGCTTCTCGAATCCCATCGCTGAACTGTATTGATATTGAGGCCGCTTTTCCGTTTACTTTGTTTGATTCCCAATCCATTACCACTGCGGGGATGTGGTGTTTGTGCAATTCATCGACAAGTTCCATTGACATACTGCTTGACATTAAGAGGACACCATCCACCATTTTGTCAATTAATGAATGGATCAATTCCATCCCGCGCTGTATTTTATAGCTGGTATTGCAGAGGAAGATGTTGTAACCCTGGGTGCGGGCGATTTCTTCGACTCCCAGAATTACTTCCGAATAAAACGGATTGCCGACATCGGAGACAAGCAAGCCAGCAGTTTTGGTTCGTTTCGAGACCATGCTGCGGGCGATGCTGCTGGGGCGATATCCTAGCGTATCTATCGCCTCAAGAACTCTTTGTTTGGTGTCTTCTTCGACAAAGCGTGTATGGTTAATGACATGGGAAACAGTGGATTTTGATACCCCCGCATATTCAGCAACCTCACTGATCGTAACGCGTTTCATATTATTATGAGAGAAAATATTTATAACGTACCCGAATAGAATCGTATGTACATTTAATACAAATATCCTCATCCTGAGAAAACCGTTTGCGCAAACGGTTTTCTGAGTTTCAATATTAGCATATTATAAGAATTATGTCAATAAAAGTTTGGCAACAATTACAAAAAAAGGAAATTCTTGTATTATGAACTGGCGTTGTGGTTGAGGAAATTCCAGTGCTTAGCTAAATAGACTGATCTAAAGGAATGTGGGGTGACCGTATTACAAATAGAGTTGGATTTCCCCCGACTTATTTTGATTTACTAATTTTATTTACAATTTGAAATAGCGACTGTAATTTAAGA
>Ga0180437_10004076_pt1 | contig 21132 bp, 18 predicted proteins | sample SS_ome_4_FD_132410 | JGI IMG/M metagenome (GOLD analysis project Ga0180437, IMG submission 132410) | Hypersaline lake sediment archaeal communities from the Salton Sea, California, USA - SS_3_D_1 metaG | ecosystem: Environmental > Aquatic > Non-marine Saline and Alkaline > Hypersaline >...
GCAACCGCCCAGCCTGCGAGCACAGGTGCAGAGCAGGGTGTCCCCCACGTTGTGTCCCAGCGTGTCGTTAACCTTCTTGAATCCATCAAGGTCGAGAAACAGCACCGCACCGACGGTGTCCTTGTATCGTTTGACATGCATCAGGAACTGTTCCAGGGTAATGTAGAACAGATCTCGATTCCCGAGATCCGTCAACTTATCATGATAGGCCAGATACTTGAGCTTCCGTTCCGTCTTCTTTCGCTGGCTGATATCCCGGATGATGCAGGTGACCAGTCGCTCGCCCTGAACGCTTCGCGAGTTTCCAAAAGAGATCTCCAGAGGGACGATGTCGCCCGCTTTGTTCTGTCCGAGCACCTCGATCGTGTTGCCCAGCTGCGAAGCCTGTCGATGCACATCATCGATTACGAAGTATTTCTTGAACAAATCGTCATAGCGATTATGTACGGATGGGGGGAAGAGGAAGGAGAACTCCTTCTTCCGCAGTTCCTCCGCCGTGTATCCGAACACCCGTTCGACCGCTGTGTTGGCAAAGATGATATGAAAGGATTCGTTGATCTGCAGAATTGGATCGGATACCGTTTCCGACAGGGCGGAGTAGCTGCTCTTGAGCGCTTCCAGCTCCTCGGTGATCTTCAGCTGCTCCGACAGGTCCCGGATCAAGACCATGGCCGCAGGATCACCATGCCAGCGATGCGGTATAATGGTAACCCGTACCGGAAGTTGCTGACCCTTCTTGGTGAGGGCCCGAAGATTCGAAGCGCTTCGCTCTCCGCTGCTCAAACAGGAGGCGATCTTCTGCTTGAATCGATCTTGGGACCGCTCCGCGAAGATCTTGTTAACCTCGTGTTTCAGTACATCTTTGCCCCTGTATCCAAACATTCGAATGAAGGTGGGATTGACGTAGAGGACTTTCTCCTGCCCATCCAAATGAATCGCCGCCTCGGAAGTGGTTTCTGCCAACAGGGCGTGAATTTCACTCGCTTCTCTTTCGGCTATTGCCATCCGTTAAACCTCAAAATGGTGACTGAACCACGAAATGCTATCGCAAGTGCGATTGTGATTGCCCATTCAAGTTTAGCACTTCCTGCATGCATATCAAAAAGATCTACCCGCCGTGTGTAGCGTGCGCCAGGCCGATAAGCTCCCGGACGGAGGAAAAACCTCCCTCCTCTACATACCCGGCGATACCCTGAATGACTTCCTTCATAGTCATTGGATTTACGAAGTTCTGGGTACCTACCGCCACGGCCGAGGCTCCGGCCAGCAGGAACTCCACCGCGTCCCTCCAGGTTGCTATACCTCCGATACCAATTATCGGCACGCGGATCTTCTGAAATGCAGCAAATACGCTATAGACCGCCAGAGGCCGTATTGCCGGTCCGGTCAAGCCTCCTGTGATATTCCCGAGAGCGGGCCTGCGTGTTTCGACATCGATCGCCATTCCCACGTAGGCATTGACCATAGACACCGCGGCTGCCCCCGCTGCTTCGGCAACAACGGCCATTTCACTGATGTCCCGGACGTTTGGAGAGAGCTTGGAAATCACGGGGAGGGAGGTCGCCTCCACTACGGCGGCAACCGCCTCGGACAGGGGCTGCCGCTCGGCGGCCCATATGAACCCGTGCTCCAAATTCGGGCAGGACAGATCCAGCTCGATCATGTCCGCCGAACCGCTTTCATCGATCGCCTTGGCGAGATCCCGCCACTCCTGGAGTGAATTGCCCGCGATGCTGACTATGACCGGTGGCCCCAGGCTCCGCAGCCTGGGCAGCTGTTCCTCCAGAAACTTCTGCAATCCTTCCGAGGGGATGCCGATGGCGTTGAGCATTCCGCAGGGAGTCTCCCAGATCCGAGGAGGCGGGTTCCCAGGTCTGGGATTCAAAAAGATCGTCTTGTTTATCACTGCCCCCAAATCGGCGGGGGAGAAAAAACCCTCGTGCACCTCGGCAACCTCGTATGTTCCGGAAGCGGGCAATACCGGATTGGGAAGAGTGACCCCTGCAATCTCAACCGACAGATCGATCATAGCTCAACCTCCCCCACGGGAAAGTGCGGCCCGTCACGGCATACCAGGAAATAGCCGCTGCCTTCCTTCTTCCGGACGGCACATCCGTGGCAATCCCCGAGTCCGCAGGCCATCAACCCTTCCAGAAACACGAATCCAGCCGAGCGCCCCTCCCGATCCAGCCGCTGCACGTGCCGGGCAAAACGCCGCGACCCGCAGGTATACACCCTGTCAATGGAATCCCGCCCCAGCAGCTGATCGAGCAGCTCCGTGGCCAAGCCTCTATATCCTTCCGAGCCGTCGTCAGTGGCGATCAGCAGCTCTGCGGACGGCGGTTCCAGGTAATCCCGGCAGACGATGCGGGAAGCGGTTGAGGCGGACAGAATCGAGTAGACTTTGATTCCGCGGGAGCTGCACGCTTCGGCAAGATGCACCACCGCCGCCGCTCCGGCTCCCCGCACCAAAAAGGCTACGGAAGAAAATGCGAAATTCTTGACCGGTTGCCCGAGAGGACCGGTCACGTTCACCACGGAGCCGGGTTCCAGGGATTTGAGCAGAGCTGTGCCGCGGCCCTCCACCTTGACGAACAAACGCAGGGTTTGCTCCCGCGGACTGCACTGCATGATGTCGAAGGGACGAGGCAGCATGGGATCGACGCCGGTCCAGGCTCGAATCATGAGAAACTGCCCCGGGCCCGCAGTCCGGGAGATCTCCGGTTCCCTCAGCAGCAGATCTACGTACTCCTGCCCCACCCGCTTCACCTCCAGCACGGTGGCGGATCGATATACCGGATGAACAGCCATACCCGAAAGATGATATATTGTTATGCGTAAAAAGGCTATAAAACCGTATGATCAGAAACTCCCATCCCCAGCTCAACCGTTTCAAGACTCTGCCTGAGTTCCGGGCGCGGCTGGAGGAGCTCGAGATAGAGCTTCCCCTGGACGAGCACTTCCTCTCCGCCGCGGAAGGGTCCCCCCTGGCCCAACCGATCCAGATCTTCGGAAAAACCGTGGGCAACCGCTGGGCCGTTCATCCCATGGAGGGATGGGACGGTACTGAAAAGGGTGAGCCCACCGCCCATACCCTCCACCGCTGGCGGAGCTTCGGCCGTTCCGGCGCCAAGTTGATCTACGGCGGGGAAGCCGTGGCGGTCCGCCCCGACGGGCGGGCCAATCCGCATCAGCTGTTGATCTGTGCGGAACACCAGAAGGGCTTTGCCGAACTGTTGGGATCCTTGCGGGAAATACACATCGAGTCCCATGGCACGGATCGGGACCTGCTGGTCGGTCTTCAACTCACCCACTCGGGCCGTTTCTCCCGGCCCGAGCCGGACGGAAAGCCCAAGCCCCGTATCCTGTACCATCATCCGATCCTGGATCGCCGGGTCGGCATCGATCCGTCCGACGATGAACCGGTGCTGCTGGATGAACAGATCGAAGAGCTTATCGTGAGTTATGTTCGAGCCGCGGCTCTGGCCGGGGAGATCGGCTTCGATTTCGTCGACATCAAGCACTGCCACGGGTATCTGGGGCACGAGTTCCTGAGTGCCCGCACCCGAGCAGGGCGCTACGGCGGGAGCCTGGAGAACCGAACCCGCTTCCTGCGGGAGATCGTGGAGGGGATCCGCCGGGAGGTGCCGGAACTGCCGATCGCCGTGCGCATCAGCGCCTTCGACACCGTACCGTTCCGTGCCGATGAAGAGGGGCGAGGAACGCCTGAGGATTTCACCCACTGTCTGCCCTACGAGTTCGCCTTCGGGGTCGACCGGGACAATCCTCTTCAGACCGATTTGAGCGAAACTCTGGAACTGATCGGCATGCTGGATCGGCTCGACATCCCCCTGATCAACCTCTCCTGCGGCAGCCCCTACTACAGCGCCCACATCCTGCGCCCCGCCTATTTTCCCCCCTCCGACGGGTATTGGCCCCCGAGGGACCCGCTGATCGAGGTAGCCCGACAGATCCACACGGCGCGAACGATCCACCGGCGCTTTCCGAATCGGATCCACATCGGCAGCGGGTACTCCTACCTCCAGCAGTTCCTGCCTCTGGTCGCCCAGGCTGTAGTTCGAGAGAACTGGATCAGCTGCGTCGGCATCGGCCGGGAGGTGCTTTGCTACCCCGAGCTTCCGGCGGATACGCTGGCCGGACGAGGGCTGCAGCAGACAAAATTGTGCCGCACTTTCTCGGACTGCAGCACCGGTCCACGAAGCGGCCTGATCTCCGGCTGCTACCCCCTCGATCCTTACTACAAGCAACTGCCCGAAGCCGAGATCGTGAAGCGGCTGCGCACCTACTGAAGGTCCGCTCCGCCCCTCGGGTATCATGGAGGCGTTTACCGGCGCACGCGCGGCCCGATCTACTGCGGAGGTTGATCCATGGATGCCAACGTTCCCAGCCCGGTCATGCGGCTCTGGATCTGGGGATTCCCGAGGTAGCGGATGCTTCCCGCACCACTGAGCCTGGCATCCAGTGACTCGGTAGCGTGGACCCGGCATTCACCGGCACCACTGGAATGAATCTGCACACTCCGGGTAACCAGTCTTTCCGCCTGAACCGATCCGGCGCCGGTCAGGTGAATATCCTGCTCATCCGCTTCCCCCCACAGCACGATCCGTCCCGCTCCGGTTAGACGCGTTGCGATCTTCCGGCCTTGAAGCTCGAGATGGATCTCCCCGGCTCCACTCAGGTGGATATCCATCTCCTTCACCTGGATCCGCTCCCGGCTTTCCACTATCCCGGCGCCGGATACTTTGAGTCCTGCAAGCTCCTCCACTACCAGCTGCACTTCCAGGGTTCGCAATTCCGAGATCCGGAAGAGCAGTCCCGGCCACCACCGAAGCGCAGCAATCAGCACCCCGTCTCTGACTTCGGTACGGACACGGGAAATCACGGTTTCCGAGGCGGTTACGCTAACCGACTGTTTTCCACCTTGGCTCAGGGTCAACCGCCCGATTCCCCTGAAATCAACTCTGTTGAAGGGAGATACCTCTCTGTGCTCTTTTACCTCCATCAAACACCTCCTGTTGGGACCGTTGACTTCGATATCTTTTCACGTACTCAACCACCTGTAAAGACTCAAAAACGGTTGCTGGAATTAAAATATTGCAAACCCCCAAAGGCATGATAAAATAGGCGAACAAACCTTTCATCCGCCCGGAGGTCTAACATGCCCCTGCGCCTGAAATTAGCCGATTGTACGGGATGCCAGCTCTGCCAGCTGGCCTGCTCCGCGGTCCACGAAGGAGCATTCAATCCGGAAAAGGCTCGCCTCAAGATCATCCACGAGTATACGGAGGAGGGCATTCACATCGCCTCGAAGCACTGCATCTTCTGCAAAAAATGCGAGGAAGCCTGCCCGGTGGGCGCGATCTCCAACAACGGCCGCTGGATGATCGTGGATCACCAGGTCTGCATCGGCTGCGGAGACTGCGTGCGTGCCTGCCCCAAAGATGTGATCTATCTGAACCAGAACAGGAAGTCGATAATCTGCGACCTCTGCGGCGGATCACCGAAGTGCGTCGAGTGGTGCCCGAAATCCGTGATTACCCTGAAGGAGAAGGCTTCATGAACAGCATAATGGGAAAGATCCTCACAGTCGATCTGGAAAAAGGCCTGATCCGAACGCGGGTCACCCCGGCGGAGTGGATCGAACTGTACACCGGGCAGAAAGGCCTGGCTACCCGCCTGCTGATGGAGGATCTGAATCCTGCGGCCGATCCGCTCTCAGGGGAGAACAGGCTCATTTTGGCTGCTTCGATCATGGCCGGTACGATCGTCTCCTGCTCGGCTAAACTCGCGATCGCCGCGAAATCTCCCCAAACCGGAACGATCTCCGACGGCTCGGTGGGGGGTCACATCGGCGCGGAGCTGAAGTACGCGGGCTACGACGGTGTTACCATTACCGGCCGCGCCAAGGACCTCCAGTACCTGTACATCGATCCGGATCGAGCCGAGCTCCGGGATGCAGAGGAGCTGAAAGGCTTGGGAGCGTTCGCCTCGGAAACCCGGATCAAGCAGATGATCGGAGACGATCAGGTGAAGATCCTGACCATCGGCCCGGCCGGGGAGAACCTGGTGCGATTCGCCTGCATCTGTTCCGAGCACTACCGCCAGCTGGGCCGCGGCGGTCTGGGCGCGGTCATGGGCAGCAAGAACCTGAAGGCGATCGTAATCCGGGGCTGGCTGGACGTTCGGGTGGCGGATATCGGGAAGTGCATGGCCGCGGCCGCCGAAGCTCATGCCCACGACGACATCCTCGACCCCGAGAACGACAATTACGTATACGGAACTCCCGTGCTGGTGGATATGGCCCAGGAGTCCGGACTGCTCCCGACCCGCAACTTCCAAAGCGGGCGTTTCGAGGGTTCGGAGAAGATAAACGGGGAGTCTCTCAAGGCCTTGCGGAAAAACAAGAAGGCCTGCTTCTCCTGCGGCATCGCCTGCGGGAACTACGTGCAGGCGGACGGAAGCAAGGTCGAGGGACCGGAGTTCGAAACCATCGCCCTCTGCGGTTCGAACATCGGGAACGGCGATCCGAAGCAGCTCATTGAGCTGAACGCCCTCTGCGACGACCTGGGATTAGACACAATTTCCGCCGGTGGTGTGCTGGCCTGTATGATGGAGATGACCGAGACGGGGGTCCACGACTTCGGTATCCGCTTCGGCGACACGGCCAAGGCGATGGAGTTGGTGAAGGATATCGCACATCTGCGTGGGGTCGGCAAGGAGGCTGCCCTCGGTGCTTTGGCTTTGGCGGACAAATACGGCGCGCCTAAACTGGCCATGCAGATCAAGGGCATGGAGCTTCCCGGCTATGACCCCAGAGGATCGTGGGGCATGGGCCTGGCCTACGCCACGGCTCCCCGCGGCGGCTGCCACATGACCACCTATCCGGTGGCCGAGGAGGCTTGGGGTGACCTGGATCCCTTTACCTTTGAAGGCAAAGCGGAGCTAATTTCCAAAGGTCAAAACGCCCAGTTCGCCAAGTTCTCCATGGGCATTTGCGACTTCTGGCCGATCGAAAGCAAAACCCTGGGAAAGTTATTCGAGGCGACCTACGGCGGCAGCTGGCCTGCGGAGAAGGTGGAGCTGACCGGGGAGCGGATCTTCAACCTCCAGCGGATGTTCAACGTCATGGCCGGATTCTCCGGGGCCGATGACCGGCTTCCGGTCAGATTCCACCAAGAGGCTCTGCCGGAGGGTCCGCCCAAAGGAATCGAGATGACCGAGCAGGCCTTCTCAGCAGCCCTGAAGGAGTACTACAGCCTGCGGGGGTGGGATGAACAGGGCCGCCCTACCTTGGAAACCCTAAACCGCCTGGGAATCGAAAAGGAGCTGATCGAGCGCTACCGGAAGAGCCTCCGCTGACACCGGTCCCGCGTGCCGCGCTCTGGCAGTCAAAAGAGCCGGGACTCCACTATCTCATCCACGGTTACGCCCAGTGCCGCCAGGTCTGCCAAATAGCAGTTCCGGGTCTGCTGGTCCAGCAGCTCCGGGGGAAACACCCCTTTTTGCGTAATCCTGCCGTCCACAAAGAGCTTGCTGAAGGCGAAGGCCGACTGGCCGGTCACAAAGGTCTCATGGGTGATGCCATGCTTTTGGAAAGCCTCGGTCAGGCCTGGAGCATTGACGTAGCTGTCGATGCGGACGCTTTTTTCCTCCCGGGTACCATCGACCCGCACCAGGACCGCTCCCTCCTCCTGGGCCATTCCCTCTGACAGGGCCTCCCTGATGGAGTCTGGGTCCGCGGGAGCCGGTGGCGTCAACTTGCAGACCAGGTCCAGAGGAACCACCTGCACGCCCCCGACCTCCACCGGCTTGCGGCTCAACAACCCCATCTTGTACAGCGACTCGGACAGATCCACCGCCGGACCGCCGTATTTGAAGGTGACGTTCTTACAGCCCTTGAACGCCCTTTCCGACAGCAGCCCGAAGGTGACCGGCTCCTCGTGCTCGTGGTCCACCACCCGGCGGGGACCCAAGCCGCGAAAATCGACAATCCGGGGATCGTTGTACGGCGGTACCACTTCGAGCTTTCCGTTGACGAAATTCACCGGCTCCGCAGCCATATCCCCGAAGGCGGTTTCCGGTGACCACCAGAAGGGGATAAAACGGTTGGTCCAGATTCCGTCGTAGATGGCTATCAAAATGCTCTCTACCGTATCGAGCTTGTCCGCGGCATTTCGGGCCAGCACGCTTACAAGACCCGGTGCGGATCCGGTGTTGAACAGGGCGCTCAAACCGGCTTTCGCGAACTCGCCGTCCAGGTCCAGCTGGCGGCGGACCGAGGAGATGAAATCCGTATCCTCCACCGGACCGGAGGCCAGGTCCTGATAGCAGCTTTTGTTTGTCAGCGCCGCCTTCATGACATTGGGATTAAAGTCCGGGGGCAGGGCGTTGACGATCAAGGCTGCTCCCTTAGACACTTCGAGTACCTGACCGAGATCCCCGGCATCTATCCGAACGGCCCTGGCTTTTTTCAGGGGACTCGCCACCCGCTTTGCCGCCGACTCGTTGTAGTCCCCGCAGATCAGCTCCTTGATCGCCGAAAGCTCACTCAGTCGTTTGGCGATGATGCTGCCCTGGGCTCCCACTCCAAGAACCACTACTTTCATTGCAAGACTCCTTTCGACAATTCACTCTGAGCGGGATTATACCCTATATCGAACGCCTGCAGAATCTGCTTCTATTGACGAGCCGGGCAGCCGGAAGGATTCACCTTATTGACAGCTCGACTGCCAGCATATAGGCTCAAGCGAAAAACAAGGAAACGTTATGAGTGACAGAGAAAAACGCGATCGATCCTCAATGATGCCTCGCCGGCGGATGACCGACTACATCTTCGCCGTTATATTCAATATCGCCTTCCTGGTGATCGTGAACAAGGTACCGGAGTGGAACATCTCGTTCATCACCCCCTCGTTTTCGGATATCCTCTGGGCGGTCAACACATCCCTGGGGGTATCCCTCGCCGGCAACTTGATCCTGATCTTCTTCCATCCCCGTTTTCTGCACCACCTGCTCAATGCGGTATTCGCCGTTTTTGGAATTCTCGCCGCCTCTGTGATTTTGTCCGTTTTCCCCTTCGATTTTTCGCAGGCGGTGGGGGAATGGCTCAACATCCTGGTCCGAATCGTCCTGATCATCGGCATTGTGGGCAGCGCCGTCAGTGTGGTCGTGAATGTCGTCAAGGCCGTCGGCGCCGTGTTCAGGGTTGGGGAGTAGCATGTAGCGACCAGGACAGCGCCCTGCGCACTCCCATGCACTTGTACAGCGGGCAGAATTCAGTACAATAGAAATGCTCGCATGGCCCGTACGGTTCCTTCTTGCCTCTCCAGCCCTCCTGTGCTGCTGAAGGTCCTTCCCCGACAGCGGCTGCACGCACGCCTCCAGCAGGCGACGGAACAAGCGCTCGTACTTCTATACGGGAAAGCGGGACAGGGAAAATCCACCTTGATGGCAGAGTACCTCGAGTCTCAGGGAATGCCAGGCTCTTGGTGCGTTCTCACGGAAGAGCATACCGATCCGGCGAATTTCCTGTCCTCCCTGGCGAGTGTTTGCGCAGATTCGGAGCAACCGCCTCGGACGGCCAGTCTGGAAACAGTCTTGCTTCACCTTGAACAGGCGCAGAGTCCGTCGTGGATAGTCCTGGACAATTTTCAAGTGGTAAACTCCTGTCCTCGGGTCTGTGACATCGTCGAGGATCTAATCTCCGGCCGTCCCGCTAATATCGGAATAGCCGTTCTGTCGCGGGAGTATCCAAACTTCTCTCTCTCCGACGTACTCGCCGCGCGTCGACTGGTATTGATCGAGGATACGGAGCTGGCCTTCAGCAGAGAGGAAACAGCGGAGCTTTTCCAATCCGTCTACGAGATCGCTTTCCCTGCCCCGGAGCTGTTGGAAATCTTCGAGATCAGTGAAGGATGGATCACCGCTCTGATTCACCTGGCCGAGATCGTAAACGGGAAACCAAAGGCGATCTACAGCGAGACCCTCCAGCATTTTCTGGCCGCAAAGCAGCTGCCGTCCCTGGACCAGTACTTTTCCCGCATCGTAATGAACGGGCTTTCAGAGGATACCCGGGATCTGCTGATCACCCTGTCCGTGTTCTCTGCCGTAACTCCTGATCTTGTTTCTTCTTTGACCGGCAGATCCGGGCAGGAGATTCTGGAGGATCTGTTGTACAGAAATATCTTCATTCGCCGTCTGGATCCACAAGGGCAGCTATTCTCGTTGCATCCATTGTTCCGGCAGTTCCTATTCCGTCGATTCTCTTCGTTCCCCGATTCCAGACGCAGGTCCGTTCATAATGCGGCAGCCGATTTCTTCCACACTTCGGGAAATCACGAGGCGGCGGCACACCATCTTCGTCTCAGCAGAGGCTTCGCCGAAGCGAAGAAACTACTGCTCCAGGAAGCGGAAACGCTCCTGGAACAGGGTCAGTACAAGAGGCTCCACGATCTTCTGGAAAGCTTTCCCCCCGATATCCGAACCAGGGAGCCGCTTCTGCTTTACTACCACACGATAACCACCAACCTCATTCGGCCATTCGTGTCGCGAAAAACACTCAACGATCTCCTCCAGATATTTCGCGAATCCCGGGACATCCGCAAGGAAGCAAAGATCCACTCCGTCCTGCTGGTGAACTACCTGTTCTACCAGGGGAATCGTGAAGCCGTAGGGGAAATTCTGACTGCAACCGAGAGTTTCCTTTCCCGGTACGGCTCGCAAATCGATCACGCTGTCCGCCTGACCCTGGACACATTGATTTCCTTCGCCCGCTGGTGGACAACCCCCGATATCGATGATGCCTTCGAGATCGCATTGCGGGCGGAGGAGACGGCGCACAGAATCCACAATGAGGAAGTCCTGGTTTTCGCCCATCTGATCCTGGCAAGGGTCTATATCGATCGGGGAGATTTTCACAGATCCACCGAGGTCTTGGAAGAGGCTGAGATGCTCATAGGAAAAAACTCGGCCCTTCGCCAATATGAACCGCTTCTTCGCTTCTATCTGGGCGACACCTATTTCTATCTTGGTGAACTGAGCATGGCTCTCGATCAGATCGAACAAGGCCTGCAGCACACCTTCCCTCAGTTTGCCTTCTGCCAGTACCTCAAGCTCAACCAGGTCCTCTATCTGTTGTACATTCCGGATCTGGAAAAAGCGGAGGCTGTTCTGGGAACGATCCGGGAGGAGAGCATGGGGGAAAATCTCTACCTCCGCTACTACTCGATCTATCTCCTGCACATGCTTCTGTCCTACCGAAAAAACAACCGGGAGCGTGCGGCTTTCTACTGCAAACGATTGATGGATTCGGAGAACGCGGATCTTCTGACAACGGACTACCCCTACAGCTATATCGCCCTGGCGGAGGTGCAATTTTTTCTCGAATGGAACGAGCTTGCTGAAAATACCCTGGTATCCCTGTTGAAAAAAATATCCGCTGACAAGTACCCCTATCCCACCGCAACCGCCCACGGACTGCTCGGTTGTATCTACGCGCACAAAGGAAAACCAAAGCTGAGTGAAAAGAATCTTCGGATCAGCGGCCAGATCATCGTTCGTCAGGGGTATAGAAATCTGGATATTTGCAATCCCGTTCTGCTTCTCAACATCGCCTCCCTTGTAGCGCAGTTCGGCCCCCCCGAAGCCAAAACATACGCCCGCTTGACGCATATGAGTGCATCCCAGATCATCGACGAGTCCATGGTGGGTTTGAACCTGTACACGCTGGGGGAGTTCCGTATCGTGGCGAACGGCAAAGAGCTCTCAGTGGATATCTTGTCGCGGCACAAGAAGGTCATGGATGTATTCAAGCTGCTGATCGTGCACCGGGGTAGCGGGCTGGCAAAGGAGGTCCTCTACGATCTGTTCTGGGAGGGATACCTGGAGAAGAGCGCCCGGAGTAATCTAAACACGATCCTCTACCGTTTGCGAAGAATCCTGGGGGAGGACAGTCAATACATCCTCACCGATTCGGACATAGTTCGATTGAACAACACTCTCTGTACCGTGGACGCCGATGATTTCTGCGAACTTGTACAGTTTGGCGACAACGAATTGCACAAGGGGAATCTGAACGCCGCCCTGAATGCCTATCTGAAAGCTAAAGGTATCTACAGAGGGAATTTTCTGGCCAAAGATCTGTACTTCGATGACATCCGGGATGCGCGGGAGGTATTGCGCGCGGAGTATCTTCAGCTCCTTTTGAAATTGGTAAAGACACAACTTGAAACCGGCAGGTATCACCAGGCTCTTGAGATAAGCAAAGAGCTGCTGGCGGAGGACAGACTCTGTGAACCCGGTTACAGACTGCTCATGATCTGCTGCAGCCTGGTGGGCAATCGCAGCGAAATCCCCCGCATCTACAACCGCCTGGAAGAGCGACTGCTGCGCAGTTTCAACATCGCACCGGATCCGCAGACATCGACGCTGAAGAATGCCCTGCTGGAGGGCAGCAGTCCAACTCCTGCGATGTGGCAGAAAGAAACGGTTGTGTAGGTCTTTTCACCTGCTCTTCCTGCCCGATGGAATCGACACGTAACGGTAATAGCTGCGCCGGAACACCCCGAACACCCGATCGATCTTTTCGGACAGCACCACGATACCCGGATAATCGTTGAAATACAGACGCATCCGGTAGCGGTTGGGATCCTCCTTTTTGAGACGAACCTCGATGTTCAGCCTGTTAAGCAACTCAACGATCACCGCTTTGATGCGCTGTTTCTCTTCGCGATGCAGCTCGGGGTTGGCTTCCTCCTCGGCTGCGATTCGTCTTCGAACCGTAAGATCGATGCCGATGAAGGCAGCCATAATGGCCAGCGGAACGAATAGGAAGATCAGATACACCGAAGTGGTGGGCATGGGCAGGATCCCCAGGCGAATGAACACGGACAGTGCCAGAGAGAGCAGGGCGATGGGAAACAGGGAACGTAAAGTAGTTGTGATCTTGATCAGTTTCGGCAGGCCGGGAATGGTTTCGGGGAAATAGGCGATCCGCCTGACATCATTTTTGATGCTGCCCCAGAGGCGGAACAACTCGAGACGCTCGAAGGACTGTTCCAAGCGCCCCGGATCAACTCTGCGAAAGGCCCGGATTCCGTCCAGTTGCTGGATCAGGAAGTGCAGATCCGCCTCCTGCTTCACTGCACTTGAGAATCGATCACGTCCCAATCATCAACCTCGTTGTACCATCTGACCTTCGTGCCGATCATGGCTCGGGATTTCCATTTCAGGCTCTTGGGCTGATCTGCCAAATACTCGAGAAGATCGGACACACGCTCGGCGATCACCTTCCGGTCCGCAGCTCCTATTACCTCATAGGAATCCAGAGACAGGCGGATCTTCTCCAGGTTCTTCGTTGCGGTGTGGTAGAAACCCCAATCCTTGCACAGAACTTCAGCGATCCTGACCTGATTGATCCGGTTTACATCATCTTCCCCCAACTCATGGGTCAGGAGGAGGATGATGGCATCCTTGACATCCTTCTCGTTCATCCGCACCATCTGCAGCTTCTGCAGCAGCAACTCGGCCAACGGGAAGGTTGGGGAATCCTTCTCCAGGCGGTTTTTGAAGGATATCGGATGATTGAAATTCATCTGATCGAAGAACACCTCGGCCATGGGAATCTTCTGCCCGTAGTAGATCTGCCGGGTTTTGCCGTAGTGGTAGAGCAGCTTCTGGTTGATGAGAAAGCCCCGTTTTTCGAAGAACTTGATCATTTTGACCCGATGCTTCCCGTAGGCCACGTAATCGATGTCGGTGAAAACCTTTTTTCCCAGTCTACCCAGCTTCTCCCAAAGCTCCCGTTGCTCCTGACTGTGCAGGAAAATTGCCAACCCACCCATGACTCTCAAGATCAATCCCTGCTCGGTAGCGGCCTGTACGCACTCCTTGGCTTCTTCGACGAACACCTCGGGAGCCGGCCATTGGTCTTCGGGGATTTCCGACGGCAGCCTGAATCGATCCACCTCTGTTCTCTCCTCCTCCAGTTTCAACCAGATACGAACATATAGTCCTTGATCTTATTCTTTTTCAGGATCACGATCACCCCCCGCAGGATCCCTTCCGAATACTCGCTGCCCGGATTGATACAGAGGGTTGTTCCGATTTTCTGAATTCCTCGGGACTCGTGTATATGGCCGTGCAAACCCAGCATCGGCTGATACTTTTTAATGGCTTCGAGCACGGCCTTGCTTCCCGCAGGTATCGACTCGTCCGTGGAGGGAACCAGCTTGTCCGACAGCTTCGGAGCCTGGTCGATCTGAGTATCGTATGGCGGAACATGCAGGTTGAAGATCGCCGTCTCCATGTTTTCGATCTGTCCCGCCAGTTCGTCGATCTTGGCCTCCAGAGTCTCTTCTGGATACTCCCTTTCGGTATCCCACGGTGTGGGATTGGACCAGGAGAGGGTGATCATCTCGTAGTCCTTGACCATCAGCTTTTTTAGATCCGCATTCACGATCGTGGTCGATCTGTCGATTACCGGATCCACCTCCATCAGGTCATCATTACCCGCAGCCATGAACACGTCTATGCCGCTGCCTTTGAGGCGCTCGTCCGCAAGGTCGATCCAGCTCTCGAAACGTTCAACCACCAGTTTCCGAAACAGCTCGTCGATTTTCCCGGCGGACAGGGAAATCTTAGCTGCCCGCTCATCGATCCGCCCTTCGATGGTTTTCCCTTCGGCCTTAAGCTCCTCCATCTCTCCCGGGTCGGTAATGAAGTAGTAATTACCCGATGAGGCTATGACCTTTTTCAGCTCCTCCAACTCCTTCTCGGTGGTGGCTGTTCGATTCTCGCCAAGGTAGGTGCAGATGTATTTCCCATCAAGCTGTTTCACGATCGGGTTGATCATCTTTCCGCTCAGGTCCCCCATCAAGATGCCTACATCGACTTCATAGATCTTGAGGGCGTTGAGAAACTTTCGAAAACATACTTCCGAACCATGGAGGTCGGCTACGTAGAAAATCTTTGCCATGTTCTTTCTATATCCTTACATAGAGAATAGGAGCCGCCCTGTCTGACAAGACGGTGACGGCTCCTCAACGATTGTCTCAAACCGCGGAAGACGTTACGCTACCTTTACTCCGGCGGAATCTCCTTGAAGGCCATGGTGATGTCGATGCCTTCCTTCTTGCGGACGCCCTTCCAGATGTAGTACCAGGCCAATCCCAGGATCCACACACCTATGTAGATCAACGTCCAGTAGGTGTGCATGAATGCAAAGGCCTCATTGATGTAGTAGGAGATCACAAGGAGGACAACCAGACCGAGGCCCAGAAAACCGGAAACGGTGGCCACGGGAATACCGAGGAACCTCCAATTCTTGTAGGGCGAGGCATCCCAGATGTGTTTGGCCTTCTTCACGTACGGGAAGATCAGGCAGGATACCGCCGTGAATCCGAATACGGATACGAGCTGCAGCACCTCCACCGAAATCGATCCGAGGACCTCCGGATTGAAGGAGTACTGGGTCAGGGCGATCTGGGAAGCCACCAGCATCACCAGCAGGAGTTTCACTGGCTGATTGAACCGTGGAGAAATATCGGTGAACCAGCGCGGTCCCAATCTGTCCAGGCCCCAGGCGAATGCCGCCCGGCTCCAGGCGATGTAGGAGAACACGACCCACAGCCAGTCGGCCACGATGAAGGAGCCGGCCATTATGAACCCCAGGATTTTGTTGAACCGGACCAGCATGGAGGCGATGTTGATGTAGGTAGCATTAAAGGGGAAGTTGTACCCGGCCAGACCTTCTTCCGTGATCCAGGCAACGGCGTGAATGCCGTCCCAGCCGAGCATGCGCTGGTAAGCCAGGCCGACCCAGAGCAGGAAGGCGATACAGACCACGGCGTTGAGCACCTGAGCGCGGAAGATGTTCTTTCGCGGACTCTTCACCTCCCCGCCGATGAAGGTAATGATGTACCCGTATACCGCTATCCAGCTGATGGGCAGCATCAGCCCGAGGGTTGATCCCCAGTTCCAGCTCTCCGGTATCCCTCCCATCTCCTCGGAAACGGCACCGACGGTGGCGTTCCAGTCCAGGGAGTTGAACTCGGCAGCGTAGCTATTCCACACGGATACGAACTTGTCGTGGGAGGTGGCGATGATGATGATTCCGGCAATTGCCGCCCCGACCAGGGACCAGGTCACGAAGACCTTCTGGATCTTGAAGTAGCCCTTCATCCCGACCAGGGTCACCAGAAACGCCGAAACATTGACGATGGAGGAAACCAGGTACAGACCCCACCCCTGGGTCAGACCGGATACCACCTCCGGATTCACTCCCAGACATCCCATCATGATCGGTATTCCAACTTCCCCGATCCAGGGGGCCAGTACCCAGATCCAGGCCAGCATGACCATTCCGGCGTTACAGAAGCTCACCCCCAATCCGATCACCGGGTGGATGATGCGGGAATTGTATACATAACTTCCGCCGCTCCTGGGCATGGAACCGCCGAGGATCCCCCAGATAAAAGCAAAGCCGAAAACCACCAGAACCAACGTAATGACACAGGCTATGGTCAGGTTGGCTCCGGGCAGCCAGGCGAATCCGGACAAGGTCAGCCAGATGGAAACCGGGATGGCGTTGTTCATGATACCGAAGTAGGTGGTATCGAGCAGCCCCGCCTCCCGGGTCAGACCGCTTGCCTTTCGGGCAAACACTTCTACTTTGTCAGACATAAATACCCTCCTCAGTCGCTTTCAGTCGACACGTACGTGCCGAATACACACGAACTCGTCGATCTCTCCGGTTATCCCATAGGCACCTCCTCGTGCAGTGTTATCAATTTTTATTCGTTTATTCTATATTTTTGCTATTCTGTCTGCAACAATCCGCTCCACGAGGGCCTATCCTACGACCTCCTTCACCGCTTTCTCAAATGCGTTTAGAACCAGCGCCGCATCCGCGTCGCTGTGGGAGGCGGAGATGAACCAAGGCTCCCGGGAGTCCTTGTCCGGCATGACGCCCTTGTCGAATAGGTTGAGAATAACCTCCTCGTAGGTATCATGATCGGAGGCAGCCCAATCCCTGTACCCCCGGATCTCCTCTTTCTCTGTGAACACCACACCGAACATCGAGGGGGGACCCTGCACAATAGCCGGGATGCCTGAACGTTTGAGGATTTCCTCGATTCCCCTCATGAGTATTTTCCCGTGCGCGTCCACATGCTCCAAAGCCCCCCCGGCTATTTCATCCAGGGTCGCGCAGGCTGCGGCCGTGGCCACGGCGTTTCCCGCATAGGTTCCTCCGTGAGGGATCATCATCGGTCCGATATCCCCCATGATTTCCTTGCGCCCCCCGATAGCACCCAGGGGAAAGCCGTTGGCCATGGCTTTGGCGTAGGTCACCAGATCGGACTTGACTTTGAAGTACTCCTGAGCACCTCCCTTGGCGATGCGAAATCCCGTCTTGACCTCGTCCATGATCATGACAATGCCGTATTCGTCGCATAGCTTGCGAATCGTGTTCAAGAATCCTTTACGCGGCATGATCGAGGCGGTATTGCCCATGAGGGGCTCTACGATGATGCAGGCGATGTCTCCCCAGTGCTCGCGTACCTTCCTCTGCAGAAGCTCTTCGTCGTTGAAGGGTACAATATAGACCAACTCACCGATCAGGTGGGGGATCCCCGAACCGTGAGCCACCCGGATCGGTGCCTTGCGGTACCCCGCTCCGGGAATCGGTGGATAGCAGTTCCACAAGGTATAGTCGTGGAAGCCGTGGTAGTGGCCTTCGAACTTCAAAACCTTATCCCGTCCGGTGTATGCCCGGGCGATCCGGATCGCGTGCATCGTGGCTTCGGTACCCGAGTTGGCATAGCGCACCAGATCAACGCCGGTTAGTTTGGTGATTTTCTCGGCCGCTTCGATCTCATACTCCGTGGTCATGGCGAAGGTATTGCCGATCTCCAGAGCTTCCCGTACGCGCTCGGTGACTGCCTTGTGGGCATGTCCCAACACGACCGGGCCGAAGCCCAGACGATAGTCGATGTAGCGCTTGTCATCCTGATCCCAGATGTAGGCTCCTTCGGCTCTCTTGAGAACGAGGGTCTTGTCATCCCCCCAATAGCGAAAATTAGAAGTCACCCCCCGCGGCATGACTTTCCGAGCCCTTTCGAACATCTTCCGGCTTTCTTTTCCGCTTTTCATCGCTGTTCACTCCCGACAACAGTCAGCATGGAAATGTATTTGACCAATTTTTTATCACTGCAGAGTCATATGGCGCTGACGTGGGGATGATTTGGTGCTGTTACCTGAAAGTAGCACCGACGGGGTTGACGATCCGCTCTACCGGGCCAGGTGTCAGGGGGAGCATTGAAGCCTGTTAGATATGTCTAAAACGTGCCCGGATCACGAGGTAGCAGCCTCCCAGCAGGCTCACACCGCCCAGCAGCTGGATCCAGGTCAACCGCTCCCGAAACAGAAAGAAGGAGGCCACCCCGACCAGCAGAGGAATGAGGAGCGCCAGGCTGGAGGAAAGGGCCAGGCCGAGGATCCCCACCGAACGATAGTACAGGGAGTGTCCGATGCCCAATCCGATCAAGCCGGAAAGAACCAGAAAAGCCCAAATCCCGGCAGGCGCGCCGGGAACCGGCAAACCCCGGTAGAAGACGACATAGGTCAGAAAGAAAAGCACGGTTACGATGGTAAATACGGAGGACAGGGCGAAGGAAGTGGAGACGCCGCCGAGCCACTTGCGGATCAGCGCACCCAGGAGCGCCCAGAACAGCGCCGATGCCAGAACCACGACAATCCCAAGGCTGAACTGAACGGTTCCGAAGTTGCTGCTTCCCACGATCGTCATGGCCACCCCGACAAGCGCTGCAACCACACCTACCAGAAACAGCAAGCTGCCCAGAGTCGAACGCTCGTCTGGAAACATCAGGGCGGCGAGAAATACGGAGAAGAGGATCAGCGACTGGTTGACCAGCGTAGCCAGCCCCGGATAAAGGAGGTAAAGAGAGACGGTGAAGGTCAACTGAAATCCGTAGTTGGCCAGAGCGATGAGCAGGATTTTCGGCCACAGGGAGAGAAGACGGGGCATCTCGGTCCTGAGCCTGTTCGCTCCGACCGTAACCACGGTGAAGCCCCAGAGCACGATCAGTGCGCATAGATATCGAAACAGAGCCTGGAAAAGCGCCGAGTAGTAGTTGCTGACGAATCGGATGGCCAGAGGGACGAATGACCAGCAGAGCACGGCTCCGAGGTTCATCAGCAGGGCTTTTGTCTTTGCCGGCATAGATCAATCTTTGCTTCTTGGTCCTGGGATTATAACGGTTCCGACTCGCCGTTCCTACCCGTCGTTCCGGCGGCCCGCTGCTGCCGGTACTCCGGCATCCGGCGATCCGCTTACGTGCTCCCCCCCTTCCTCAAAAAATGGGACGATCCAGCAACCCCTGGAGCAAGCTTGTTTAGGATCCCGCAGGCTGGTATCATGGTTCGAATGGCTCGACCCAACAAACCTGAGAATCTCAGTCGATTGCGCCTCGGATGGGAAGAGGTGGAAGCCGAGGAGGTTCGTTTGCTTCGGCTGATGACGGTTGAGGAAAGTCTCCGCGATTTGCTTTCACTGCAACGCGCCTTCGAACCTCAGCTGCAGCGTACCGAAGCACTCTTTCGGAGCGAACGCCTCGCTTACCTGGAAGATCTGCAGAAGCGGCTTAATACTCTGGAAGATTGGAAGAAGAGGCGGCGTGGAAGCCCTGTTTGAATCAATCGTCACCCTCCAGGAGCTTCTAAGAAGTAAGGACCTCCGTTCTGCGGTCATCGGCGGTATAGCTGTAGGTGTGTGGGGTGAGCCTAGAGTCACCCGCGATGTAGATCTAAAGGTCCTCCTGGGGCGTGATGATTCATCGCGGCTGTTGGACGTCATCAAGTCGGATTACACGGCTCTGCAGCCCGATCCGCTGCTGGCTCTCACGCGCACAGGGATTCTTTTCGTCAGAGATCAAATGGGAACCCGCATCGATCTACTCCTGTCGGACACGGTGTTTGACCGGGAGGTCGTGGAGCGCGCCGTTTCTGTCGAGGTGGAACCAGGATCCGCGGTGATCGTCTGCCGCCCGGAAGATCTTGTTATATACAAACTCATCTCCACCCGCCTGAGGGATCACGAGGATGCAGCCGGCGTGATCCGCCGACAAGAAAGCAAGTTGGACGATTGCTATATCCTGGACTGGCTGAAGCAGTTCGAACAGGCGCTGGATGATTCGACCCTGATCGAAGAATTTGAAAGACTGCGACATCCGCGCTGATTAGCCACCGTCACTCCGAGCGTTGGGGCCGGATTCCGCAGCCGCTGCGGAAATTCGCCCTCAGCGGTGCCTTCGCCGCGGCAGGAGGCGGCTTTCAAGCTTGCGGACGTCCTCTTCCGTGTCGATTCGGAAAAAGGACACCCCTACCTGTTCCGCGGTGCGTTGATCGTAGATCGTGTCGCCGACAAAGAGAATGGGTCCGAAGCCCCGGTCCATCAAGCTGATTAAAAAAGCTTCCTTGTCCCCGCCTTTTGCTTCCAGGAAGTAGCCGGACAACCCCCGCTCCTCGAGCTCATGGAGAAACTCCTCCTCCAGGATCCCCGAAGCGGCAAAAAGCGAGTAGCCGGCCTCTTGCAGACCCCGGAGAAGCCTCCGGACCGAAGGGAATTCAGCCACGGAGGGAATGGTCTTACGATTTAGAGCCGAATACAGGCGACTCCAGTTTTCCCGCTGCTCCTCTGAGGCGCCCATTCCCAGAATGCGCAGGGTGTCATCGAGCTGAACGAAACGGTTGGCCCCCATATTGCGAAGACAGGACTCGTCGATATCTCTGCTCCTCTCTACGGGCGGGGAAAATATCCCCATGATTGCATCTCTGTAATTCCGTACTTTGACCTGCTTGGAGTCGATGAGGGTACCATCGTAGTCGAAGACAACGGCGTAGTTGCGGTTTGACGGTTGACTGTCTTGCTCAGGCATACCGAATATCGTATTCCCTGAACCGCTCGGGCACGACCACCTCACCCTTGAAACTCACCTGCGCTTCTTTCCGCAGTTCCTCCGGCGGGGGGCCTGAGAAGTAGTCGAAGTGACAGATAAACAGTCTGCCGACTCCCGATTGGGCTGCGGCCCGCCC
>Ga0180437_10004078_pt1 | contig 21120 bp, 4 predicted proteins | sample SS_ome_4_FD_132410 | JGI IMG/M metagenome (GOLD analysis project Ga0180437, IMG submission 132410) | Hypersaline lake sediment archaeal communities from the Salton Sea, California, USA - SS_3_D_1 metaG | ecosystem: Environmental > Aquatic > Non-marine Saline and Alkaline > Hypersaline > Sediment...
CGGTCCCATCGGCCGTTCTACAGGCGATCTCGGCCCGGCCGTCCCCGTCCAGGTCGTACACGATGAACGGTGTATAGTGCGCGCCCTCGCGAACGTTCGGGCCGAGGTCTATCCGCCAGAGCAACTTGCCATCGAGCCTGTACGCCTCCAACTTCGTCTGCCCCGTCGCGCCGCTGTGCGAGTTGTCGCGAGGGCGCATCTCCTGCTTCAGGACAATCTCGTACTCGCCATCACCGTCAAGGTCGCCCGCGGAGGCGTCATTGGGCGTGCAACCGGCGGGCGTCTTGAGGGGGAGGGCAATGTACGGCCTGGCCGACGCGGCGCCTTTCAGCGTGAACGGCACGGACGCGGCCTGCTCCCGCCCGTCGAGGATGGGCCTCACAAACCAGGCATTGGGCTGGCTCAGGTCCGCCCTTGCGTCCACGAAGTTCGTGGACGAGGTGATCGGGGCCTCGTTCAATCTGACCGGCCTGCCACCACCGGCAGCGCGATACACGTTGAAAGCGATGCCGTCCGGATCGGTCCCCAGAAGCCTCCACCCGACGTATGCTCCCCCGTCTGCTCGATTGATCGCGACGAGGCCGCGGCCCAGCCTCTCCATCTGGCGCTGGGCACGCGTTTCGGCCAGGGACAGGCAGACCATTGCGATTGCGACAGCCACGGCGCTCGATCTTACCACTGGGCTCACCGCTCCAACCTGGCACGCGCGTGGTCTGACGGCTGCCTTCCTGAACGTCTGCTCACTCAGGGATGGCGAGGCACGAACGACATGCCCTGGATCGCCTCTTTCCCCGCAACCGTTGCGGGGCTTCTCCGTTGATTGTACCCCACGCGCCGGCCCACGCGGAATCAGATTCCCTGTCAGTGAACATTGACGCCTCGGGCGGTTCGGGGTAGACACGTGAATGGGCGCTGCGCTTCTGCTTTGCCCCGCGTCCCGCGCCACGGTTTCACCTCGCTCTCTACGAAGGGCCTGGAACAAGATGAGGACGAACGCGTGACGGCAACCGGGCCCATCGGCGTGATCGGCATTCACAGCGAGAGAGGACACGCCATGGCAAGGTCGATCCGCGGTTCACTGACATACCTGGCCTTGCTGACCGCCGTCTTGCGGCCGGGCCGCGCCCAAGCCGCCGAGCCGAAGCCTCCCGTCAGCTTCACGCAGCAGCGCGGCAGGGCGATGATCGCGATCGACGGCAGGCCCGCTGCGACCTACGTGTACGAGGACAAGAAGATCCTCCGTCCGTACTTCGCTCACGTCAGGACGCTGGACGGCATTCAGGTGACCCGCAATCACCCACCGGTTGCGGGGAAAGACCCGAAAGACCACGCGACGATGCACCCGGGCATCTGGCTGGCCTTCGGGGACCTGGGCGGGGCGGACTTCTGGCGGAACAAGGCCCGCGTGGAGCACGAGCGGTTCGCGGCGAGGCCGACCGGCGGCGCCGGGACCGGCAGCTTCACCGTCGTCAACCGATACGTCTCGAACGGCAAGCTGATCTGCCGGGAGACCTGCACGCACAAGGTCGTCGTCGTCCCAAACGGCTGGCTGCTCATCTACGATTCCACCTTCCGATCCGACGAGGGCGACTTCTCCTTCGGGGATCAGGAGGAGATGGGCCTCGGCGTGCGCGTCACGACGCCCATCACCGAGAAGAACGGCGGCGTGATCCTCAACAGCGACGGCCGAAAGACCGCCCGAGGCACGTGGGGCCGGCCCGCCGACTGGTGCGACTACTCCGGCATCGTCGGGCCGCGCCGCATCGGCATGACCGTCATGGGCGCGCCGGACAACTTCCGCCGGAGCTGGTTCCACAGCCGCGACTACGGCCTCGTCGTTGCCAATCCGTTCGGGCGCAAAGCCATGCGCAAAGGCGAGAAGAGCGAGATCGCCGTGAGCAAAGGCCGCCGCTTCCGCATCCGCTTCGGCGTGTTCGTACACGGTTCGGATCGCCGGACGGCTGTGGACCTGAAGGCCGCTTACGCCGCGTTCGTCAAGGCGCTTGACACCGGCCGGCGCGGCAAGTGACAGTGGGGGGGAACCACGAAGCTCCCGGAACAGCGGAAAGGGACACGCCATGGCAATTATTGATCGGAGGTCTTTCCTGAAGGGCTCGCTGGCGAGCGCTGCGGCCGCTTCCACGGTGCTCGGACCCACCCGAGACGTGCGCGGCGCCAACGAGAAGATCGTCGTGGGCCTGATCGGCTGCGGGGGCCGAGGCGTCGGTGTCGCCTCGCAGATGGGCGGGGTTCGTTTCGTCTGCGACCCGGACCGCCATCGCCTGGCCGCCGCGGCGAAGAAGCTGTCCGTTCCGCCCGCCGGCGCGTTCACCGATCCGCGCCGCATCCTGGACAACAAGTCCGTCGACGCCGTGATCATCGCCACGCCGGACCACTGGCACGCGCCGGCGGCCATCCTCGCCTGCCAGGCCGGCAAGCACGTCTACGTCGAGAAGCCTTGCAGCCACAACCACCGCGAGAGCGAGATCCTGCTCGAGACCGCCCGCAGAACCGAGCGAGTGGTGCAGCACGGCACGCAGAGCCGCAGCAACCAGTTGATCGCCGGCGCGATCCAGATGCTGCGCGAGGGCGTCATCGGCGACGTGTTGATGGCCAAGGCGTGGAACATCCAGCGCCGAGGCAACATCGGCCGCGCCAAGCCGACCCAGGCCCCTAAGCACGTCGACTACGATATGTGGGTCGGCCCGGCCGAGTTCATGCCCTACCAGAGCAACCGGCTGCACTACAAATGGCACTGGTGGTACAACTTCGGCACGGGCGACATGGGCAACGACGGCTCTCACGAGATCGACATCGCCCGATGGGGCCTGGGCGTCCAGACGCCCCCCACGACCGTCGCCGGGCTGGGCGCCAAGCTCTTCCACGACGACGACCAGCAGTTTCCCGACACCCAGACGGTGGTCTTCGACTATCCGGGCGACGGGAAGGTGGGCGGCCGGCGGCAGTTGATCTTCGAGATGCGGATCTGGTCGCCGACCCAACCGTACGGCATGGACAACGGGGGGGCGTTCTACGGCACGAAGGGGACGATGGTCCTGACCAAGCGGGGGAAGGTCCTGATCTTCGGCCGGAAGAACAAGCCCATCGAGGCCGAACCCAAGAAGCCTCCACAACTGCTCGGCCACCAGGAGGACTTCCTCGACGCCATCAGGACCGGCCGCCGACCCAACGCGGACATCGAGATCGCCCATCGCTCCGTGGCGCTGGTTCACCTGGGCAACATCGCCTGCCGCCTCGGGCGCTCACTGAACGTCGATCCCAAGACGCACCGGATCGTCGGCGATGAGCAGGCCGATCGCCTCCTGTCGCGCACCTACCGCAAGGGCGGACACTGGGCCGTCCCCAAGGGAGTCTGACATCGGAAGGCCCGCAACATCCAGGATTGCGACAGCCCGCCTGTGCGCACATGATGCTTGGGATGGGCCCCGATTCGCCACGCATCAGCCGGCGGGACGTCCCGCCGCGCAAGACGATGCTGCGAGCTGCTCCCCGGCACGAGCCGGGCCGTCACCGCTATCGCCAGGGAAGCGGGCTGCCAGACCAAGTTGTACCTGTGAAGCGGCGCTTCCCCACTTGTGTCAATCAGCTCGACCGTATGGTCTTCTCCGGTCAAGTAAAGCCGCCAACCGCTGGAGTAGCCTCCCCACGGTTGTCCGACCCATACGCTTAATGTGTACGTTCTGCCATCAACAAAGGTCTCGTCCGGAATCTGGTGGATACAGTCTTCGCACGAGTACACTTTGTTGTTGCCACTGTGGGCATGCAAATCCTCGGGCCAGCCGTGCCCACCACAATAACCGTAGTCAATCCAGGAGACCGTGGACGAAAGCGTGAAGGACATCCTTGATGGCTTTGGAACACCTGCATCACCGCCGCCGGCGGGGCAGATCCCGGCGCCGGCGGCAGGCGCGGCCGCGAGCGTTCACGGGCCCCGACCGAGGGGCACACGGTGTGCCTTTGACCGGCAGTCGGCCGCCGCCGTGTTGTGCGGGCCGAGCCTGCTCGATAACTGTTGTCGCGATTATCCAAGGGATTGTCGCAATAGCGCGAGAGTTTTCGTTTTGCGATCCACCGAGGGGGGCGTATAATGCGTCCTTACGGGGGAGTCGTGATGAGCGCTTCCCGGAGGGAAAGTGAGACGTCGTTCCGCCGCAGGCGGAGCGGCGTAGGAGTCTGGAGACAGGTTGTTTTCGTTGTGTGAGAACAGGACGAGCCCGTCCGTTCGCCGTTTCTGCTCATACCGAACGAACCATGGGCGACGGCAGCAAGGGCATGGGCGCTGCTCCCTTGAGCCCGACGGCCCCGGGAGACCGATATCACCGCCGCCGTCGGGGCAGAGCCCGGTGGGGGCTGCTTTGTTACCGGCCCTGGCGGCCCGCCGTCCGGCCGGTGCTGACCTGCTTGTTGGCGGAAGCGCTTCCGCCGTGTCGCAGACATCGACCATCGCATCGGGCCATCGAACTGTTGACGGGCAATGCCGGCGCATTCGACAGGAGACGATCGTGACTGTAAGAGACCAAATCAATGCCGTACCGCCTCTGGCCGCGGTAGCGGCACTGACGCTCGCCCTTCTTGCCGTGGGCGACCCGGCCCACGCGGCGACCATGAGCGCGAGCCTCACTGCGCCCGTAATCGACGCTGTGGATATCGCGAGCTATGGACCACAGACTCGCCTGGACAAGTGGTGGGCGGAGGACAACACCGGGGCCGGCTCGGCGAAGGGGCAGACGTTCACTACCGGCAGCGACGATGTGCTGCTGAACGCGATTACCTATCAGATCGCGTCGACCCAGAAGGCAGAGCCTGAGAAAGTCTACGTCATCCGCGTCGGCGCGGTCTCGGGAACGACATTCAGCGAGATCTACTCCGAGACGGCCACGCAGACCTTCACCTGGAATTCAAGCGAGTACATGACCTGGACGCTGGATTCGCCCGTCGCTCTGTCCGCCCACTCGGTCTACGGAATCGATATAGGCATGATCAGTTCGACCACGGGCTGGCGGACCGGAATCCCCTATCTTCAGTACGGTGAGAACGACTACGCGGGCGGCGATCGCTACACCACGGGTCAGTTCGGCGTGGGCACCGACGTTTTGGTCCTGGATACCGGCCATAGAGACAGGATCTTCCATCTCGATCTAACGGAAACCTACGACACACTGACGTGGGATGGATTGGGCGATGGCAACTGGGGAACGGCGCACTGGCTGGATAAGGACGGCAATGGGGTCGGTTGGTTTCCCGACGTCGCGGACCCGGCGAATGCGGAGATCAACGCCAACACGGTGACCGTGGCCGAGAACCGTCAGGTCGTAGGCTTGACCGTCGGCGGCAGCGGCGGCGTCGCGGTCGCCGACAGCAAGGCGCTGACCGTGCTGAGGACCGCGAACTTCGCCGAGGGAACGTCGCTGGGCCTGGGCGCCGGCGCCGGCTTCAGCGCGGGGAGAGGTTCGATCGCTTCCGTCGCGTTGGCCGGCAACGCGACGGTGACCGTCGGCGAGGGCGTATTGGACGTCGCCTCCCTGACCAGCGCCGGCGGGACGTTGACCAAGCTGGGCGCCGGCACGCTGTGGGCCCGGGCCGTCACCGCCGATCCCGCTGCCGCGTTTCAGGTCGGCGAGGGCACGTTCGACGTCGGCGGGGCCAGGCCGCTGGGCGACTCCACGACGCTGGTCCTTTCGGGCGGCACGTTTCGAGTGACGGGTGGGGAAACCACTCTGCCCGGATTGACGGTCGGGACGCTGGTCGGCAACATCAACACGGGCGATGAGAATCCGGGCAACCTGGGCGTCGATCCGCTCGGGCCGACGATCGCCAACGGCCATGTCGGCAGCGGAAACACGACCTGGGTCTTCACCGGCATGGTTCAGGACATCAACGGCGACGGGGTCCTCTCGTTCTACGAGAACATCGATGACAAGACCCGCTTGACCGTCGAGGGAACCGCCGACGTGCTCAACAACGATTCGTGGAACACGCCCACCGGCGGCACGGTGGCCGTGACGCCCGGCGCCTGGGTCCCGTTCGAGCTGCGTTTCAGCAACGGCAGCGGCCCCGGGGGCGCCGAGAGCGATCCCGGTTTCGGGTTCGGCTGGAGCGACGTGGACACGTCGGCCGACCCCGCCAACAAGGACCTTTATTCCTTTGCGTTCAATGACCCCGGCGTGACGGAGCTGTTCCGCACGTTGGCCCCCGGTCCGATCGACATGACCGGCGTGGCCCTGACGGTGACCTCCGATTCGACGATCGACGTGGTGACCGAGGCTTCGGCCGCTTTTGCCGCCCCGACGGTGGAGGCGGGCATTCTCACGACCACCAGCCCCACGAACGCACCGGTCACTTTCCAGGGCGTGAACATCGATCCGGCCGCCACCCGCGTGGGCTTCAATCCGCAGACGCCCACCACCTACGGGACGATTGCCAACAACTCGACGCAGACGAAGCTGACGATTGTCAAGGCGGGGCCGAGCACCTGGTCCCTCGACGCCGCACCGGCCGGTGCGACCGGCACGGGCAACGTGACCTGGGAGGTCCAGGACGGCACGCTCGAGGTCGCCGGTTCGGAGCCGTTGGGCGACCGGCCGGTCGTGATGGCCGGCGGGACGCTGAGGATCGTCTCCCCGATCGTCGTTCCGATCGACAACGCCGGCTTCGAGGATCCTGTGCTGGCGGATGACGATTGGAACTGGTCGATGGACGACCAGGGCTGGGGCTACTACGACAACGACGGATACCAGGGCTCGTGGAATGCCGTGACGGACAACTACCCGGCCGAGGCGCCCGAGGGCGAGAACGTCGGGTGGACGAACCCCGGCGGCGTGGGAGTCCCGGGCGGCTTTGCGCAGGTCCTGACCGACGCAGACGCGACGCTGAAGGCGGGCATGACATACACGCTGACCGTCGAGGTGGGCAATGCCCTTGGATATGACTGGGCCGGCTACACGGTGCAGTTGCTCGCCGGCGGGACCCCGCACACGCCCGGGACGGGAGGAGGTTACACCGGGCCGGTCACCGGCGGGACCCTCCTGGCCGAAGACAGCAACAGCTTGACTGTGGCGGCAGGCACGTTCGAGACATCGACCGTCACGTATGTCTACGATCCGGCGGACTCGGGCTTGCTGGGTCAGCCCCTGCAAGTCCGGCTGCTCGCCCTCGGCGTGACCGGTGAGGAGGAGATTGATTTTGACGACGTCCGCCTCACGGAGGTCGTTACGGGCACGAGCCCCGGGCCGATGGACCTGGACGGCATCGACGTGACCGTCACGGGAGATTCCACCCTCGAGGTCGTCGATCAATACGAAGCCGCTCTCAAGAGCCTGACCCTCCACGACGGGACCACGCTCACGACCGCGGGAGCGCCGACCAGCTTCACCGGCACGACGATCGTCGGCGCGAACGTCGGCATCACGGCCAGGACGGACACGACGCTGACGCGCGTCGTCGGCCTGGATGCCGGCGTCCACGACGCGACGATCGCCGTGAAAGGCCCCGCTCGCGTGATCCTGGACAAGCCGGCCGTCGGGCTCGACTCGGGCGACACGTTCAGCCTGCAAGCCGGCGGCACACTGGGCCTGCTGCTGCAAGACGCCGGCAGCCCGGCGGGCGGGGCCGCGTTCGAGTTCGCCGGAGGCAGTGTGCTGCTGTCCAGCGCCGCCGGAGACGTGGATCCGGCCAATCGCACGTGGGACGCCCCGATGACCGTAAGCGGTCCCGGGAAGATCGCGGCCGGGCAGTTGCCCGGGGGTGTGGCTGCGGCCACGATGACCATCGGCGGCGCCAACGCATTGACGCTGAGCGGCCTGGCCACGTTGTCCTTGGAAGCCCGGGCAGGCCACACGCTCGACATCGCGGGCGACATCGTCGGCGATGGCGGCATCGAGGCTGCCGGCGGGACGGTGAACGTCAGTTCCGGCGCGGCCACTTATACGGGCAGCACGGTCGTCAGCGGGGGCGAGGTGAACCTGAATACCCCCGCACTCAATACGGCCAGTGTTGAGGTGACCGGCGGCGTGTTGAACCTGAACGCCGACCTGACCACCAACGGCGGCGCGGCGGCCGGCAGCGTCGACTACACGTTCTACGACGGAGAATCAGCCGTAGCCAACCTGTCGGGCATCGACAACGGCATCGACGACGACGCCACCAACGGCGGGTTCTTCGACTTGGATCCGACCAGTTCGGTCCATTCGACCGAGACCATGAACCGCCCCTACGGCGGCAAGGGCGATCTATACGGAGATATGTGGTCGGGCGTGTTCATCGCACCCGAGAGCGGTGAGTATACCTTCCGGGTCCACGGCGACGACAATGAGGTCCTCTTCATCGACCTGGATCGGGACGGGGATTTCGAGGTCTCCAATAACGAGAAGATCACGGACAACATCACCAATCACTGGAACACGCCGACAACCGGGTCCGCCACTCTGGTGGCCGGCCGGGTCTACGGCTTTGCGCTCGCCCATACGGAAGCTACTGGTGGCGACTGGGTCGAGTTCCAGATGCAGATGCCCGGCGAGAACTCTTTGGGTTGGGTCGATTTCGGCGACGGCAAGTGGGGCAGCGCTGTTTCCTCACGAACCACGGTTGACGCGGGTGTGTTGAACGTCGCCGACGGCGTGACATTGACCACCGGGGAGGTGATCGTCTCCGGCGGCGGGGCGCTGGACGTCAAGCCAACCGGAACACTGGCGACCACCAAGGTGACGATGGACAGTGGTGCGTTGACCGTCCCGCACGGTCTGAACCTCACGGAGCTGGACTACTCCGGCGGGGTGCTGAATCTCGGCGGCGATCTGGCCGTCTCCGAGCGCCTCACCGCGGGCGGTCCGCTGGATCTGACCGGCAAGACGCTGACGACCACGGCGGGCGTGACGAAGGTGGACGTCCTTGCCGGTGGGGCGTTGACGGTGTCCGATCCGATCGGAGGCAGTGACCTGACGGTGGCCGGCTCGCTGTTGGCCCCCGCGGTCGCCTTTGACTCCGTGGCCGTCCCCGGGGGCTCCCTGAGCACGGCCGGGGGCCAGATCGCAACGTCGCTCGACGTCTCCGGCACGGGCTCGGCCGAGGTGGGCGGAGTCGCCGTCGCCGAGGTGAAGGTCGATGCGGCCGGATCGGTCACGGCCGCTACCGCGATGACCGTCAGCGACAAGATCGTCATGGGCGGCAGCAAGACCATCGGCGTCAGCGCCGGCCACACGTTCGGCGCGGCCGGGACGTTCAGTGACAGTGACGACGACTCACGCACGCTGACGCTCGATAGCGAGGGCAGCGCGGTGACCATCGGCATCCCCGCCGGCGGAACGGCCGGCCTCAGCTACATCCCCATCACGAACGACGCGGATTCGGAAATCGACTCGGCGAAGACCTACACGCACGCGATCGATTTCGGTTCTCGCGCGCCGGCCACGGTCAACGGCGTGGCATTTGTACAGGATTTCGGGACGGCCAGTGGCGCGATCACCAACGAAGGGTCCACCAGCATTCCGAGTCCGCATGGCGGCAACACAGCGCACAATGTCACCGGCGACGTCGTCGAGCTGTTCTATGACATGAACTACAACAACGCGACGGCCGAGGTCGTGTTGACCGGCCTGGCGGAGGGCCAGTGGTACGACTTCAGGCTCTACAATCGTGCCTGGGGAGTTGCCGACAGAAGCCAGGACTTCGAATACTACATCGGCGATGCCACGGTGGCTGCGGACTCGGTCAACCTCAATGAGGACGATGCCTCCGCCGACCCGCCGGCCCTGGACGTGTGGAACCGAGCGTATGCCATGTCCTACGTCTATCAGGCGGACGCCGCCGGCAAAATCACGGTGAAGATCAACCAGACCGGCGACGGGACCTACCACAATTACGGCCTGACCAATGAACTCACCGTGGGTGGGCCGGAAACGAGCCTCAGCTTGCCGAACACCGATATCGCCGTGACCGCCGACTCGACGCTCCATCTGCTCGGCGCTGATGACGTGGATCTCGGCAATCTGTCTGTTGACGCGGGCGTGACCGCCACGGTGGCCAGCGGGTCGGCCGTCAGCTTCAGGGACGTCACCGGCGGCGGCGTCGTCGACAGTTTCCTGTTCTTGGCTCGCGGGCAGATCCGGCCGGGTGACGGCATCGGTTCGCTGACGGTCAACGGTTTCGTGGCGATCGAGGCAGGCGGGGCGCTGGCGCCCGACGTGCAGGGGTCCGACACGGCGGACGTGCTGGTCGTCAGCAGCTCGCTGATCCTCAGCGAGGCCGCCGACGCGATCGCGCCGTCCTGGGTGCCCGGCGCCGATGCCGGCTCGAAGTTCGGCGGCAGGTACCTGGTGGCGAGAACCGACACCGAGACGGTGGGCGTCTTCGACGTCCGGGGCGGCGGCAATATCGGCGCCGACTACATCGCCGACGTCGAGTACAATGTCGACATGGGTGACGACACGAAGGGCGTCTACCTCACGCTGCATTCGCTGATCGACGCCGACACGAACCTGGACGGCGCGGTGGACTACGACGACTACGCCGCCGCCAGGGACGCCTTCGCCGCCGGCGGGCCGGCCGACTGGTTCGGCGGCGACAGCGATCTCGACGGCGACCTCGACGCGGCCGACTACCTCATCCTCAAGCAGCAGTTCGGCAGTTCCTTCACCGGCGAGGCCGTCGCAGGCGACACGGCGGCGCCCGTCCCCGAGCCGGCGACACTGTCGCTGCTTGCTCTGGGGGGGCTGGCGCTGATCCGACGACGGCGCAAATAGGAGGCTGAATGCGAAGGTCAGGTCGGGGCGGTCGTGTGACGGTCGTATCGAACTTCGCTCTGCGCGGCGGCAGACGTCACTTGATGCCGGCCATCCAGACGGCCCATGACGGCGCGTTCGATGCCTCCTGCCGCGCGGGCGCCGGCCGCATTGACCCTCCTACGTCCGCGCCAGGCCCGTAGCGAGTTCGCCGTGGGCCTCGCCGATCAGCATCCGGACGGGCAGATTCTGTGGGCAGAGCTGCTCGCAGCGCCCGCAGCCGCTGCACGCTGAGGCGAGCCTCTCGATGGGGATGGCCGCGTACTGCCTGACCGCCTCGTCCATCCAGCCCAGGTCGCAGGCGTAGTACTGGTAGGTCCGCAGGATGTCCTGGATGGCCACGCCCCGGGGGCATCCGTCGCACGCGCCGCAGAGCGTGCACTGCCCCGCGAGGTTCGCCACCTTGACCTTCGTCGGCGGGGTCTTGTCCGAAGCCTTCGCCAGCGGCAGGTGCCTGGCCAACTCCGCCGGCGTGAGCATCGTGCGAACCACCGACGTGATCCCGTCGGCGATGAACCGCCGTCCCCCGGCGACGAACCCGGCCTGCTTCGGCATGGCCCGCAGGCTCTTCATCGTCAGCACGCCGATGTCCTTCTTCACCGCCTTGGCCAGCATGTCCTTGAGCTGGGGGCGGGTCGCGAAGTTGTACGTCGGCAGGAGCACGTCGTACCATCCTGCGTCGAGGCCGGCCTGAAACACCGCCGGAACGTTGCTGTGGAACACGAGGCACAGCGACCGCGCCTTGCCCGCCTTCCGGACGGCCTCGTATTGCTCCCGAAGTTTCGCGTCGCTGACGGGCTTCGGCTTCTGCGCCACGACCATCAGCAGGTCCACGCAGTCCGTGCCCAACTCCTTCAGGACGTTGTCCAGGTGCGACGGCGTCGACCGCAGGCCCAGGAAGATCCGATCCCGGTTGGCCTTGTCCTTCTTGAACCAGGCCGACAATGCCGCGATGCACCCGCCCTCGTGCGCCATGATGAAGTTCAGCCCCGCCTTCACGCCCGCCTCAAAGGTCGGCAGGGCCTTCGGCGAGAGCCGCACCCCGCCGAACGACAATGTACTCAGCATGAAGTTCGTCCGCCCCAGCCGCTTGTAGATTATCCCCTCCGTCGCGTTGCGGCGCTCCACGCGAGGTTTCGCCCCGGCCGGGGGCACCTTGGCGCCCGGGGCCGCTGTCGTCCTGACGGTTGCGGCCCGGCCGGCCCCCGTGCCCGCCAACACTCCTGTTGCACCCACACCCGCCGCAGCCGTTCGCTTGAGGAACTCCCGCCGATGAATCTCGTTGCCGTTTGCCATAGTGCACTCCTTCTCTGGCCGTCAGCAGAGTATAAACCCGCCTTTGAGTCGAGGTTTCCCAGATAAGCTCCTGCCCGCGACAGCCGCAGGCCTTTCCGACGATGGTATTGTGTCTCCAAGCGAGGTCAACGCAGTTATCGGTTCCGACGACAGCGGTGTTCTGCCGCAAATATCCGTTTGCCGATCGCCAAAGGCGCGGTAGAGTATGTCTCGAGCGGAGGCCGGTACTCGGGCAGCTTGGTTGCCCTCGCATTGGTTCGGGAAACCGTTCGTTCTGATCGCAGTGCCAACAAAGGGAGGAATCGGATGGCCGCTTCTTGTTGTGCCTCCGCGAAAGAGGCAAGGCAGATTCCCGCCAGCGCCCCCCCCGCAGTCGCCTTCGAGCGCCTCGAGCCCCGATTGCTGCTCTCGGCGCTGATCGCCTCGGCCGACTTCACTCAGCCGCAGGTCCCCTTGCACAATCTGGCGCTGTTCGTGAACTACATGCAGTACCGCGACCAGAGCCATCCGGAAGGGCCCTGCTGGGCGATGGTCAGCCCGGGCAACTCGATCCTCCAGGCCGAGCCCGTCGCCCTGGGGAGCTATCACGTGGAGATCCGGCTGAAGCATCGCAGCAGTCCTGTTGGTGGCGAGGACCCGTACTCGCCCGTCGACCTGACGCTGTACAATTACCTGCCCCTGCCGGGCGGGGGCCACTCGACGCAGCGCCTGCTGAGCAACTGGGACCCCGCCGGCAGCGCACAGTGGCAGGACGTGTCTCTGCTGTACACGGCCGACGAATTGTGGTTCATGCCCGGGGCGGTGCGGGCGGCCCTGACGATGACGCTGGACGCCACCGCGACGGACCCGTACCTGATTCAGTCTCTGGAGTTTCGAACGGTTGCGGGGACCGCTGCACCGTTCGAGCCGAACGAGAGCCAGGCGGCCGCCGTGGACCTGGGCGCGATCGACGGATACCGCCAGTGGCGGGGCGGCTTGAAAGGTTGTCCACAGTTGTCGGGGGCGAGCGACGAGGACTGGTACCGCTTCGAGCTGCTCGATCCGGGGGTGACGCACACGTTCGCGGAGGTCGAGTGCTTTCTCGACCCGGCGGCGGCTCCGCAGTTCGAGCTGTACGACGACGGCGGGAGCCTGCTGGCCACGGGCGAGAGCACGGGGCCGGGGCTGCGCCGGATCCCGCTGCACGGCCGGCCCGCCGGGACGTATTACCTGCGCGTGTCGGGCGGGGATGCGTTCCACTACGCGCTGACGGTCAACGCGGCCGGGGCGCTGGAGACCGGCCCGCTGACGCTGACGACGCAGCCGGGCAGCGATACGGGCATGTCGGACCAGGACGGCGTGACGAGCATCGCGACGCCGACGATCGACATTGCCGGGGGCCAGCCGGGGGAGACGGTTCGCGTCTACCGCGCGGGCGCGCTGCTCGGCGAGGCGACCGACGTGGGGGGCGGGGCGTTCGAGTACACGTTCGCGGCCGGAGCGCTGGCGGAAGGGAACAACACGATCACGGCCCGCATCTTCGACGGGCAGACGGAAGGGCTCGACTCGGCGCCGCTCAAGATCATGCTGGACAGAATCGGCCCCCAAGCGATCGGCTTCTCGCCCGTCCTGCCGGTCGACCTGGCCCTCGGGCCGGTGGATGAGGCGTACGTCACCTTCAACGAGGAGATCGATCTGACCACCGTCGGGGCCGGTTTCGGGCCGGACGACGTGACGATCAGCGGCCCGGGCGGGGCGATTGCGGCGACGGGTGTGGCCTCCGCGGACAACAGCGAGTACCGCATCGCATTCGCGCCACAGACCGTTCGCGGGCAGTACGCACTGACGGTCGGCCCGCAGATCAGCGACCTGGCGGGCAACCTGATGGACCAGAACGGGGACGGAACCGGCGGCGAGGCCCAGCACGACGTCTTCTCATTCGCCCTGACTGCGGTCGACCCCGGATCGAGCGTCACGTTCACCACCCCCACGACCATCGCCGCGGACGATCCGAGCCATGAGGGCAAGGACCTCATCGCTCGCGGCACGACGGTGACGATCGACGGCGCTCACAGCTTCAACTCGGTCTACGTGGTCGAGGGGGGCGTGATCACGCACACGGCGGGCGCGGAAGACGGCTTGGAGCTGGAGGTGGCCGAGGGCGTGCTGATCGACGCTGCCAGCTCCATCTCGGCGGATGGGCGGGGCTATGCGCAAGGTCCCGGAAGCGGAAGCGGCAGCTCGGGCAGAAGCGGCGGTGGCGGCTATGGGGGGTTCGGGGGCAATGGGATTGGGAGTCGCCCGGGCGGACCGATCTATGGTTCGGCCGTGGCGCCGGCGGAACTGGGCAGCGGCAACGTACACGGGACGCCGGGCGGCGGGGCGATCCGCCTGGTGGTTGGCGGGACGCTGACGGTGGCGGGGTCCGTGACGGCCGCCGGCATTGACGGCCCCGGCCACTACGGGGGCGGCTCCGGGGGCAGCATCTACTTGACCGTCGGTTCGCTGGCGGGCGGGGGTGTGATCTCAGCCGATGGGGGCGAGAGCCTGGGCCCCGCAGATGGCGACACCGAAGGCGGCGGGGGCGGCGGGGGGAGGATCGCTATCTGCTGTAACGCGAAGACGTTCTCGGGGACGATCTCGGCCCGGGGGGGAGCGGGCTTGCAGGTCGGTGGGGCGGGGACGATCTTCACGAAGGTGCCCGGCCAGGAGTGGGGGGATCTGTTGATCGACAACGGCGGGGCGATCGAGGCGGCAGCGACATCGCTGTCCGAGCCGGAAAGGCTGGACTCGCTGACGATCAACAGCGGCGCGATGGTGGAGTTGGCCGGTGCGCTGACGACGGATGCCTTCCGGTTGGCCTCGGGGGCGGAGTTGAGCCATCCGGCCGAGCAGGAAGGCGGCCTGCGACTGACGGTGACGGGGGACGCAGTGATCGAAGCCGATGGGCGGATTACGGCTGATGGACTTGGCCGCACGGTGGGTCCCGGAACGGGAAGCAGCAGTTCGAGCAGAGGCGGTGGGGCCGGCTATGGGGGGCGCGGGGGCGATGGGATTGGGAGTCGCCCGGGCGGCCTGACGTACGGTTCGGCCATCGCGCCGGTGGAGTTGGGCAGCGGCGATGGCTACGGGACGCGGGGCGGCGGGGCGATCCGCCTGGTGGTCGGCGGGACGCTGACGGTGGCGGGGTCTGTGACGGCCGCCGGCGTTGATGGCTCCGGCCACCACGGCGGCGGCTCCGGGGGGAGCATCTACTTGACCGTCGGCACCCTTGCGGGTGAAGGGGCGATCGCGGCGGACGGCGGCGAGAGCCTGGGCTTCGTGGGCGGCGACACCGAGGGCGGCGGGGGCGGCGGGGGGCGGGTCGCCATCCATTGCGACGCGAACACGTTCTCGGGGGCGATCTCGGCCCGGGGCGGAGCGGGCTTGCAGGTCGGCGGGGCCGGGACGATCTTCACGAAAGTGCCCGGCCAGCAGTGGGGGGACCTGCTGATCGACAACGGTGGGGCGACGGGGGCGGCAGCGACGCTGCTGTCCGATCCGGAGACGCTGGACTCGCTGACGATCAACAGCGGCGCGATGGTGGACCTGGCCGGTGCGCTGACGACGGATGCCTTCCGGTTAGCCTCGGGGGCGAAGTTGAGCCATCCGGCCAAACAGGAAGGCGGCCTTCAACTGACGGTGACAGGGGACGCGGTGATCGAGGCCGGCGGGCGAGTGACGGCCGACGGGCTGGGCCATACGGGGGGTCCTGGAAGAAGCAACGGCAGTTCGAACAGAAGCGGTGGCGGCGGCTACGGCGGCAGCGGCGGCGACGGGATCGGTGGGCGCAGCGGCGGCCCGACGTATGGCTCAGCCATGGCGCCGGTGGAGCTGGGCAGCGGCGATGCCTACGGGACGCCGGGCGGCGGGGCGATCCGCCTGGTGGTTGGCGGGACGTTGACGGTGGCGGGGTCCGTAACGGCGGCCGGCATCGACGGCGCCGACCACCACGGCGGCGGCTCCGGGGGGAGCATCTACCTGACCGTCGGCGCGCTTGCGGGTGAAGGGGTGATCGCGGCGGGCGGCGGCAACAGCCCGGGCCCCGTGGGCGTCGAGACCGAGGGCGGCGGCGGAGGCGGGGGGCGGGTCGCACTGTACTACCACGACAGGTCCGCCTTCTCCGGGAGCATCATCGCCGACGGGGGGACGGGTTTCGAGAACGGCGAGGCGGGAAGCATCTACCTTGGTGAGCTCCAGGGCCCGTTCGTGCGCTCGGTCGACCTCGGGCACGGCGCCGGGGGCGCCGATCACCTTGACGTGACGTTCAGTGAGGCCGTCGATCCGGCGAGCTTCGACGGCAGCGACGTCGTGCTGACCGTGCCGGGGGGGACGGAGGTGGCCGTCACCGATCCGCCGGCACTCGTGGCGGGCAACACGTGGCGGCTGACCTTCGCGCCGCAGCCGTTTGCGGGCGAGTATCGCGTTGCCGTCGGGCCGCATGTGGCAGATCCCGACGGGCACGAGATGGACCAGGACCTCGACCTGATCGAGGGCGAGGCGGAGGACGACGTCTACCACGCCACGTTCCTGGTCTCGACCGGGCAGATCCCTCCGGACGCCCGGGAGCCGAACGACACGCGCCAGGCGGCAGCCGATCTCGGTCAGGTGGAGGGCGCGCGGAGCTGGCCGGGCCTTTCCATCCACGCGGCCGGCAACGAGGACTGGTTCTCTTTCGAGACGGTCGAGGTCGGCGGCGACGGGCACCTGGCCCGGATCGACTTCCAGCATGCCCTGGGCGACCTGAACCTCCAACTGCTCGACGAGCAGGGCAACTCGCTGGTCCATTCCACCGGTGTCGTCAGCGGGGAGGAGATCCTGCTCGGCGGCCGGCCGGCCGGAAAGTACTACCTGCGGGTCTACGGCGCGGCGGATGCGACGAATCCGGCCTACGCGCTGACGATCGACGCGCCGCAGCGCGCGTGCGAGCCGGATGATCTCGAGCCGAACGACGGCCTGGAGGCGGCGACGGATCTGGGCGCCGTCCAGGGCGAGCAGTCCTGGCAGGACCTGTCGATCCACTACACCGGCAACGATGACTGGTACCGCTTCGCGACGGTCGCGGCGGGCCAGGGCGGCGATGCCGTCCGGATCGACTTCACTGACGCCGACGGGAACCTGGACCTGCAACTCCACGACGCGGAGGGCCAGACCGTCAGCACCTCCGACGGCGCCGGTGACAGCGAGGAGATCTCGTTGGCCGCCCTGCCTGTGGGGACGTACTACGCGCACGTCTACGGCGCGCAGGGCAACACGAACCCGGCCTACACGCTGACGATCGACGGCCCGGAGCCGATCGCCGACGCATCCGAGCCGAATGACGGCCTCGCCTCCGCGACGGACCTGGGGCCGATCGAGGGCGAGCAAGTCCGGCCGGGCCTCTCGATCCACACGTCCGGCGACGAGGACTGGTTCCGCTTCGAGACGGTCCGCGAGGCGGGCAAGGTCGACCTCGTGCGACTGGGCTTTCAGCACGCGCTGGGCGACCTGGACCTGCGGCTGCTGGACGCGGGGGGCAATCTAGTGGCGAGTTCGACGTCGCGGGACGACGGCGAGGAGATATGGTTGGACGACCGGGCGGCGGGCACGTACTACGTCCAGGTGGTGGGCCACGACGGCGCGGTTAGCGGGGACTACACGCTGACGGTCCACGGCCCGTACCCGGGCGGGTCGCCGGACGACTTCGAGCCCAATGACACTTCCGCGTCGGCCGCCGCCTTGGGCACGATCGAGGGCGCGAAGGACTGGCCGAATCTCTCCGTCCACAGCAGCACCGACGAGGACTGGTTCGAGTTCACCACCGTCGGCCCGGCGTCTTGGCCGGACAAGGTGGCCATCCAATTCGACCACTCCGAAGGCGACCTGGACCTGGAGCTTTACGGCACGGACGGCAGCAAGATCGAGGGGGCCTATGGGCCGGCCGGCGGGCATTCCATCAGCCTGGACGGCCTGTTGGCGAACACGTATCGCGTGCGGGTCTACGGCGCCGGGGGGGCGACGAATTGCTCCTACCAGCTCCGCATCGACGCCCCCCTGCCGGACACGAACATTCCGGAAGACAACTACGAGCAGAACGACAGCGCCCCGGCAGCCAAGGATCTGGGGCAGATTACCGGCCAGTACGTGTTGGGCAACCTGACGATGGACGACACGGCCGACGAGGCGGCGAAGGAAGACTGGTTCGCCTTCTCGACCGTCAGCGAGGCCATGGCGGGCCACGCCGTACGCATCGAGTTCGACCACACGCTGGGCGACCTGGACCTGCTGCTCATGGACCAGACGGGCACGCAGGAGATCGGCAAGAGCGTCGGCCCGTTGGGCGTGGAGAGCGTCAGCCTCCAGGGCCAGCCGGCCGGGACGTACTGCATCGGCGTGATTGGCCACAACGGCGCGACCCACCCGAACTACACGCTCCGCATCAACGCCCCACTGCCCGGGCAGGGCATCCCGGAGGACCTCTACGAGCCGAACGACGCTTTGCACGACGCGTGGGACCTTCAGATCGGCCCGGGCGGACCGCATCCGTTCTGCGACCTGACCATGGACGACAGCGCCAACGAGCCGCAGAAGGAGGACTGGTTCAGCTTCCAGACGGTCGCCACCGGCAAGCAGGGCGACGAGGTCCGCATCAGCTTCCGACACGACGAGGGGGACCTGAACCTCGAGCTGTACGACGGGACCGGGCAGTTGCTCGCCATATCGACGGGCAATACGGACTTCGAGCGAATCCCTCTGGAGGGCCGGCCGGCCGGGACGTATCGCGCGCGGGTCTACGGCGCCGGCGGCGCGACCAATCCCGGCTATGCGCTGATCGTCACCGCCCCCGACGACCCCCAGGACCTGCCGGAGTGGACGGTCCTGACCTACCTGGCCGGGGACAATGCGGAGGCGACCCACTCGACCGAGACCGACAGCTACATGAAGCTGACGTGGATGGAAGACGTTGCGAAGTGGCCGGACGTCCAGGTGGGCGTCCTCTTCGACCGAATCCCCGGCGTGATCAGTACGGCGCCCGACTGGACGGACACCCGCGTCGGGGTCTGCGCATACGATCCGTACATCCTGGACCAGGTCATCACCATGAAGGACGGTATCGGGCTCGTCGCTAACAACAAGCACGTGCCGACGGACTTTCGCAGCTGGGGCGAGCGGAACATCGGCAGCGCAAAGACCATGGAGGACTTCCTCAACTGGGCGAAGAGCACGCTGCCGGCCAAGCGATACGCCCTGTTCACCTTCGGGCACGGTATGGGCTGGCTGGGACAGGGCTTCGACCAGACCAACACCGACGACGGTCTGGAGTGCGGCGAACTCGCCGCGGCGCTGGCCAACACGGGGGTCCATCTGGAGATCCTGGGGATGGACGGCTGCCTGATGGGCAATCTGGAGACGGTCTATGAGGTCAGCCCCAACGTCACGTGTGTGCTGGGGTCGGAGGAGATCATGTGGCTGCCGGGAATGGCCTACGAGGACATGCTGGGCGTCTTCGCCGGCAAGCCCTCGGCGGCGCCCGAGGAGATCGCGGCCGATCTCGTTGAGGCGCTTGCGCCGGGCTGGTACGGGGCCCTGCCGGCCTACGACACGTTGGCGGCCCTGGACACCCGTCGGTTCGGCCCGTTGATCGCCAAGCTGAAGGCACTGGCGGACACGGCGGTCGCCTCCGGGACCGAGCAAGACATCCTGGCGCTGGGCGCCGCGCGCAATCGGGCCCGAGGCTTCGCGCCCGGGGCCGACCTGACCAGCAGCATCACCAGCAACTTCCGAGACCTCGGGACGTTCCTCGACGCCCTTGCCGGCGGCGGTGCGACGGCCGCGGTCAAGCAGGCCGCTGCCGAGGCAATGACGGCCTATTCCGACGCCGTCATCGCGGTGAAGACCGTGCCCGGCTACAAGGACTGTGCGGGCTTCAGTGTGTTCCTGCCCGGGGGGTCGCTGTGCGCCGCGGTGGCCGCCCACAGCAGCTTCGGGTACGTCGACCTGGCCTTCCCCGACGATACGGACTGGCTGGACTTTATCAACCTGGTGGCCCAGTCGGAGGGCCTGGCCCTTCCGAAGAGCGACTGGGCCGAGCAGAACGACGCCAAGGCGTCCGCTTACGCGTTCAAGGCCCACGCGGGACAGGGCCTGAGATACCCGGGGCTGTCGGTTCATTCCGCATCGGACGTGGACTGGTTCCGCCTGACCATGGACGAGACAGGACTTCACAACTCTCAGGTCGCCATCGACTTCTCCCATCCGGAGGGCGACCTGAACCTGTTCCTCCACAACGCCGCCGGCCAGGAGATTGCCGGCTCCCAGCAGTCCTCCAACAAAGTGAGCGGCGAGATGGTCTCCCTGGCGGGCTTGGCACCCGGGCCCTACTACGTCAAGGTCGTCGGCCACAGCGGCGCGACCAACCCGGACTACGCTCTCACCATGTCGCTGCCCGGAGACTGGACGGTCGACTGGACAGAGACGGGCAGCGACATCAAGGCGAAGGCCACCACGCTCGTGCCCACCGGCGGCCCGGGCGTGCAGGGGCTTTCGCTGACGGTCGGTGACGTGGACTGGTTCCGCATCCCCACCACGATGTCGCTCGGCTACGACCTGCATGTGGAGGCGGCCTTCGACGCCGCGGCTGGAGAGCTCGGCCTCGAGCTGTTCTCTTCGGATGGGCAACTGCTCGCCTCTTCGACGGCGGGGGGCGACGGCCAGAGGATCCTCCTGCCTGACGTTGTCGGCGGCGTCTACTACCTGAACGTCAGCGGCCAGCCGGCCGCCGATGCGATGGCCTACTCGCTCCGTGTGGCCCAGGCTGGCCCGACGGTCGGGGAGTTCCTGCCTCCGGCCGTCGCGGCGATGGAACTCAACGACGGCCGGTCGCGCCGTGACGTGGCCGAAGCGGTCGCGCTGGCGTTCACGGAAGACGTGGCCGTGGCGGCGGACGCCCTGGGCCTTCACAACGAGACAACCGGCCTGGACGTGGCTATCCCGGGCGACGTCCCGTTCTCCTACGACCCCTTCACGTTGA